>JAABUL010000126.1_pt1 | contig 153340 bp, 146 predicted proteins | sample 5559151 | NCBI WGS metagenome assembly JAABUL01 (sample SAMN10711876, study PRJNA513368) | rock metagenome | isolation source: Antarctica rocks | place: Antarctica: Victoria Land, Pudding Butte sud | reverse complement strand
TAAGATAACTCGAATGTACTATAAATAGTTATAGACCTTTTAGTAAGATTGTAATATAAGTTAAATATAAGTATATCGAAGACATCCTTAGTTCCTATATACCTAATAAGTATTACTAGCTTACTAGGCTCGCGACGAGCTAGTCGAGCGGTACTTACTATCTCGCTATTAAGTAGTTAAGTAGTATTACGTAGTTCCTATATTATCTTGCTCGCTCCGCGTCGAGATAAGTATATACCTATACGCCTTTCCTCTAATTACCTATATTCTAGTATCTACCTATAATATATATATTCTATAACTTATAAAACGTAAGAGCTTAAGTATAGATAATTAGAATATATATATTTTATTATAATACGATTAGCCTTTAAATTAGCGTAGTAGAGGCTACTAGCCTAGAGCTCCTTAAAGTACGCCTATAATAAGATTAGTAAAGCTTAATAAATATATATTATATAGTAGTATAGCGTAAAGAGTAGAGATCTATTAATACTAGAGTATAATAGAGGGTTATAGTATATACTAACTAAAAGTATATTTACCCTCTTAATATTTATCCCTACTATAACTTAATCTAGATATTAAGGGTACTCGTTCTAAAGTACTAAACGCTACGAAATATATAATTATCTAGGCGTATATTACGAGTATAATATAGAGTACGCGGGTTTAGGGTAAAATAAGGACTACTCTATCTTACGGCTTTAGCTAAGACAATAGAGTAACTTATAATTACTTAGGTATATAGGAACTAAGGATGTCTTCGATATACTTATATTTAACTTATATTACAATCTTACTAAAAGGTCTATAACTATTTATAGTACATTCGAGTTATCTTACCTAAATACCTACTACTACCTACTCTTTAAAGAAGCACTTACGTAATACTACTTATAGGATCGCAACAATATACCTCGAAATTAGTAGTTATTTAGACTTGAAGTAGGTATATAATAGTCCCTTACTATAGCTACTAATTAAGCTACTATCTAGCTCCCTCTTAATAAGCTCTTAGTATTCTACTTCGTAGTCCTCGAACTCGTAAGTAGTATATAACTACTTAAGACTTATAGAGTAGTAGAGCTATATAAAGTAATTCTTTAAAAGTAACTATCCTTTCCGCCTTAGGACTATAAGTATAAGGTTATCGGATAACTATAGGTTAAAGAATAAGGTCGTAATTCGTAGTTAGAGCTTAGGTATTAAGGTAGTAGTATTACTATAGTACCTCGTAGCGTTACGCTTAGTAAGAATACGTCTAATTATACGGATAGTAACGTTAATACTAAGCTCTAGGTAGTAGTTAATAAGATTAGCCTAGGTAGCCTTTTAAAGAGGATTAGTATATAGGGCGACTAGGTCGTTAATAAGGTTAGGCGTTAACTTTATAATCCTACTAGTAGGTATATTAATTATATAGCTAAACGAGAAAAGGTATAATAGAGATAAGTAGTAGGGAGTAATATAGTATACTTAAGTTATAAATTTCTTAAGATATAAATAAAGATTTAGAGAGTAAATAAAGGACTAAGGAGTAAAATATTATATACGCCGTTTAAATAGATAAGAGACAATTTAAAGGAAGTATTATATAGCTCTATAGCGTCGTAACTACGGCTAAGATATATATATATAGAGGTATAGTAGTAGTATAGTAGTTAAGATAAGGAGTTTACTTTAAGTAAGTAGAGTTAAATTTTAGAACTAAAATACTAATACTAATATCTATTAACTACGCTTTTAGGTAATACTAGGAGCTTATTCTCCTATATAATTACTAATATTATATTCTCTAAGCCTTAATACATTATATCTACTTATCTCCTAGTTACGCTAGTCCTCTTTTTCTCTAGTAACTCTAGATCCTCTATTATACTATACCTCGTAGGCGTCTTACTTATACGGCTAGTCTTTAGCTTACTCTCTATTAGTAGAGGAGTCTTCTTATCTTCGTACGTCTCTAGCTACTTCCCCTTATAGTAACTATATAGTACTAACTAGTCTAAGGCCTTATAATTACTATAAATACCTCTAAACTAGTTTCTAATATAACGATACTCTTATAATAGTTAGTAGAGCTTTTTCTTCTCTAGTTATATAGTAGAAACTAACCTTAAATAGCTCCCTACTCTCAATATATCTTAAGTACTTATTATCGTTACTATCGGTATCCTTCTTAACTTTACTACTAGAGAACGTTAGCTAAAGTACGCTACTTATAGAGAATAATAGTATTTAAGTATTATATATACTAGCTCTAAATTAATAAGGTATTAATCCTACTTAGGCGCGTACTATACTACTCTAGATTATTATCCTTATCTTAAAGTAAGATTAGATTACTATTCTTTAAGTTTATAATCTCTTCTTACTTATTATTAAGGTTAAAGCTAGCGTCTTTAAGCTATATAACGTTAGCTATAAGATCTCTTATCTCCTTAACTAGAGGTAGTTAACTTACTATACTACTAGTTATATCCTAGTAAATAATACTATCCCTCGTCGTACTTTAGAGTATATTATAGTTAATAAGTATAATAAAGAAGTATTTAGTAGAGGATTTATATAACTAATTATATAGGTAATTAGGAATTAAATAAGCTTAGTATATTCTAGTATATACTAAAAGGAGGAGTATAGAATATTAAGGTTTAAGAAAGAAAGCTAAAGGGAGGGTAGGTACTAATAAATTAAATAGTAAGAGGCTCTATATAATAATATAGGCTATATAACTATATAATAGGCTTATATAGCTATAACGATATAGTTATATTAGCTCGTAACGCTAGCTACTACTTATAAAAGTATATATACTCGTTAGTATATACGGCTAACCTTAGATCTAGTATATAAGCTTAGTTATAGGCGTAAGAATAGCGTTCTCGAGTATTATATAAGCTAACTACGCTAGAAATACCGTTACTTTACCGCCGCTAACGTAGCTAACTTACTAGAGAAGATATCCTATATATAAAAGACGAGATAGAGACTTTTTAAGGTACTAGGGTAAGAAAGCTCGAAAGTACTAGTAATATAATAGTAATAAAGGACAAAATAATTATTTAAAGTATTATATAGAGTAATACTACTAAGTCCTTAGTTACTTTATATATTTATAGTAGTCTAACTTTAGAGAAAGAAAATCTAGCTAGGTTAAAATTATAAATTTTTAGAATTAAAATACTAATACTAGGCTATATTAGCCTTACCTTTAGGTATCTCTAGGAGCTTATTCTCTAATATAATTAATAAATCTAAGAATCTCTAGAACCTAATATACGCTATCTACTTATATTACTACTAGACCCTTTAGCTTTTTACTTTACTACCTAAAGCTCCTTACTTATTATAGTAGAAGGTACGTACTACTTAATTATCGTCTTTCTACTTCTTCTCCTCTTATATAGCGTAGGTAGCTACCCTCTCTACCTTCTTCTCCTCTATAAGACTATAGTACCTCCTAGCTAAGTTATAGATATAATTTCTATAAGTACTACTATAGTACTCTTAAAGGCGTATATATTACTATAATAGTTAGTAGGGCTTTTTCTTCTCTAGTTATATAGTAGAAACTAACCGCGAATAGCTTAGTACTTACCCTATTCCCTAGCTAAGGTCTAGGATATAATACTAGATTCCTTACGTACTTATTATAGGTACTTATTTAGAGAATACTACTACGATATATTAGTAATAGAGAAGAATAATAAGTATATATTATATAGACTAGCTCTAGATTAGTATTATATTAATATATACCTCCTACTTAGTAACTATGTCGAACGTCCCCTAGAGATTAATTTAGATCTTAAATTATTAAGGTAGGTTTATAATCTCTTTCTACTTATTACTAAGGTTAAAGCTAGTAACTTCGAGCTATATAACGTTAGCTTTAAGATCTCTTACCCCTTAAAGTAAAGGCTACTTACTTAGTTATTACGGATATTAAGTAGGTAGGTAATACTATTATCTCTATCCTTAATATATTTACTAAGACTAAGATATACTATTAAGATATAGTATTTAGAGAAGCTCTAAGAATATTTATATAGATAATTAAAAACAGAATAAGCTTAATAAAGTATAGTGTATATAGTATATAAGAGGTATAATATATTAGGTTATAAGGAAGAAGGAAGTAGATTTAGTAGTAAGAGCGCCTTATATAGTAAAAGGTACTATATATTTACTTATAATATAAGGCTTCTAATATTTATATAGTGCTAGTAGACGATAGTCGTAATAGTAGTATAGTACTATCTTCTAAGAGTAGCTCGTAAAGATGAGATGGAATTTGTATATACGTATTTACCTCTCCTTACTTCGCCTATATTACTATATCTAGACTAGTTAATAACGACTAAGGGAGCGTTGTTTAGACTATTCGTATTACGTAGTTACAAAAAAAAGGGCTCTAACTAGCGCCGTCGACGCCACCGTGCTAGTCAAGCTATTTTAATTCTATGTCCTTTTGGGTCGACTTAGTCCGCCGTACTGCCGGCTTTAGCCCCCACTTCGGAATGGCTGCCGCGTGGTAGTATACATGACTCGGGAGATGTGGATATTGAGATGGAGACGGAGTGTTACAGTAAGGGATCAAGGGGAGTTGGAAGTTGGCGAAAGCGAGCGTCGTGCTTCGCGAGGTGTACCGCATGATGGGTCGTTGGTACCACAAAGCACACCATCAGTCCATGCGACCGAAGGAGTGGGATTTGGTTCCAGTGCGTCGGCGAAGAGAGAAAAGGCGGGCGCTGATGAGAGAAAGCATTATTGCTTGAAGTATGTGCAGATGTCGAAGGTCCGTACTCTGAGGTCTTCGGGCGGTATACCCAGTGATATGGTTGTCGGTGCTACTCACGTTGGTACCACAACATACTACATTACCTCGCACGAATGGAGGTCGAAGAGATGATTGATGTTTCGGAAGCGCTTCGAACCGAGACTGGGCATCGTACGCATTGTAAAGTGTTTCCATGGCTATTCGTACTAAGACACATTCCATCAGCATGCCCGATGCCTTGATGTTCAGTCTTGTGCCTCCTAGAGCCGCGGTCACACAGCAAGCATCCATGGTGGGTATATCCCTGACTCCAAGTAACGAGAAGAGCACGACATCAGCGTCGACTACAATCGCTTCATTCTGATCACACAGTCGTTACTCGCTCGCTCGCTCAAGATGCACCATCAACTCCTCTGAGCTGGTCCGTCTTCGCAACCTCAAACTCCCTGACGAGAAGTCGTCGGATACCTGCCTAGCTCGATGTCGAAGAAATCCGTGTAATCCGAAGACTCGTGCGAGGATCGCTTGTCCTCGTTTACCTCCACTGTACGCCGTTGATGAATTGCATTCTACACAACCCCGTCGACCTTAGTGTGGGCGAAGACATCGTCGACCGTCTCGTCCGAAAACTTCAGATCCTCTTCCACTGGGACGGTGTCCTTGATCTTGAGCAGAATGACCGGGAGCGCGAAGATGAGGCTACCGGCGAGCAAGCCCCAGCAGGAGGCGAACATGTTGATGTAGGGGACACCGAGGCCGTCCATGCGCCACATGATAGCTCCGCCAGCGGATTGGATGCCCTTGTAGAAGCCAGCGAAGTTGGCGAGCTTGCGGCCGTTGTTCGTGATGGCGCCCATGTACCTATATAATCGTTAAATCACATCCATATAATCACGTTTCGGTCGAAACTTACCAGTAAACGCAGGTCTGCCAGATCGCATCGTACATCCCATAGAAGATGTAGAGGAACATGGGGCCAATGTAGCCGTCGTCAGTCCAGTCGTAGGTCGCGTAGTCGTCGGACAGGTCGTCGGGAGTGGCAACACCAACGTTCACCTCAGCCCGAGTGTAGCCCTTCTGGAAAGCATAGCCACCGCCCCAGACAACCATAGTCAGGACCATCAGAACGCCCCAAGCAACCTTGGCACGAGTCGTGCGCTTGAACACGCTCGCGTCAAGGAGGAATCCGAAGATCCCAGCGCCGACCATCTGAGCCAACCAGTACAGCACACTGTTCAACGCGCGAGTACGAGTGTTGAACTTGGCACCGTTGACATCGTTGAAATGGTAGGTGTAGAACCAGTTGGAAGCGAAGAACATCGGGAAGAGCAAGAGGATGTAAGGATCAGTGAAGAAGGTCTCCCACAGACCGACAAGCTCGCTCTTCCATGTCGGATTCTTCATGAGAATGACTTTGGTGCCATCAGTGCGGATGACCTTGTCGGCAGGCACGAGAGTGATAGCAAGGATAGCACCGCATGTCGTGAGGACCAAGAAGCCAATGTAGGTACCATCGCTGACATCCGAGTTTGAAGTGGTGTGAATGTTCTCGCCAAGAGGGACCTAAAGAGAATTAGTTGAGATTTCACATGTCAAAGGTAGGTTTCTCCCACCAGTCCGCCAACGACGCCACCGAGATTGAAAATGATCCAGAACCAGCCAATGTAGCGGCCTTTGTTCTTCTCAGTCGGATAGGACATCATGATGACGCCCTGCGCCGACCAGAGAACGCCAGCGCAGCATCCGAGAAGAAATCCAGCGAAGACAACGAAGCCGAGGTTTTGAGTGTGCTTGTAGGCCAGGTAGGATCCGACATATATCGCGTAGCCAAGGCCGCTGATGCCGATCGCCCAATTCACGCCGATTCTGTTTGTGATGGTGCCGGCGAAGAAACCAACAACAGCGAAGGTCGAGTAGAGAGCCGTGTTTGAGTCGTCGCTGGCTTTGTGGTTGAGAAGACCGCCTCCGCCAAGACCATTTAAAGCATTGAACATGCCAGGGCATAGGAAACAGACGAACGCCACACTTTGGTATGAGAGATGAACCCGTTAGCAGGTGTCTCGATTGTCTTCTTAAGGGGAGGAATTCTGCTTACACCGTGATTTGTACCTGAGGACTGGCATACCATAGGCGCCATCTGCCGATCTTGGTGACTTTGTACGGCCATCCTGGAGGGAGAGCCACGGAGCTGTGGTTGTCCACGGAGTGCTCCGGCGTGTCGACGCCAGTCGTCGGGGTAGCCTTCTCGGCCATTCTGTCGTCGCCTAAGAGGTCGCTTCGGAGACGTTTGCAGACGCGTGAAAGTGGCGTCTGTGAAGCGGGAGGTTGTGGTCGCGCGCGCTCCTTCCTTTTCGAGCAAAAGTCTGGTGGCTTGCTGTGGTGTCGCGCTGTGTCCGCGAGACCTCAGGTGAGGACGAACTGCTTGAGTGAGGGCGCGCTCACGGTGGATTGGAGGTGGTGAAAGTTGATCTTAGGAGAAACAGATTTGGGAGGTTGATAAGTTGATCGGCGAGAGCTTGTTATATTAGGTTCCGCTAGCTCTGTGGAGGTGGAGGAAAGCGCGCAGGGGTCGAAGCAGAACTTGAGCCAGCCGCACCGTTGCGCACGATAACGAATGCTGATCAGAACGTTACATCTGCTCACATGCGCGCACAACGACATCGAACATGGCCAGCGCTTCTGCCAACGCGCACAAGACTGTCACACTCATCTCCTGAAGATAACGAGGTCACAGCAGTCATCTTGGTGGCTTATTCTCGATGCAACCGACTCCTTCAGCACTCTCCCCGCCCTGAGATGTGGCCAGAATTGCACTGCACCCCATGCGGAGCCAGAACCAAGCTGACGGCGTGTGACACGCGACAGCACCGGTGGCACCCTTACATCGACGCGGGGCCGTTGTACAGTATCAAAGTGTACCCTGCCATATGCCGCCTCATGCCCTGGCGAGTCTGGATGGGTATTTGCCCCACTTGAGTGCTACCGTAGCCTTCCCAGCCACAGCTGCCAATCGCAAGCTTGATGACATTCACATGGACGAACGACAGGTGTGGTCAGCTCGCATGCTACCTTACATACTTCACCTTGTCGACCTCAGTCGCGCTTGCGCTTTCGGCATCCTCGGACGTGGCTTCTAATGATGGCATCGTGAAGAGGCTAGTCTAACACGAAAAGGTACAGTAAGTAGGTAGTTTTGTTCGCAGCACTCCTTCACCTCCGTCCTGAGTAAGTAGCAAACTCGAGGTATCCCCTACATCTTCTTCCTCCAGCAACTATCCTTCCTCGTCACGATGTAAGTACAGCCGAGTTTATAAAGCGCAACATCGAGCTAAACAGTAAGCAGGCGCCTCATAGTCCGCGACGATAAGGCAACCGCCTCGAAATATATATCCCAATACATCATCAATCGAATCAAATCCTTCGCCCCCGGCCCGGACAAACCCTTCGTACTCGGGCTTCCTACAGGCTCATCGCCAGAAGGCATCTACAAATGCTTGGTCCAGGCGCACAAGAATGGCGAGATATCCTTCAAACATGTCATCACCTTCAACATGGTATTTTTTCTACCCTCCTCACATACACGAAACCCGGAGCTAACCGGATCTTCAGGACGAATACGTCGGCATCCCACGCGAACACCCCGAGTCCTACCACTCCTTCATGTACAAGCACTTCTTCAGCCACGTCGACATCGACCCCGCGAACATCAACATCCTGAACGGCAACGCCCCAGATCTGGAGGAAGAGTGCATCGCCTACGAGGAGAAGATCAAGCGCGCAGGCGGAATTGAGCTTTTCTTGGGTGGGATAGGACCCGATGGGCATATCGCGTTCAATGAGCCGGGGTCGAGTTTGCGGAGCCGGACACGGGTGAAGACTTTGGCGTATGAGACGATCATCGCAAATTCGAGGTTCTTTGGGAATGATCTGAATAAGGTGCCGAAGATGGCGCTGACAGTGGGTGTGCAGACGGTTATGGATGTGAGTCGCAGGCATGGAACAACCATGAGAGTGAAAGTGCTGACCCCAGAACAGGCGCGTGAAGTCGTCATCATCATCACAGGCGCGCATAAGGCACTTGCGCTGCAGAAAACGATTGAAGGCGGTGTGAACCACATGTGGACGCTCTCGAGCTTGCAGATGCATCCTTATGCGCTGATTGTGGTCGATGAGGACGCCACACTGGAGCTGCAGGTGAAGACTGTGAAGGTCCGTACTCACCCTTTCCCTCTGCCTCTGGCCTAGCTAATATGATATCGCACAGTACTTCAAGTCAATTGAACAAGTCGCGCTCTCCCAAGGCTTCGGCCAGGATCTTCCTTCCGCCGAGCTCACGCTCCGCAAACGCGACTCCGTGCTCGAGAAAATGGACAGCCCAAAGAGCCCGACTTCAAAGTCCTTCCTCGCGCCGGCGAAGCCGCAATTGACAAGATCAGTCACGCCCGACCTCGTGCCGGACTCGATGCATACCAGATTGCCGGAACCGGCAGCCAAGGGTATGGCGCTTGACGGGCTAGAGCCGAAAGACCTGCCATTGCAGGCAATGCACGAGAGGGTGGACTCGGCGCAGGCGCAAGTTTAGGGATGGCGCGCGCTGATGCTGTGAGCATGCTCTAAGTTGGTGTTCTCGAATAAGTTGAGCTTGAAGTTGAAGTTGGTTTGCCCTGAGAAATGATTCATCCTGCTCAGACATCTTGCGATGCATTGTACTAGACGTTAGTCTCGAGCGCTGGCGTTCGGTGTTGCAGTACTTTACACGTATACCCAGATGTTCGGTGCGCCTTCCCAAGCACGGTGTGTCTATGTGAGGAAGGCGCGACCCCGTGGGCTCTATTTCGACCTCACCTCATAATTCCGACTTCACCTCATCCAGGCCACTCATATGTGAATCTACTGATCAAGATAAAGCGAGCATCTTACATGCGCCAGATTGTCGTGTTGCAGCATGAACCGATCAGACTTCCCACGTTCCTTCAGCCAAGTATGAGAATCATCGGTCAGTACTCACGTCTCATATGCGCTGTACTTCCCTTCCCACAACCTCTGTTGCCCAACATTCTGTTCGGAAAGCTTGCGGATGTTAAAAATATATTTTCGTCGCATCCCCAACATGTGTCATTCCTTGGCCTCTCACACGCTGCCAAACCCAAAGAAGTGCTGTTTTCCGGCACGCTAGAGGCGATCTAACGGCGCGCCATCCAGGGGAGCCAATGATCGGCATCGCCGTTCGACCCAAGCTCTCGGAACGTGAAGCCGTTGTGTAGAGTGACGACGCAAGAATTGTTCCACGTTCCACGTGTGTGTGCAAACCATGGCTTGAATACGAAGAATTCGGCTTCGAGCTGGCTCTTCGTCCTTTTCATTCCCGTCCACCATCTCCTTATTGTTCGGCGAACAGGTTTTCCTTCACATTGATCGGCGAGTGTAGCGACAGTGGTCGTGTCCATTCGCTATTCACAGGTCGCGATTCGAAACATTGGACCGCTTCCTTGGGACCAGTCACCACATCCACAAGCCAAACCGGCTCCTGCGTCGATCCCAAGCTCGTATTGTAGCTGCTTTCAATGTCTAATAACCTCAACTCGCCATACCGTACACAAAGCAAACGCTTCTCACGGGAGGGACGGCAGGGGTTTTCACCAATCCCCTCCGACTACCCCGACGCCGCCAACATGCCCGGCAACGATGCCACCATCGACATTCCTTTGGAGCAGTTAGAACAGGTCCCGAGCGATGGTCAACGTCTCCGGAATCAAAACAGCACCACCGCTTTAAGACAGCAGGACACAATGACTTCGACCGAGAAGAAGGGGGGTTTCTTCAGAGGGATGAGGAAGAAGCCGGAGTTTAAGGTGCAGGGGACGGGGAAGAAGGGCTATGATGGCGAAGAGGATACGGTCAATACGATGGGGAAGCTATATCGGAAGGTTGCGCATTTCTCTGTTGTGACGAGATATTTTCTATACGTGCTGCCGCTGGGGATTCTGATTGCAGTGCCGATTATTATTGGAGTTGTCGCGAAGAACCACGCCACGATTGGGGGTGTGAGGATGGTGTGGTTCTTCACGTGGGTTGAGATTGTGTGGTTGTCGCTCTGGGGGTCGAAGACTGTCGCTCACTATTTGCCTGCGGTGTTTCGCGTCCTGGCTGGTATGTCTGCGAGCTTCTTAAACAATTCCTAGGATCCGAAAGGCTAACTTCAACATTGTACAGGTACCGTCAGCAGCGGCGTTAGGAAGTACTCGCTCGTCATCAAAGCCCTCGAAATACCGCTCTCCTTGGTCGGATGGGCCGTAACGTCACTCGCCACCTTTCTGCCTATTACGAGGAGGAATCCGGACAACTCACGAGAATGCAACAACTTCAAGGAGAAAAACCCGAGCATCACTCCTGGGTCCGATTTATTCAATGCCGGCCCCTGCGCGACACCGCATTGGGAGAGTGTCGTGCAGAAGATTCTGGCGGCGTGTCTCATCGGGACGTGCATATACCTTGCGGAAAAGGCGCTCATTCAACTCATCTCCATTAACTACCACCGGAAGCAATTTAATGCCCGTATCCGAGACTCGAAGCACAACATCTGGATGCTGGGCTTGCTCTACGATGCATCGCGCTATCTGTTCCCAATGTCAGTACTAAGCACCAAGCCGCGCTCTGAGACCTCGACACTGTCGACCCCAGCTCCGAGACACTTGCTGACCCTTCTTCCCTTCACTTTAGGTACTGCCAAGAATTTGCGGAAGAGGACTACACCATTGCAGACCAGCTGAACCTCTCTCGAGGAAGCAAGACGCCTGGCCACCGCAAGTCTGGTTCCGCCACACCAATGCGCATCATACAGAAAGCCAATGCGGGCGTTGATAAGCTCACTTCAGCTTTTGGACACGTAGCGCAAGAAGTCACCGGCAAGCAGGTCTTCAATGCCAATAGCGCTCACTCAATCGTCATCGAAGCTCTGGAGAAGAACAAATCTGCGGAAGCTCTCGCTCGTCGCATTTGGATGTCCTTTGTGGTGGAAGGCCGGGAGTCGCTTTTGCTCGAAGACGTACAGGATGTCATGGGTCCGAGCCAGCGGGAAGCCGCTGATGAGGCCTTTGCAGTACTCGACCGCGACTCCAACGGTGACATTTCGCTCGATGAGATGATCCTCACAGTGACCGAATTCGGTCGGGAGCGGAAAGCAATCTCCAGCAGCATGCACGATGTTGATCAAGCGATCAACGTTCTCGATCGCATGCTTGCCGTGGTCGTCTTCATCATCATCATTCTGATCTTCGTGGCTTTCCTGAACGCAAGCTTCGTGACTACGCTCGCTACTACCGGTACCGCGCTCCTGTCGCTGTCCTTCGTTTTCGCCGTCACGGCACAAGAGGTGCTCGGGTCCTGCATCTTCCTGTTCGTCAAACATCCTTTCGACATCGGAGATCGGGTCGACATTGGAACATCTGGCTGCATCAACCAAGAGCAATTCGTCGTCGAACACATCAGCTTGCTCTTCACAGTCTTCCGCCATGTTCGAGGTGTGGCTGTTGGTCGTATGTGTCAAATTCCGAACATCGTCCTCAATACACTCTGGGTGGAGAACGTGTCCAGGAGCAAAGCCATGACCGAGCAAATCATGATCGATGTCGCCTTTGAGACTACCTTCGACGACCTACAAATACTCAAGAACGAGCTCGCTGCGTTCGTCATGGACAAGGAGAACTCAAGGGACTTCTACGCAGACGTTGACATCGACATTGTCGGGACCACGGACCAATCGAAGCTCACGATCATGGCTGAAGTCAAGCACAAGAGCAACTGGGCGAACGAGAGCATTAGGAGGTCCAGACGCAGCAAATTCATGTGTGCGCTAGTCTCTGCGCTCAAGGCGGTGCCGGTCTATCCTCCCGGTGGTGGCGTCGATGTGGCTGGTACTGCGGCGAACCCGACGTATACTGTTGGCATTTCGCATGGTGAGGCGAAGGAGCATGCCGATGAGTCTTCCCAGGATAGGGAGAAGTCACGCTTGGTGCCGGTGAAGAAGATCGAGGAGGCGAAAGAGCGTTTGAGCCCCGTCACTAGCCGTGTCGCTCGGACTGGTGGCACTGGCATGCCGGACAGCGAGGCCAGGGTCATCGACGAGTTGACCAGCCGCAATCCAGCTATCGACCCAGCCCGCGATGAAGCCTGGACGTCTTCCCGCGAGGACAGCAGCACGTTAGGTGAACGTCCGAGCGTCGACCAATCTGACCTAGACCAACTAAGCGGTATGCTCCGGCGTGAGAGTACGAGAGGCAAGCGCAAGATAAGCAGTGATTATCATCCGACCATTCCTACGATCAACGAGCCCGGATCACAGCAGTCCTTTGGCTATCAACCCCAGTACCCCTACCAAACACAGCCCGGCCCACCACCGGTCAGATATTCGAACTACCAACCCACATCTCCCACGGGCGCAGAGAACTACCCGCCAACCTACGGATCTGCCCCGCCGGCTCGCTCGCCTCAGCGTCCACCAGCGAGTCAGTACCAGACGGCCGTTGGACAGCAGCCCGAATCGCCAGTCGAGATGAGTCAGCTTCCGCCGCAGCCGACGCGGAGTCCGAGTAATCCTTACCGGCAGAGGGGCGAGAGTGTGAGCAGGAAGCCTCTGAGTCCGCCGAATGCTGGAGTAATGGATTCGCAGGAGGAGGGCGAGGGTGATTTCGGGAACATGAGTGCGAATCCAACTATGAGGCCGTATTCGGGGGTGTAAGAATGGAGGGAGCAAATTTGAGAGGTGTTTCGTGGGTTGTGTTTGAGCATTGCATTTGGCGTTCGACAAAACTGGAGAATGGAAGGAATGCGAAAAGCAGGTTGCTGTTATGACTATAGATGGCTGGGAGATGCATCAGAAAAGGCGGCTGTCAAAGGAGACGGCTGCCTTATGGGCTGGATCTGGAGTTACAGATTGTGCTTTGTAGGTCTGGATCAAGTGACGATGACGACTCACAATCAGAACAACTTCTCAAAGCAAGGCGGTCGCCCGCTCTCGTTAGGTAAGAGATCACTCCTCTCGCTCACCTATTTCTATGGGAAAGATACTCTCACGCCCCTGGCCGCGAGTACTCTAACCTTCGGACTCTCCGCCATACTTCCCGCACTACCCTTTCTTGTCCTTCCCTCCCGCTCTCTCCTGTTGCCGAAGCTCCAGCTGGTCGAATGGCGAGGTACAGTCGTCCGCCGAGATGTGCTTCTGGGATCGGCGCAGAAGGGTCTTCTGGTCGATTGGCAGTTGTCACGAGCCCGCCCGCTTCGGTCAGCAGGATGATGCCTGCTGCTACGTCCCATTCCCTGCTCTGGGCGTTAGCGGCGACAACAGCTGGTGGATGAACAAGAATTGAAGTACCAGCAGCCGGCTTCCCACCATATGCCCTGGAAGAAGGTCAGTGATTTCTCGGGAAAGGGCCAGGAGCGAGTGATTTACGAATGCGCCCATAGCACAGTATGCCAGATCCAAGGTTGCGGAACCGAGACTGCGAACACCGTGAACCATGCCTCCTTTGCCGTCTCGGCCGCCTATCTCAGCTGCCATGTTCATCTACAAAACAATGGCAACACTGTCAGCCCCTCCCCAGAATCACCGCCCCTTGAGAGCGGGACGACTTACAAAACTCTCAACCTTCCTCTCCAGATTCCCGTCCTTTACATCCCTCCTATCCTTCCCCCACTCGCAGCTGAAGATACAGCCCTTCGGCGCCTGCTCTGGCATCGGTGGGATAGGATCTCGTATCAGAGGTAGCCGTTGTTGTTCGTTAAGCCAGGCGCCACGGCCTTTGCGGGCGGAGAAGCATTGGTTGAGCATGGGGGCGTTGATGACGCCGATGACTGGGACGCCGTTGAGGAGGAAGGCGATGGAGACACAAAACATCGGGAACAAGTGGGTGAAGTTTACTGTGCCTGGTGTGGGTCAGAGGTTGCCTGAGAGGAGGGTGGAAGGGAAGGAAGGACCGTCTAGAGGGTCTATACTAGGAGGAATAAGTTTGGTGACAGGATGGTGATGGAGGGTAGGAAGGGACGTACCACCATGTTGGTTCGTTCTTGATCAAGTACTGCTTTGATGAGCCTTTGGAGTAGGACTCTTCGCCGACGAACCTGGTTCAGTGTGTCAGCGCTGCGATTAGGCCGGATCAATCAGGGTTTCTTACTGGTGGCTAGGATACTTCTTGAAAATCTGTTGTCTTATGAAAGATTCGACGTCTTGATGTTATAACACAATCAGCATCGCTGGGGAGAGACTTCGATCGACCAGTCGAACATAGCTCGCTTGTAGACATTTGACTGACCTTCATCTGTTTGCGTAACAATGTCTACCGCACTCTCCTTCTCATACTGAGCATCTGGAGCTCGATTGCTCCCGAATCGAGCTTCAGCTGCACGTTGCAGCATTGAACCCGCATCTTTTCCAAGCTGTATGGCAAACGTATATACCTCATCGAGGTCTACGTCAGTGGCGGACATCTTCGCATGTGTTTTGAGAAGTCAACGGTGCGGAAGCATATCTCAAAAAATACCACAATCGAGACGACGGATAAGGAAACATCCCGAGCTTGGAGCTGGGATAAATGATTATCAGGAATATGGAAAATACACATCTACCATACCTCGCCACACATCAGTGCTCAAAGTATGAACAAGGAATTCTTCATGGCCCAGTCAAGCTCTGGAATCTGCTCGGGAGCAGAGCGCTGTGCATTCACCTCATTGACGAAGTCAGACTCTTGAAACTGGAGAGGATACAGCCCGTACAGCTCCAACGCATGCTGTCTCGCAAGGCCATCGACAGGGAGCCCATGCTCAGCGCTGAGGAAGTCTTGCAAAGCTTGGGCTTCCTTCACGTCTGCTAGGCCCAGGTCATGAGCCAGGCGCTCCACCAGGATGGCGCTGGTCATTTTCAAGCCTGCTTGCTGCATGTCGTAGTCATCGGGCCTCTTTGGGCAGCTGAGAGACCGTCAGTAGCTTGCAGAGGTTTGCAACAAAAACCGAGGAGGAGCACTTACAAGTCTCGTGGGTCTTTGGGACGACTAGGATCGGGTTGCAGTAGTCGGTTGCTCCACTCCCTCTCGTGCTCTTTCGGCTGCGACCTCGTCACACGTCCGCAGAAGACCATAGCATCTACGCCAGCATACATCTGTACCTCGAAATGATCCCGCAGGGCCTTGCTCCCCAATAGTCTGTTAGCAAGGCGCCCAGCTTCGTACGTACCCGACAGCATGTCCAGCCAATCGCTGTTACAGAGGCGCTCGACCACCTTCGCCTTTCCGATTAGAACACGGAGGAGGGTGAGTTCCTGGAACTCTGCTTCGCGAATTGGCCTGTCTATAGCGTTAGCATCGCCCATACCAGGTACAAGTCTCGGCCACACTCACAGACTCCTGATCGGACTCTGCACCTGAGTAATCACATCCGAAATTCTCGCCATTGCATCCCTCGCCTCGTCAAGGAAGTCGTCGCACCTTTCTCGCACTGCCGCGATATCAATGCCGACCTGCTCCCGCTCCAAGCATCTAAGATTCATCTCTTGACGATCCTTCGCATATTCCAACACCAACTTTGGGCTGCGTGAGCGGCTACTCTCTCGTGAATCAGGTTTCGCTTTTGGTGGAGCGCTCGCCGGCTCAGGATCGTTCTGGTGTTGATCGAACATCACCCGCCACTTCACAAATTCCTGAATCACTTGATAGGTCGCCCTCTTCGACGTAATAACCATATCCTCATGCAAATACCCCTTGCGCGCGTAGCCACCTCGAAGGGCCAGTTTGGCACGTTCAACCCTTCCATCAAGAGATATCTCGTACCTGCTCCACCACGGATTTACTGCTTTTTTGAGGTTGGCCACTTTCTCATCTAACTCTCGCATCTTCATTGTTAGGTATAGACTTTTGTCGATCGTATGGCCAAGTTCGGACCATTCTAGATCTCGTCCTAGAACGTCCATGATCAATTGGTCCAGCTGATCACGCACATCCGCTCCGAACAACTTCAGTCTCTGCAGATTGTCCTCTGAGGGCGCAGACTGGTTACAGTCGGCACGATTGTACTGGTCGACGAACTTCCCGAAATCGGGCCTGAGACTGTCGAGCTCTTTCTGGTGCTCCTCCCTCCTCTTGGTCCATGGTATTGGAGCCATCAGTCTCGATTGTGTGTTGTCGGGTTGCTTCGTAGTTGAGTTGAAATCGAGGTATATAATGTCGATGGTGAAGAACAGCATTGGCGCTGCAAAGTTCTTGCTTTCAAGTCCCTGAGGCCGAGTGTTTGCTTCGAGCGCTGTCATACCTCACTCGGAAATGGGTAACAAGCAGTCCAAGACTCGTGCTTGTGACTAGCCATGTGCTCTCGGTCATATTGGGAGTGTGCTTGTTGCCGTCGCCCTTGGTGGTATCATGCTGCTGATGCGAATTCGATACACCAGAATGGGTCGTAGATCGTACCCAAGTCCTCAGATCCACCTCTGCTCTCATGTGCTGTCGGTTCGCTCCTCTCCAACCCCCGGCGGCCGTCCTCGACCGCCAGCGAGTCGATGAGAAAAAGCGCTCCCATTTGCCACCAGAGCAGCCGCAAGAGCGTGATCGTCATCTTCCAAGCCTGCTTGCGGAAGACTCGAAGCCGCAAACGCGGCGAGCACCCGTTGCTCACCGCACGCAGCATAGCCCACATAGGCCCCAGAAGCAGCCATCTGCCTTCCGACGGATAGTTGCTGGTCAGTGGTTTTGTGAACTCATCAGTTAGTAGTCGGATGTGCTGAATGCAGCGTGGAGGTGAAACGAAGAACAAGCAATTTTCTCAATCAATTTTGAACAAGTAGCAGACCGTCCATCGCTCGCAGACGGCATATTCAGATGCATCCGGGGGAGCGTATCGCGCATGGTGTTTGATGACGGTCTGCCCTAAAACACAAGCAAGCTACTTAGTAGTACAGGGGTATCATGTATGAAAACACTCAGTAACACACTCAAGAAAGCACCTTACCAATGCGATCCACAGGAGCGCATCTGTTGCGCCATTTGCGTTCAGTGATCTTATTCTCGATGCTCATATCTCATGCGTCGTATCGTGGCGTGTTGGTGCATGTATGAGTCAAGGCTGGCACGGAGGATTTGCGCCAGTAAAATCATCCACCGGCTTGTTGTGCGCCAGCTCTTGCTGCCTTCTTTCTGTCTTTCTGCAAAAGGTCAGTATGATGAGCACAGCAGCAAGATGAGTAGGGGGAAGGGGTCTGACCTTTCTCTTCCGGGCTTTGGCCAACTTTGCTTCCGGGCTACTCTGAGGCTGGAGCGATTTCGGAGTTGTTTTCTGTTTCTTCTTCTTCGACCGCTTCGATACACTTCCGAATGCGTAAGTAACATGGCTAGCTCAGCAGCTCGGGGGGCTCGAGGTGAGATCAACTAACCCTTGCTGCGGCGCTCCGTTGGCTTTGCCTGCATATCCGGTGTTCGGCTTGTTTGGAAGCGAATGCTGTTGCGCTGCGCGACGCGCCGCTCTGCCCTTGCGGTTCGTGATTTGTGGGTCGTCTTGCAGCTCTTTCGGCAGAGTCCTCTTCTTGGTCGGGGCAGGGTTGATCTGGGCGGGATGGGTCTGGACAGGAGCTAACGGTAGATCCATGAGATCGCCGGAATCCGTATCGGAGAGGTTGCGCAGCCACTCGCGCTGACGAATGAAAGAGGTGTAGTTGCCGCCCAAAATGCACCCCAAAATACTCTCGTTGACACGATGCCCAGCGCTGAGTTGTGCCAGATGACGCTGAATAGCTGCATGTGCCAGTCTGAAGACGTTCAGAACGGAGTGAATGTTGGAGCTTCCACCAGAAATGTCGTTGCTAGGATTGTTGGGGTCGATGATGGTAAGACGACTGGGCTTGCTGGAGAAGGCACGGTACTGGGCCTTGTCGACGTAGTGATAGGGTTCCAGCAAGTTGATGCCGAGACGATTGAACTCGAACTTGTTGCCATAGAGATCTAGAAAGGCCATGAAGAGTTCACCGAAATGCTGCTCTTGGACCATGCTGCCCTCCTGGACGCCACAGTGATGCTGGAGGAAACTCACCACCAGACAAATAATCGAGAACCCTCCGAGGCCACCATTGGCGACTTCATGCAGGTTGCGCATCGCAAGCAGTTGCTTGATTAAAACAACGATGACTGGCATAGCCGGGTACTGTTGCTTCCAGTCGTTGAAAGTCTTCACCGCTTTGAGGCCAGAATCGTTCTCAAATGAGATGTCCACCTTGATGCCTGTTGTGTTGTCCACAAACTTGACGATCGGCACTCTAGCCCTGGTAATGGGGTTTACAGTGTCCTGGGCTGCGACGCCGGTATTCATGAGATGGAAGCCAAGCTTGTGCAGATGCGAAGCGCTTTGTCCAAAGACCTTAAAGCCGCGAGCGAGATAGTCGGGGGACACGCCGACGAGATCCATGTCGGAGGTTGGGAGATACAGACCTGATGCGAAGCTCCCAAAGCACTTGATCTGGACGTTCTTGGCGACCAAGCCAATCTTGGGTGCTCTCCGCACTGCTGTCTGCACCCGGTCGATGAGGTCACGGCGGGCAGTCTCTTCAAACTCGTATGGCCGAACGAACTCCCAGAACTCGCAGATCTCCTCGTGTAAGCTGCTTTCGAAGGTCAGTAAAGATAATATTGATGCAATGACGAGGGTCACTTACCGCCAAGCGGTGTCATCGGTGTTTGCGCTTCTCGACTCGGGCTTAAACCACGGGGTAGACGCTGGGCCACTGGCCTTCCATTCGTGCAGGACACTGCCTACTCCAGTCGACATATCTTCATGCTTGCGCTTCTTGCCTTGACGACCGCCGCCATAAGAGGCGACGAGCTCATCATCTGTGGGCATGACCAATCCTGGTGGTGGTCTGGGCGGAAGTCCGACATTATCCTCTGCCTTGGTGATGCGTGCTGAGAGCGGCTGAGGTGCTGCAGTGATCGAGTCGTTTTGGTGTGATTTTGTATCAGGAACCGCCTTCCCACCTTTGCCTTCGCGCAGCTGAGGTGTTTGGTAAGTGACTTTGGGAGCATACTCAGACTCCACGTCACTTGCAGCACTACTATCATCCAGCTCAATGACAGGCGAGTCCTCATCCATGTTGAAGGAGATGAAGTCATCGTTACTCTTCACAGCATTGCGAGTTGCTTGCTGCGCCTTTGCGTCTATCTTCGCTTTGCGGATGACCTGGACGATGTCCTTCTTTGGCCCATTCGTGGTCTCAGGCGGTGGCAACGCGGTGAAATACTCTGGATTTGACCATTTGGGTGCTGCATCTTCTTGAGCTGAATGCTGCGACCCTGTCTTACGACGCTTCGAGGGAGCAGTGACATCTTCGGCTTCACTCTCGTCGCTTGATATCACTTCGGCAAAACGAGTTTGACCTGCGTTCATACCTTCGAGTTGCTCGGGCGTACCGCCTCGCTGTTGCTTGGTGAACAGGTCACGCTCGTGGGGAGCTTTGCGCCAGCCATTACCACCTAGAGGCTTGCGGTTGAGGTTGCGCTTCTTCATGGGCTGCTGTGAGCGGCCTTGATTACCCTGCGCGCCTTGATCATCCTGAGCGCGGCCACGTTGCTGTGGCGGTGGCTGTTGCTGAGGTGGGAAGCGCGGTGCCTGTGGACCTGGCGCGCGGAAAGAGAAACTCTCTTCTGCACGACTTGGCCTGTGCATATCCTGATCAGCCGTGCCGCGGAAGGTGAAGTCGTGGCTTGGTCTGTTTGAGTAGCCGCCTCCGTGTTGCTCTCGCCCATAGTCACGTGGTGGCTGCATGGTTCCGTAGTCACGCGGTGGAAGGTAACGGTCAGATCTGGGTGGCGAAGGTGCGCGGCCATATTGATGTGGCGAACGCGAACGTCCACGTGTGTCATATCCCTGGTATGCACCGCGACGGTCATCATAGGCACGTCGGTCTTCGTAGCGAGGAGCGCGATTGTCGCGCGGGTCGTAGTGATCATAACGATCCTGCGGGCGCCCGTAGCCCGGCTGATAGCGGTCTCCCATCTTTCACAGTGTCTGCTTCAGTCTTGGTGCGCACTCATCTTTCACCAGTGATGTATCTGAAGAGTATTGCAGTAGGCTGATGGAGTGTGTGAAGGATGACACTGACACGGTGTCAATGGAAGTAACGTCGGCTAGCAGTGAGGTTGATGACTTGGAAATTTTGTTGTGTCGCGAATGCACCCGAGGTCGTCATGCCAAGACACGCGAGTAGCCGAAACTCTAAACTGAGCTCAGACGTGACTGGTTCAAACATTCCATTTCACTTCACTTTTCTCTCCTCCAGCAATCGCGTAGCTCGAGACAACATTACCTGATGCGAATGTCCAGCGAGGCGTGTGTCACTGCAGGCTGCAAGCTACGGTAAGGTACCTCCTCATGTAGTACGGCAGGGCGTAAAGCTGGTCATGCTTGCGTATGCCCAGACTCTTCACTTCCTCTTGTATCTTGTCGTAACCGACAAGTATTCAAATCACTCTACATAGCAGCTTTCAGAAAGGTCAATACTTCGTACACCAACACAATGGCAAGCGATAACCGCACCGTCAAAGCAACCTGCCTCTGCGGAGCCGCCAAACATGAAGTCACTCTACCAACCCCAGCATACCCGCTGAAGGCGTATCTCTGCCACTGCAACTCATGTCGCCACTCCACCGGAACTCTATGTCTCACCGAGGCCAACTTACCGCCTTCTTACAGTCCCTCGGAAGACCTGCTGGCCAAGCTTAGCCCATACGACTTCTCACAACGTCTTACCAACTTCAGCTGCCCAACATGCGGATCTAAACTGCTCTGCCGCGCCTGGATCGACAACGACGATCATAGCAAAGGCGCGACATGGGACGTCATGTGCGGTACCCTAGAGGAAGCGGACGGTGTCTACGAGTACCAGGCCCACGAGCACATCCAGGATACCTTAGATAGCGGCTTCGCGGACTTCTTGCCTGATCTACCTCGTTGGCCAGGCACGCCGGAGAAGGATGAGCTTCATCCCATCAAGGAGCAAGCTCTGCCTCTGGACTGGGTGTCTCCCGACCGGCCGCAGATTGAATCTTCAGCTACCGACCGTTTGTATTGCCACTGCAAATGCAATGGTGTCGAGTTCTGGATCGCTCGCCCATCCGAGCGGTCGAAGAATGCTTCATGTGCGTGGCCCGATGTGATTCTTCCTGATTATTTAAACCAACAGGGTCCAGATGATACACCATGGTGGCTGATAGATGACGGCAAGAAGTTCTCTGGCGGCGTCTGTGCATGCGACAGCTGCAGACTTGACTCTGGACAGGAGTGGGTGGAGTGGGCGTTTGTGCCGACAATCGATATTTCGCTTGATGCGGAGGGTAAGAAGCCATGGGATCTGCCGTATGGTAGTCTTAAGGGGTGGGGCACGTTAAAAGGCTACGAGTCGAGCAAAGGTGGCAAGGATTCGAGCAGTGTGGTGAGGTATCATTGCGGGACTTGCGGTGCATCGGTCTTCTTCACCACTGACTCGAGGAAGGACCTTGTCGATATAGCAGTCGGGCTACTCGATGCGCCAGAAGGTGCTCGCGCAGAATCATGGCTAGAATTCTGGACCCGCCGTCTAAGTTTCCGCGAAGACTCCATCTCCCGAGCAGAAGCCAACACCCTCGCCCTCGAAGCCGGGCTAAAGCAGTTCGGCGAGCGACACAACCTCAAAGCGAAGCAAGCCGAGATCGAGAAAACCACAGGTCACGAGTACTGACTCCTACATAGCTGCTAATTTACAAAAACGACTCATAAGCCACCCCCCACTTCTCACATAACTCCTTATACCGTCTATGATAAGCATCATGCTGCTCCTTAACCTTCGGCGCCTTCTTCAGCTCATCCCTCCCCACTTGATGTCTATGCGCCGCGTCCGGCCCGTCCGCCAACCGCACAAACCGCGCATACGTCCACATCTCCGGGAACGGGTACAGCTGCGTCACCCCCGCCCCGCCGTGCATCTGCATGCACTCGTCTATAATATCCGCGCACGCCTGCGGGACCATGATCTTGCTTTGCGCAATGGCGTAGCGTCCGGCTTTGTTTCCCTTCAAGTCCATGGTGTCGGCCGCGTTCATCACGACTAGACGCATCGCATCGAGTTGCAGGCGCATGGTGGCGAGGCGCTCAATGTTGGAGTCGAATTCTCCGATTAGCTTGCCGCGGGGTTTCTTGCGTGTGTCGGTGGCGCGTATGAGGGCGAGTTCGTAGGCGCGCTCGGTCTGGCCGAGGAGGCGCATGCAGTGGTGTATCCGGCCTGGACCCAGTCTGCCTTGTGCGATTTCGAAGGCGCGGCCTTCGCCGAGGATGATGTTGGAGGCTGGGATGCGAGCGTTGGTATAGAGGAATTCGCCATGGCCTTCTGGAGCCCAGTCGTAGCCCATCACCGTCAAGTTTCTCACCATCTTCAGCCCTGGCGTGTCTTTCGGGACTATGACGGTAGTGTGTCGTTTCCAGGGATTAGGGTTGTCCGGGTCCGAGCAGGCCATTAGGATGTAGAAGCCGAGATCTTCTTCCCAGATGCAGTTGCCGTAAAGTTTGCGGCCGTTGATGAGGAGGTAGTTGGAGTCTTGGGGATCGCGGGTGAGGCGGCAGTTGATGGTGGTGGCGTCGGAGGAGGCGACGTCGGGCTCGGTCATGGAGTAGGCGGAGAAGCATTCGCCGCGGAGTACGGGCATGAGGTATTGCTCTTTTTGGGCGGCGTTGCAGTATTTGGCCATGAGTTCCATGTTGCCTGTGTCGGGGGCGTGGCAGTTCATTGTCTAGCACAACCATCAGCTTGGTGGTCAGGATCGACTTTGTTCGAGACGGTCTTACCATAGCTCCCCAGTACACCCGGCCCATAATCTCAGCACAGCACGCATACTCCAGATTCGTCAAGCCGGGGCTCAAGTCGCCAAAGGTCTTGGGCAGGAACAGATTGAACAGGCCCTCTTTCTTCGCCTTCTCTCGTAGCTCCCGCACGATCTGTGGTTTCTTCCATCTCCTGCCTTCCTGGTTGAGTTGTGCTTTGAGAATTGGTTCGGCAGGTATCACTTCGGTTTCCATCCAGTGGTGGACTTTCTTGATCGTCTCGACTGCTTTGGGCGATAGCTTTTGCTGGGCCCATGGCGGTATGCGGGAGAAGGCTGGGTGGTCGTCGAGGTTCTCCAAGGGGAGAGACATGGTGGTTAAAGGAAGGAGACGGGACGGTAGTATGAAAGTGTTGTACAGACTTACACAGAGTAGATACCTGTACAGAAAGGACTACTAATCTTTCAAGCTAACACCACGGCCGTGAGCCGTCGGTCCCGATGCTTGGTGCAGTCCAGGCCGAGCACCCGTCGAGGGAGGTGAAGATGGAGGCTGGTGGTCTCTGGGGAAGAACGTAGCCGGTGCCCACCTTCCACACGCTTGGACCTGATAGCTGATAGCTCTACACTTTCACGACTCGTGCTACTCAACTTTCGCTCCAGCAGGTCGGTACCTGAAAGTAGTAATAACGGAACTCATGAGACACGAGCTCGGTACGCCTCGGAGGCTGTAGTTTCCCAAAGGTTTGGTAGAATGACTTCTTTTGCTTCTTGTCACACATAAGCCGCAGCACACGATCAATAATCAGGGTCGTAGGGGAGTAAAATCATCAGTATATCTCCTTGTTCTCAGAACAGCGTTATCTTCATACTTCAGCTACCATGGGCAAACGAGCACTTATTTTCGGTGCGAGCGGCGTGACTGGGTGGAGCTTCGTCAACGAGCTCCTCAATGACTACCCGAAGAAGAACATCTGGGAGGGCGTCGTGGCTATGACCAACAGACCACTTAAGCAAGAAGACTCCTTATGGCCTGCCGATTCTCGACTGCAGATTGTGTCTGGTGTGAACCTACTTAGTGGTCAAGACGAGATCGAGAAAGCATTGAAGGACAACGTTAAGGACATCAAGAAGACCACTCATGTCTACTACCTGGGTTCGCGGACCACAGATTCTTCCGCATGAGCACCATGCTAATATAATTTCAGCATACAAAGCATCCACAGATATGCAGCAAGAACTCGATGATGCTGTCACGATGTTCAAGCGGTCGACCATAGCCATGGACAAGCTGAGCCCAGCTCTGGAGTTTGTGGTCTTGCAAACTGGTGCAAAGATGTATGGTTGCCATCTCCTCGACAACCACCCAACGGACTACATCCACGTGCCGCTCTCGGAGGACCAGCCTCGATTGAAAGCCCCATATCATGACTCGCTTTTCTACCACCCTCAACTCGACTGGGTCACAGAGTACGCAAAGGACAAGAAATGGAGCTGGTGCGATACGAGACCAGATATCGTCATCGGCTTCGTTCCCAACCAGAATTTCTACTCCCTAGCGACTGTTCTGGGTATCTACCTCGGCCTCTATGCAACTGTAGAGGGTAAAGGCAAGGAGTGTCCGTTTCCAGGAACCGAGAAGTCATGGGCCGCCTTGTCAAATGATAGCTCTTCGGACATGATTGCGAGACAGACCATCCACTTGTCCCTCAACCTGCCGAAAGAGATGGAGGGTGAGGGATTCAATGTTGCGGACGCGAAGCAACCGGAGAGTTGGAGTACGAAGTGGCCGAAGCTGTGTGCTTACTTTGGCCTTAAAGGTACAGGGCCGGGCAAGGAAGATAGAGAGGTGCGGAAATATATCAATGAGCACATTGAAGATTGGAAGAGAATGGAGAAGGAGTATGATCTTAAGAAGGGTGTGGCGGATTCTGATCTTACGTTCAAGGGTTTCGAGGTGAGCCACCCATTTGTCAGATGTCATGATCAATACTGACACATGTACAGTACTTTCTCATGGTTCAATTCGACTTCGACCGGCAATACGACATGACGCGGATGTACTCGACACCGAAGTCGAACCCATTCACAGAAGAGCGCACCACAGAGCAAGCTTGGGGTGTAGTGTTCGACCGCATGCGAGAAGGACGGCTCATCCCAAAAGACTCGAAGGCAAATTGAAACCGCTTGCTTTACATAATGACTACAATTCCTCCCAAACACTATAACTTCGTCTGCCTCCCAGATGCCAGCCGCTGCCCACCATCAACCGAGATGTACTCTCCATTCACATAGCTGCTCATCCTCGAGCACAAGAACAAAGTCACACCAGCAATATCGTCCGGCACTCCAAGCCTTTTCCGAGGATTATCCCGCTCAAGTTCTTCCTGCCCACCCAAAATCTCAATCAACCCATTCGCCAGCTTCGAAGGGAAGAATCCAGGCGCGATAGTGTTAGTGGTGATATTCCTCGGCCCCAACTCAACCGCTAGGTTTCGAGCAAGATGATGCGCCGCTGCTTTCGAAGCACTGTACATGATCGTGCCATGGTCGCCCACATGCGGTACATGTGTACCAGCTACACTGGAAACCACAATAATCCTACTCGGATCCTCCAGCTTTCCAGACGCTGCCAACATCGGCGTGAACAGTCGTGCGAGGTTGAAGACACCGCGCACATTCAAATCGAGCACTTTCTGACTCGACCAGTCTGGCGTCGGTTCGAACGGTCCACCCCATGTTGCGCCAGCATTCGCGATTAGAATATCGAGCTTCGATTCGTGGGACTTGACTTCCTTGACGAGTCGTTCGATGTCTTCGACCTGGGCGACGTTGGCAGGGATGCCGATCGCTCGGCCTTTGAGACCTTTGCTGGAGGCGAGTTTGTTTAGTCGGTCGACGGCTTGATCGATGCCTTCTTCGCCGGCGGCTTTGCGGGCTGTGATGAAGATTGTTTTGGCGCCGGCGAGGAGGATGGCTGTTGCGGCGTGGAGACCTAGTCCTCGGGAACCTGGGTCGATGTCAGAGGTGTCTCGTGGCTGTTCAATGGAGAGGTCGTTTACCTCCAGTAACCAATGCAACTTTGCCTTCTAGTGTGAAGAACCCGGCGAGGTTGATGTCTGACATGTTGTAGCTAAGGTGTCGTCAACCACAACGCCAAAGATCAAAGGAAGGAAAAGAATGAAACCGTTCAACACCCATGTCATCTCGTCTTCCGTGCACGAGTCGTGATCACCTCGGGCTCTGCTTTTTCCAACCAAGCCACCACGCGTGAACCGCGAACCGCGTCCCGGATCTTCGCTCCCTGCAAAGTCTGGTTCGTTGTGGAGCCATTGGGGAATGGCTGGTCTGCGAGTCTATCGTACCCTCGGCATGTTGCGTGTCAAGTGTTGTGTGTATCGGTGACTTTCTTCAAGATGCAGAGAGGTGTTGGCATCGACCTGGTGCTGTATACCGACAGCTCCTTTACCACTTGAATCCCTCGCCGTAGCATTGATTCGCCAAGATGCTGTTGACTTCAGAGTTCCCGGACCTCGACATTCCCAAGGTCAGCACTCGGAACTATCGTTGACAGCGTGGACTAACACTACAGCAGGTCAACGTCCTCGACTACCTCTTCCCCGATGGCCAGCAAGTCTCCAACCAACCCGTATGGCACGATACTGTAGAACCGCAGCAGAACCTCAGCCCGCGACAGATGCTACAATGGGTCAAGCGATTATGTCTAGGTCTCGATCGGCTGGGCATAGCCCAAGGCGATATCTGTATGATCTACTCGCCCAACCATCTCTTCATCCCAGTCGCCTATCTCGGCATCGTCGGCTCCGTACGATCGTTCAGCGCCGCGAATCCCATCTACACCGTCAACGAGGTCGTCCATCAACTCAAGAACACGGAAGCAAAATGTATACTAGCACATCCCACCATGCTCGAAAACGCTCTGTCAGCGGCTCAACAAGTTGGCTTGTCGAAGGACCGGATCTTCTTGTTCAACGATGAGCCCTGCCAACCACAAAACGGCATAAGAGATTGGCGGGAGATGATCGCGAGCCCGGAGGAAGCGGACACATACCGGTGGAGGAAACTCAGCCCAGATGAGTCTGTAAATACCGTGGCTACGATCAACTACAGCTCGGGCACCACAGGTATGCCGAAAGGCGTCTGTATCAGCCACCACGCTCTCATCGCCAATGTCGAACAAACGATCTACATGAGATGGTACCCCGGATTGAAGCCTGGAGAGCAGCCCAAGGAGCGATGGGTCGGCTTCCTACCACTCTATCATGCCTACGGCCAGCTCTACGTCAACCTCATGGCTGCTAAAGTCCGCGTCCCCATCTATATCATGAAGCAGTTCGTGTACTCGGAGTTCCTGCGATGTATACAGGAGTACAAGATCACCCATCTCCAAGTCGCTCCGCCAATCTTGATCATGATGAACAAGCGAGCGGAAACCAAGAACTACGACCTGACCAGCTTGAGAGGCATCTTATGCGGTGCCGCACCACTGAAGAAGGAGCTGCAGAATGCGGTACAACGAGACTTCAACGTAGACATCAGGCAAGGATGGGGAATGACAGAGGTGACTTGCGGCTCCATCCTCCAGATTGAGCCATCAGACAATGGCAATGTGGGAAAGCTGATCCCGAACACCGAGTGCAAGCTTCTCGATGACGACGGCAAGGAAGTCGGGTTCGATACACCAGGCGAGATGCACATTCGAGCTCCGAACGTTTGTTTGCGGTACTGGAAGAACGATGCTGCGACGAAAGAGACGATAGACAGTGACGGGTGGCTTAAGACAGGAGATGTAGCGGTCGTGAACAAGGACAAGATCTTCTGGATCGTGGACCGGAAGAAGGAGGTGAGATCCGGACTCTGCATTTCATGTACGAGAAAGGTGCTAACCCACAGAAGCTGATCAAAGTCAACGCCCTCCAAGTCGCACCGGCTGAGCTCGAAGCCGTGCTCCTTGAACACGACGATATCGCGGACGCTGCTGTTGTAGGCATTGAGATCTTTGGTGAGGAGTTTCCGCGAGCATATGTTGCGATTGGGGACGAGAGCAAAGACCAGAACATCACGCAGAAGCAAATACAGGACTGGATGAAGGGCAAAGTGGCGAAGCATAAGCAGTTGGTTGGTGGGATCGCTTTCGTGGACGAGGTACCGAAGCTGGCGAGTGGGAAGATCCAGCGAAAACTGATGAGAGAATGGTCGAAGGAGGATGCGCCGCTGGTGGAGAAGGAGATGGGTAGTTTGCGGGCGAAATTGTAGATATGATTGTATAAGGATGTGTTCATGATAGCCATAAGATACGCGTAAGAGTTCATCTCTCGGAGTTTGTCGACGGCTGACGCCAATCTGGAACGACAATCACGTGCACCTTTTGTCACCCCGAGTCCCGATTTGGTTAGATTGCTAGACGATTCGTTCGGAGATCCTTTTCCTCTGCCCTTGTTGCCTCCTCGAAGCTCTCACGCTCCACTCAAGCACAACCATGGTCTTGTCCCCGTGTATGCTGTGCATGCTGGGGTACCTGTCAGAGGTACTCACTCGGCTCTGTCGGTCACAAAAACTCAAGGTAAGCCGAAAAGGGCCTCGCCCTACAGGCTGTGGAGGGAATAGGTAGGCAGTCTCTAGTTTTACTGTGGTCGAGGATAATACTTTAGCTTGAAGCTACAACTGTATCGTCTATGAATCGCCTCTCAATCTAGAAGTGCAAGAAGCAGAGGCCAAGATGTACAATCTTTCAACGATCGCTCCTGTGGTGGTGGTGCTTGGAGTGAGTTGTCAACGTATCCCACCTTACATTAAGACACGATCACTAACGATGTCAGCTCGTTGGCTATGTCGTGTCAGAATGGGTCTACAATTTGTTCTTCCACCCTTTGGCCAAGTTCCCGGGACCAAAGCCCAATGCCATGAGCCCTTTGCCCGGTATCGAGGCGTTGATGCGCGGCCGACTACCCCTAGAGAACAAGAAGCTGCACGACAAGTATGGTAGCGTTGTTCGTGTCTCGCCAAACGAGCTGGCCTTTAACTCGGTTGGAGCGTGGGAGGATATTTATGGTCATCGGCCTGGTCACCCCAACATGCACAAAGGTACCACAAGCACATATGTGCCTCTGCCGTATGTAGCTAATAATCATTTGCAGATCCCATCCATGTGGGCTCCGTAGAAGCCGTACAAGGTGTAACTACCTTGACCATGGCAGACGATGACAACCATGCAAGACAGCGCCGAGCGTTATCTCATTCGTTCTCGCAGAAGGCTCTTACGGAGCAAGAATACATCGTCAGGCGTTACGTTGACATGCTGATCGAGAACATGCACGCGATGGCCAGCAAAGACCAGGAATTCAACCTGGTAAGTATTCATCCTCAAATTGCTAGCCAGACGATATTGATGTCCGTAGGTCAACTGGCTTAATTTCACCACGTTTGATATCATTGGCGACTTGGCATTTGGTGAGCCCTTCGGATGCCTCGACATGGGCCGATTCCACGAATGGGTCTCGATGATATACGAGACTGTCAAAGCCGGCGCATACGAGCAGGCGACTCGACGTTTCGCATCCGCCGGATCTCTGACGCAGACATTACTTCTCAAGCTTATCCCAGCAAAGAAACGATGGTACCGCTCTGAGCATCTCCGACGCAGCAGAGAGAAGTGCTATCAACGTCTCGAGAACGGCAATTCCAACCACAGAGACTTTATCTGGTATATCCTTAAGCAGAAGGATAAGCATGACCTTAAGCAGGACGAAGTCGTCGTCAACAGTGCTCTGTTTATTGTGGCTGGCTCAGAGACGACAGCAAACTTATTATCTGGTCTTTTCGCCCGCCTGATCTGGAACCCGGACAAGTACCAGAAGCTCAAGGACGAAATCCGCAGCAGCTTTACGGACGAATCGCAGATGACCAACGACAACCTTATGAAGCTTCCCTACATGAACGCCTGTATCGAAGAAGGCCTCCGCATCCATCCCCCTGTCCCGACTGGGTTACTCCGAACCGTGCCTAAGGATGGCGATACCATCGACGGTATGTGGGTACCAGGAGGTACCTCTGTAGCAGTAAGCAGCTGGGCCGCTGCTCACAACCCTAAGAATTTCCAAGACTGCGATTCCTTCGTTCCCGACCGGTGGTTGTCCGATGCGTATGATCAAGACAACAAGAAGGGTATGCAGCCGTTCTCTCTGGGTCCAAGAGGATGCATCGGAAAGCATTTGTCCTACATGGAGATGCGCTTAATTCTTGGTCGGCTGCTCTGGAACTTTGATGTTGTGTCTACGGACGGTGCATGGCAGTGGGATCCGGCGGGTGAGATGAAGAATATGAAGTAAGTTTGATCCTCCATCATGCCACGAAAATGCACATGGCTGACGAGATGATGCAGAGCATACATGACTTGGGAGAAGCCAGACCTCAACGCTAAGGTGATAGAGGTCCGGAGATGATCTGATGAGCGAGGAGTGATCACTGCAATTGTATTGGGCGGTCTATTAGGTGTTGTATACACGTCTGCAGTCATGAAAGACTAGCAACCTACTGTTGGAAGCAACGGACCAAGGAATAGTACTCCAAAAGACGGTTCAAATCATTCTACGGCGCTAAAGCTTGCACTCGAAATGTTCCCGACTAATCACATTTCATTGATACAGGTACTCCTAGTAAGTTAGGTTTACCATGATCGTCTTCGTGTCAGTGAACGCCCTCAACGCGTTGATACCGCTCTCTCTTCCAAGACCGCTTTGTTTCGAGCCGCCGAACGGAGCTTGTGTCATCTACATTGTCATTAGCCCATACTCATGCCCCAGGTTCCAATTGGAACTTACCATCAACGAAATGCAATTGATGCCCACCATTCCGGAGTCAAAATTGCTGGCGACCCGCATTGCCTGGCAAAGTCAGTACTGGACCTCGAGAGTCGCCGGAATACTATCTCACCTTGTTGATGTCCTGTGTAAACACGCCAGCCATCAGACCAAACTCAGTATCGTTCGAGATCTTCATGACCTCGTCTTCTGTCTTAAACGTCCGAACAACGGACACGGGGCCGAAGATCTCGTCTGTGTGGATTTCTGCATCCTCCTTTACATCGGTGAAAATGGTTGGCTCGATGAAATAGCCCTTCTCTCCGATCCTGGCGCCACCAGTGAGTAATGTGCCTTGGTTCTGCTCCTTTCCACGTTGGATGAACCCAGTCACACGGTTGAATTGTGCTTCGTCCACCAAAGGTCCGAGAATGGTGCCCTCGGAGTCTGGGTCACCAGCAGTCTTCGTCCTCTCCACAAACATGTTCTTGTACTTCTCGATGAACTTCTCGTAGATGCCTTCCTGCACATAGACACGAGACGCTGCGAAGCAGACTTGCCCGCTGTGACCGGTGATGGCGTTAACAGTCCAGGTAACGGCGTTGGCGAGGTTGGCATCGTCGAAGACGACTGCTGGGCTCTTGCCGCCGAGCTCAAGAGTGACACGCTTGAGGTTGGACTTGGCTGCCATCTCCTGGATCTTCTTGCCTGTTGGGATCGAGCCAGTGAAGGAGACCTTCCGCACCCGCATATGGATTGCGAGCAGGGCACCGGTTGAACCGTCACCCGAAAGGATCTGGAACACACCAGGTGGGAAGCCAGCTTCCTTGATCAATGGAAGGAGTGCAAGCGCCGCAAATGGGGTCTTCTCGCTGGGCTTGAGGATGAAGCAGTTGCCGGTCGCTAGCGCTGGTCCGGCCTTGAGACCAACATTGCCAATTGGGCCGTTCCACGGAATGATACCAGCAGTGACACCCAAGGGCTCGTTGCGAACAATCTTCATGAAGCCATCTTCTTGTGGATATGCCTCACCAGCAAACTTGTCCGTCCAGCCAGCGTTGTATCGAAGTGTCTCGGCGCACAAGTTGATCTCGAAAGCACCAAACGAGGCCCAAGGCGCACCGAGCGTAATCCTCGTCAGTTCTGCCAACGGCTTTGCGTGCGAGTCGATCAGATCGGCGAGCTTGTTGAGCATGTCTCGCCTCTTGCTGGGAACAGTTGCCTTCCACGCTGGGAACGCTGCTTCTGCAGCTGCAACCGCCGCGTCTACATCTGCTTCTCCAGCGAGAGGGACATCGTCCGCAACAAGCGAGCCATCCTTGGGGTTTTTGACTGTCAGCTTCTTGCTGTTCTTTGAGTCGACGTATTCGTTGTTGATCACAAGTTGCTTCGGGAGGTTGTCTTTGCTGAACTCGAAGGAGGCCATGGTGGTGTAGGTCCGTGGTATTGATATGTCGATCGGTATTGTGTGGTGAAAAGTAGAGCGTAGGGAAACAGGAGACGAGACGGAAATGTGTACCTAACACAAGAAATTCTTACAGTTCGTACTTGAGCTGGCGTACCCACAACGGATCACAGGTACAGCCGACGTGAACCATTGCTCGAGTCGTCAACAGAGCCGCAGGGCCCATTCCCGATTCATGTCGTCGGGATGCAGTTTTCCAGGAGAGCTCGGTTTCTGAAGGAAGTCTGAAGTCCTGCTCCTCCCCTCATCGCCACCAGGCCAAGCCCCAAACAAACCCCTCACCCCACATTCACCTCCACGCGTTGGTCAGAGCTCAAGGTGCATCCGTGCGTCTGTTTGACCATTCACGCGTCTCCAACTTCTCTTCCTGCCTCACATCAGCAGCAGATCGGGCGGGGTTACCAGCGTGACCTCGAAGCTCTCTCAATCCTGCCGGCTCCGTAAGTACCTCGCTGTTCCATTTTCTCTGAGAACGTCTTCCTTTCCTAGACCCAACCCAACTCTCCGCTCTCAGCAGGTACCCGTGGTACTGTGCGGTACGAACGTGCTTTTCCATTACCAAGGTCCATACTACTACTAGCAGCTGGTCTGTGTGAAGTGAAGATGATCGGCTCCAAGGTGCTATACAGTGGAGCAGCAGTCTACGCAACATCAACTGCCCTCCTTGCCGCAGCTGTGACTCTGAGAATCCCGTTCCAACACAACACCATCGGACCGTACAACTATCATCGTGTCGTTAAAGCCGGAGCCAGGATACCATGGCGCAGAATCAGGTCGCTTTGATCACTGGTAAGCAGGCATGTACAATTTTGATAAGAGCTCTGCTAAAGACACCAAGGCGGTGCGTCAGGCATGGGCCTGGCAGTAGCCAGAGCGTTGGCGGAGCGAGGCGGCTGGCATCTGCATCTTCTGGATCTCAATGCAGAGAATGGCGAGAAGGCAGCGAAGGAGGTTCCGAACGCTACCTTCCACAAGACGAACGTTACGGACTACGACAGCCTCGCCGGTGTTTTCCAGAAGATCTTCGATACGGAAGGCAGACTGGACTTCGTATTCGCGAATGCTGGTATCGTAGAGAGGTATTCGTTCTTCGAGAAGCACCCAGAGGGCAAGCCTCCGCCGCCACCAGATCTCACCGTTATCGACATCAACCTGAAGTCGGTTGTTAATACTAGCTGGCTGGCACAGCACTACTTTCGACAGTCCAAGCAGAGCGAGAACAAGAACCTCGTAATGACGGCGTCTTGTGGTGGTTTCTACAGTGTTCCCGCGTCGCCATCCTACGGTGCAGCAAAGCATGGTGTTGTCAGCCTTGTACGCTCGTTAGCAGGCAACTTCTACCAGAACGATGGAATCCGGGTCAACGGAATCTGCCCAGGTACCGTTCGGACGGGCTTACTTGAGTCAGCCGCGTGGGACAACTTTGGCAAGGACCAGGTCTTCGTTCCCATCGAGAAGATTGCATCAACCGTCCTTATGTTCATCGATGGAGACGACGTTGGTGGGAAGACAGTCGGCGAGAGCAAGGCGATCTCGAAAGGAACCAATGGCCAAAGGAAGGGCAAGCTTAATGGGGAGACCGTTGAGCTCAGTGGTACGAACCGTTATTACCGTGATCAGATCGAGTTCTGTGACGAGGCGATGGCTAAGACGATGGGAGTAACGAACAAGTCGAACTTCTAGATCCAGAGCACGTGGACAGCTGATAGTTATCCCCATACATCGATCCGTCCAACGTTGTTTCTCCATTCATCTTGCTTCTCGACTCTCGCCTGCTTGCATCGCACGTTCATCTCTCGTGAACATCTTTTCAATGATCGACTGGGGTCTGTGTGATGATACACCTACTGCTCTACGGATATCATTAACCGGCAACCTTCAGACGGCATTCGTAGGACCCCACAATCGCCTGGATTTCGACGCGACTCGCGTACGTGGGGTCTAGAAAACATCCATCAATCGCGTCTCCAACCCGCACGAACAGTTCGGCGCAGGCACGGTGGACTCAGTAGCCGTCTCGCCGCATGCAGCATGACCGATGGAGGCCGAGGCGGTGGCAACAATGCCTTGCTAGGCTAGTAATGCGATGGCATGTCCGCTCGGAGATGGTTCCACGAAGTGTGCTCGGATGGCGAGCTCTCGATGTGAAGCTTTTCCTGGTATTTGATTGTCTCTTTGATCTACTCTGTGCCTTGACATTCATCTCCGCTGTCTTTGCAACGGTCAGCTTTCCTTCATACCCCTTGTGCATCCGCATCCATACTCTTACCACTGCCAATTCGACCTCAATATGCCTTCCGGAGACGCTGCGCCAGCGATCAATGGCAGACCTAATGGCACATCGAATGGCGTTCACACCGGGCAGTCTCAAATGCCTTCAGCAGTCGGTGGCGTGAACGGCGTTGGACAGACGTTCGATTACCCGGAGACTGTGGCGGAAGGGCCATATCGTGTGCTCGAGCAGTACCACAGCATGCCACGACGGTTACGCGTGGCGTGTGTTGGCGCAGGAGCATCGGGATTATGCCTTGGTTACAAGATGGAGAAGATGCTGGAGGCTGGGAGTTGGGAGCTTACACTGTTCGAAAAGAATAGCCACTTTGGTGGCACATGGCTAGGTACGTTGTCTTTGCAGAAGTGTGGAAGACAAATGCTGATCACTCTGCAGAGAACACTTATCCTGGCGTTGCCTGCGACATTCCAGTAAATATACGTGTCTGCTGGGGGGGAGCGTTGCTGATCGTGACAGTCGCACAACTATACATTTTCGTGGGACCCAAAACCAGACTGGTCGCATTTCTTCGCCTACGGGCCCGAGATCCAGAAATACTTTGAGGACTTTGCTAGAAGACACGGGACGGAACGCTACATGAAGCTAGATACGAAGGTGACGGAGGGCAGGTGGGACGAAGAGAAGGGTATCTGGAATCTGTGAGTCGTGATTGATAAGGAAGTATAATGCCGCTGACCACATCCAAAGCACACTCGAGGACCAGAAGACTAAGGAGCAGTGGTACGACTGGTGCCATGTCTGGATAAACGGCACCGGCATCCTCAACAACTGGAAATGGCCTGATATCGAAGGTCTCCATGACTTCAAGGGACCAAAGATGCATAGTGCAAGCTGGGATCACGGAATCGACCTCGACAATAAAGTTATTGGTGTCATCGGCAACGGTAGCACAGCCGTGCAAATAGTTCCGCAACTCCAGAAGATCGCGAAACAAGTCCAATGCTACATTCGGTCTTCTACCTGGATCAGCCCGCCGTTTGGTGGTGGTGCGCTTGCACAGGTTCAGAAGGGCGCGGATGTTGACCCAGGTCACAGGCAATATGAGTTCACGGCAGAGGACAAGAGGAAGTTCAAGGAAGACCCAAAATTTCATCTCAACTTCCGCAAGGGCATTGAAGCTGAGATCAACGGGCTGTTTGGCATGTACAGGCAAGGCTCAGAACTCTCCGATCAGTTCCGTAAAGTTATCACCGACGAGATGAACCGACGAATGGGCCCCGATCATCAAGAGCTCAAAGACTTCATCATTCCGACATGGGCTCCCGGCTGCCGAAGAATCTCTCCTGGCGATGGCTACCTCGAGGCACTCGTGCAGCCAAATGTGGAACCGATTATGAAAGGCATCGACAGGGTCACACCTGACGGTATACTCACGAAGGATGGTGTTGAGCACAAGATGGATGTCCTGGTATGTGCTACGGGCTTCAAGGTAGCCTTCAGGCCGGCCTTCAACGTCATTAACGGTGACGGCGTATCCTTGAACGAGGATTGGGGTGACAGCGTAAACCTATACATGGGTGTATCTGCACCTCGATTCCCGAACTTCTACACCATTGTCGGTCCTGGCGCTACCTGGAGTAACGGCACGCTTCTTCCATCGATCGAGACGACCATCGAGTATTCCGTCAAGATGATGCAGAAGATTAGCAAAGAGCATATCAAGGCTATCGAGGTGTCGCAGGAGGCTCTGGACGATATCTACGCCCACTTCGACGAGTTCCACAAGAATACTGTGTGGAAGGAGGAGTGTCGATCGTGGTTCAAGGATGGCAAAGTCAAGAGTAAGTCCCCAATCGATACTGACAAATCTACTCTCGCTAACTTTTTTCTAGACCGGATCTACGTATATCAATCCCCTTTTACGTCCTGATTTTAACGTTCTTACTGACGATCATCTGCAGCTATGGCCTGGGCCAACTATCCACTTCTTGAAATCGATCAAGGACCCTAGAATGGAAGACTACAACATCAGGTGAGTATCACGATATCAAGACACTCTCCATGTCTGCTAACGCAGCCTGACAGATGGCGGTACCGCAACCGCTTCGCATTCCTCGGCAACGGCGACATCAAGGCAACAGTGAGCAAAGATGTTCAGGGCCTTAGCGTCTATATGCGTTCCAGCGACCACGATTGGCAGGTTGATTAGATGCGTGACAAGATACTGGTTGGTCGATTTGAGCGGCGTGGAGTGGGTCATGGATTGCATGCGGTGGCGTACAGGATATGTGATCTCGCTAGAATTGGTAGCAGTCTCGACGCTAAGATATCAAATACGTTGATATGGCACGTCGACCGTCTCTCGTGTCAAAATTGACTCTGAGAAAGTTTTGCAATAGCGCTTCCGACCCGAAATTTTTACAAACTCGCTGATGAACGGAGACCAAGATCACAAGAACTTACTCATCATGGGCCCATGCCAAACCGCATGCCATCTAAATCATGTGTCACTTCAGTATCCGGCCCATTGTGCCATCGGCTCCAATCGTCCTCGTTCGGCAGCGTGAGGAACTCGGGAAAGGTGTCTCCATCAGCCAATCCAGGTAGCATACTCATCGACGGCATCGACGGAAAGTCGTTTGTTCCCATCGGGCCGTTGAGCCAGTCCGTACGTCTGCCAGGAGAGATCATATTCGTAGTATCTGGTGTAGGAAGGAGGGCCTGGTCGTGGAAGTTCTCCAAACCATGAACATCGGGCCATGCTGACCCTTCTGTGCGCGGTGTGACCATGACAAAGTCGTTCGTCTGCTGCATCTGCTGGGAAGCAGCACTAGCATCGCTCATGCGGTGATTACGTGATGAGGTTGGCGGAGGCATTGGCTTGACCTTGCGTGTGTTATCGGTCTGTCGCCGTTTCATCGTTGGCCGTTCGTTGAGATCCAGTGCGGTGCTGTATCGCCTTGCAGGAATCGTGGAAGAAGTTGAGCTAATTGCTTTGCCAGGACTGATTGGTCCTCCTCGTAGCTCGATCATCACAGCATTGAGGACATGCGCCATGCGCTCAGCTGGCTGATACGCATGCGCCATATCCTGCAGCGCATGGTGAAGTACCTCGAGGTATGACATGTTGTTGGTGCGATCGGTGGTGTCTGGGATGTAAGCCAATGCTGCAATAAGAGCAGTCGCAGCCGACCCAGCATGTTGCATGCCTATGCAGAATATCTGCTTGCCATCGAAACGTTGCCGGTGATGCCAGAAAATCCGTGCTGTGGCCACGGCTGACTTCGTACATATGCCGCGGCTCGCTCGCGAGAAGTGGCTATCCAAGGCGCTGACTTCTTCGGTCTCAAGGGCGTTGGGATCGTCATATCGCGCAAATGGTCGATGAAGCAGTATCAGCACTGCATGATACTGCTGATGCAGAAGGTAGAACGAGAACGGAGCTGATGCGCGGTTCTCTTCTGTATAACGGAGATCTGCCGGCAGTCGAGCAGCCCAGTTGTGTATCTCTCGATCCAGTGCCGCCATCCTGAAATATGCCGATTGGTCTGGAGTCTGCTCGTTGTACACCTTTCTGTGTTCAGTGTTCTCCACGATCTTGCCAGCGATCTCCATCAAGTCAATCAACGCCTCATATATGCGAGTGTTCATACTCTTCTCCGGTCCAGCAGGCATACAGGTGCCGAGTCTTTCGAAATGGTCCGACAATGAGTATATCTCCAAGTCTGCGCTCTTCATCGTCGTTGGCCTGCCCAGAAAGAGTGACCAGTATCGGTCGTATATCACGCAGGCCCACATTGTCATCTTCCGGATGTCGATCTCACGCTGGGTCATGCCGCTTTGACGGCTGTCCAAGTGTAGCCCAATGTCGTAGCACAGACGCATCGCCATTCCGGCGTACATCCAACCAACGTTGTCTCGACCGACTCCGACTTCAGAATCTCCCAGAATGAGTAGGGCGGCAACGGAGGGCATGCCACCAGGTCTTTCCAGCTCAAGATCCAGCATGTACTTGGCTTCCCTGTGCAACGTGCTCTCCCGATCGGGCAGAGCAATGCGCTGCATGTCTGGTCTCGATTTGTCCGAAAAGCGATAGCCCATCGCAAGAATGCAGATGTGCAAAAAGCCAGAATAGAATTGTGTCCTCCCGGCTTCCCTGTCTTCGTTGAACGCTTCCTCGTGGACGACATGGAGCACACCGTTATAGTGTTGCCAAAACAAGCCCATCAGGTACTCGTGTGTCTCCATTGGTAACGTCCTGATGACCTTCTCTGCTCGTCTGGCCTGTTCCACTGTCTCTCGGCTGCTCTTTGAGTCATCCACTTCCAGCTCCGAGTAGATATGGCTGTTGACCGTTGGACCATAGTACCTCAGTCTGCCCGAGATTTGGTCAAATGAAAGATGTCCACGAGTCGACAGAAGTCTGCTGAGAATTCCCTCCTTCTTGTCGTCTATTGGAGTTCCTAGGGTAGCATCTGGATCGCCGCGATCTCGCTGGCCATCAATGCTAGCATTGGATCCACCATGTGAGCCCTCTACAGTATCGTCGTGCATACTTGCGGGACTGGTGTTTTCCGGTATGGCCGGCTCGCGGGTGCTGACGGTTGGCTGCGCAGAGAACGGTTGCCGGGTTGGAGAACCCTCGCCATCGCCGTTCAAGCTGCCTCTAGTAGTCTTTGGAGGGTACACCACGGGAGGAGCCTCGGCACCTCGATCCTTGAGCATTCCCTCCAGAAGTGCAACTCGATCTGTAAGAGTGCTCATGTAAGCTCTCGATATTGGCCGTCTTCGCTCATCGTCGTTCTTGATCACGCATTCTGTGCCAGCCCGTCTGCACTGAATGCATTCCGAATCGCCTTGAGGAACGACACATCGAATCCTCCGCTCTCTGCAGGTTGCACACGCCACTGACGCTCTATGGCGGGACTTCTGGCGCTTCGAACCGCCTGGCTGCTCGTTCTCGGGTTGACTCTGACCTTCGTTGTTTGAAGGTGGTGAATCAGTTGTAGGCATGACCACGGAGTCGACGCCGACCTGCATTTTCACAAGAGTTCGGAATGTTGAGAAGCACTGACTGTAGAAGAAGAGACGACAAAAGAGATTGTGGAGGTTCTACTTCGCTCGCTTGATTTGCGGGAGCTTGTGATTCTCGCGAAAGTCAACGGCCAAACCCTGTTAAAGTTGATCACAGGGTGCGGCCTGTGTGGTCAGTCGCGTCCGAGACGCCGCTCGTCTCCATTTTTGGGGGTACGTCCTGGCCATTGACCATGGGGACCCCGCAGTACCTCTATTGCTTCGGCGAAGTCGCGGCGCGTTACACCGTTACTACGGATCAGAGGACGGCCGAGTCATGTTCCCAAGCTCCTGGACGACATTGTACGGTTTAGACTGTCGTGGGGATAATCTCCGGCATGCCAGACACCGGGAGAGGCTCGAGGGGCCAGCGCTTCGCTTAGTGACGTCGGGTGGATCGGAGGAGAATGCACTGCAAGTGTGCAGAAAGGACGGTACTGCAACCCACTGCCCAGGAACCGCCAGAGACTTGGAGTGGCCCCAAGAGGAAAGGGTGGAGAGCTGTCGTGCTGTCGTGCGGGGACGCGTCGAGACTGCGGCGGCGTTTGCCAGTTTGCCAGCCTTCATGACTCGTACTGGGTCTTACCGTGGATCTGGTGGCGTTGGTGGCCACGCGAGCAGGCGTTCGGCTCTTCGGCGAGGTGGATCAAAGGATGCCGAGAAAGTTATTGTTGGCTGTTGTGAGTGTGCGGCGGCGGAGCATTTTGTTGTGAGAAATGTAAGGTTGATTTGGTTGGTCGTCGGTACACTCTTGGTACAGTAATATCAAGACGGGGTTGGATGACGACGGTGTGGGTTGGCTGAATCTCTTTTCGGCATGCGAGACCCTGCAGCAAGGCAGAGCAGGCCTCGAAAAGCGACGGCTCCACTCATGAAGTCGACAATAGCATCGCCGTTTGACTTGTCTCTTTTATGTTCTCTCACAGCCACCTTCTCTGAACCCCAGTGCTCTTTGAAGGCCCTCCCCCCCATATCGATGGTGTCAGTCGTCTCGACGGTCGACGTGGCCTGTTGACGGACTCAACAACCCGTTGTAACCTGCTCTTGGAAGCAGGTGACTCTAAATCGCCATGCTGGCGAGAGTATTGATCGATGAACGGTCCCGCGTGATATCGATTGTTTGATCTTTGAACGATGATTGTCGATGGTTATTCGATCATGTTGTTCGAACAATCAGAGAAGGGACGTATCGAGATGCATATACCGATTTACACGAACAGCCTCGCGATGATCGTCGATCAGCGAGTGGAAGGGACGAACATAACTGTGAACTACGAGCGGCCTACGTAGTAATACCATTCCTTGATGCTAGTACGATCACGCACGTTCATAGTGAGGAGTTCGTGTGTCATGTTCTCCTGCGAGACGTCTTCCATCTGCTGATCTACAGGCGATGGTTCCATGCCACCACCCGTCGTCTTGTTGCGAACTCCGCAACATCTCACTCCCAATCACTAATAGATCGTCTACTATATGTGTCAGGCCACGATGTACCTACTTCGCACGCAGGAGCATACGTTTTTGTAGCCCGGGTAAGGTTTTCCGAAGACTCGATTGTGAGGCCTAAGGCTATCAGCGAGGAGGCCAGATGCATCGTCTCCACGAAGTCCATGTAAGGGTATATCTTGAAGACGTCTAGATCGCATCGAAGTCTTGTACCAGATCCGACAACTGAAACTGAGGACTTTGCTGAGGATTTGTCCGCCGTAACCAGTTCATCTACGAGATATGGCATCTTTGTTGAAAGGAGTTACATTCATTACCGGAGCAGGATCAGGTACGTTGGAACCAATCGATCGTTCGTATGGATTCTACTGACCTCTGGAAGGTATCGGACAACACGCAGCATATGCCCTTGCAAGACATGGAGTCCGCCAACTAGTCCTCTGCGACATACGTCCAGACGTACTCAAATCCACTAGCGATGAGCTCAAGAAACGACACCCCGATGTCGAAACTCTGAACATAGAGATGGACGTCTCCAAAGAAGACTCCGTCAACTCTGCCGTTGATCAGACAGTCAAGCAATTCGGCCGTCTCGACATTGCTATCAACAACGCCGGCATTGGTGGCGCTGGAAAGCAGACTGCTGAGCAGGAGCTCAAGGACTGGCAGCGAGTGTTTGATATTAACGTCAATGGCGTGTGGCTGTGCCAACGAGCGCAGATACGACAGATGCTGAAGCAGGAACCGCTAATGCAGCTGCCGAGAGGGAATAGAGGTGTTATCGTTAATACTGCGTCGATGTTGGGGCTTGTGGCGTCGTCGCCTGTGTCGGCGGCTTGTTCGTATACTGCTAGCAAACATGGTGAGCGCGAATAGAATGCTTTGAATCGATCTGAGAGCTGACTTGTACCTTCTACTAGCTGTCATGGGTCTCACGAAGACGGACGCTGTCACATACGCACCACACGGCATTCGGATCAACGCGATATGCCCAGGCTACGTGGGAACACCGCTTCTGCTGGAAGCTACTGTAAGTTATTGGACTAATCTGCTACGGGGCTGAACTGACATGTCGAGCAGGCAAATGGTATTATGGACGGAGAGATCGCAAAGGTTCCTCAAGGAAGACTTGGTGAGATGGAGGAGATCGCGGACTCGATCATGTTCCTGGCGAGCCCGCTCTCAAGCTTCATGACGGGCGCAGGCCTCGTTGTCGATGGTGGTTTTACTGTTGGTTGAGCTTGTAGTATGCCTTGAAGCGAGGCGTTGTAGGGTTGTCTCAATATCGAAAACATTTAATGCATTGAAGCAGACATTTATTTATGTATGTACCAATAACAACGCTCGAACGCCATTGATATGCATACAACCTGTCATCATGCCGCATACAACAATCCAATCTACAACTTCGCTTGAGACTCAGCATCCTTGCCAGAGAAGTTGACCAACTCCCGTCCTTTGACCGTACCACTCTTGGTCAGATCGTTCCTCCGCTTGCCTCTGCTCAACCATTCGCCATCGTCCTGCTCCCGGATATAGTAAGCCCAGTCCGCTGTCTGATCCAGCTCCGTTTGGCTGTAGCCATTGCCGAGCCAGCTGAAGCGATTGCCAGAGTACTCAACGTCGAAGTCTTCCATTCGCAAGTCTGCCAAAGCTTCGATGTAATGCAAAGTCGAGCCAGGCCAGAGAGCAGTGATAGGAGCATCGATCTGACCGCTCTTGTACCACGAGCGGCAAGGATCATTCCAGACGGTACGCTGCATGAACATGTCTTTGTGTGCGATAAAGTCGTCGACAGCCTCTTTCTTTGGCGAGAACTTCTTGATGTTGTGCGTCTGCCAGTGGTCGATGAGCTTGCACATGTAGTCCGCTTGGAGCTCGATGGCCGATAGCACCGGTCCGTTGCCGATAGGGCAATTGGGTCCGAGGAAGACGAGATAATTAGGAAACTCTGCGGCTGCAATACCAAGGTATGACCGTGGCTCCTTGGCCCATTCGTCCTGGAGATTCTTGCCATTGGGGGCGATAAGTGGGAAACGAGGCTTGAAAGTTGTGTCAAAGCCAGTGGCACAGATGAGGACATCGATAGGGTATTCGTTGCCATCGTCGCATACGCAGCCACGTTTTGTGATCTTCTCGATCTCGCCGTAGACCACGGTAACTTTGGGCTTTGTCAGAGATTCGAGGTAGTTGACACCTGGTGTGAGACGACGGCACCCGACGCTCCACTCGGGAATCAGCTTTGAGATGAGCCTTTCGTCGTTCAGTTTCTCTTTCATTTGTTCCACCATGTAGTCATGAGTGGAGTTGTTGACGGTAGTGTTCTTCAAGAAGAGACCGAATTGTCCATTCAATCCAGTCTCGATGGATTTGCGGTACTGGGTAAGAGCACCGGGCTTATTGACAAAGTCCTGTCTCTCCTGAGGTGTGAAAACGTGCTGCTCAAGCCCCTGGATTGGCGACACCCACGTTGGCTCTCGAATGAAGGTAGTTACATGCTTCACCTTTGGTAGAACTGCTGGTAGAACCTGGATGCCAGACGATCCGTTTCCGATGAGACCAACGTGCTTGCCTTGCAGCTGGACACTGTCGTCCCAGTTGGCCGTGTGGAGAAGCGGCCCCTCGAAGTCGTGCAAACCAGGAATTGCTGGCCACCGCCAGTTGTTGAGGATGCCGCTGGCGTTAATGAGGATGTCGCAGGTGTCGTGGATCTCGTTGCCGGTCGTAAGGTCTTTCGCGGTCACTTTATAGCCACAGTGGTTGTCGTCCCATGTCGCTGCAACAACCTGATGCCTTGTCTTGACATACTTCTGCAGTCGGTACCTGTTGGCGAAGTCGTTGAAGTAGTTGAAGATTTCGCCAGATCCAGCATATACAGCCGACCAGTCCTGCTTTGGCTCAAAGGACCACGTATAGTTGTGCGATGGAACGTCGCAGGCGCAGCCTGGGTATTTGTTCTCCCACCATGTCCCGCTGACCTCGGAGTTCTTCTCATAGATGGTCAGGTCGAAGTTCTCGAAGTGCCGCTGGATCTTGTAGGCGAACAACAAGCCAGAAGCGCCGGCACCAACGCAGATGATCTTGACGTGCCGTTCCTGGTGGATTGGGCCAAGTTGCCGGCGGTGGGCGTCTTCGTCTCCTCTGCTCTTTCGCTTGCCCAGCGTGGGCATTTGCATGGCTTCGCGTACAGGGAAGTCTGCCATAGCCACGGATCGTATGCTGCTAAGAGAGAAGGATGGAATGATACCAGGGTTTGAGAGATTAGGGAGTAGACAGAGAGAGAGGAATCGAGACACGGAAATCGACAAACCAGCAAACGTCCTACATATATATACTCGCTGACGGTGATCGTGAGCCTCCGGAATGGCTAGATTCGTGCAAACGAAGGCCGAATGGATTGGCCTGGCTTCACGAAAGTCCATAATGCAAGTCATGTACCCACCGAGGTGGAGTGCACTTTGACTCGGGATGGAGGGGCGGCGTTGGGTGGGTCGTCGAGGTGCTCTGACTGGAGAAGAAGCGTGGGAGCGGAGAACCCAAGCCGGAGATGTTGGAGAACGCCTGAATCATGATCAGTGGAGTCAGGAGCCGCTAATGACTTTATCTTCACTTCACGAAACTGCTGTGCTCCGCGTTCTCCAACTTCCGCTTCCTCCGCAAATGCAACTTAAAGTCCTGATGGTACCTCCTGAAATCCTCCGAACCCAGAGAAGCAGTGCAAACAATGCGGCTGGCGGTCTTCATCTCAGATGCCATATGCCATCCTGTGCTCTACGCATACCCTTGGTCTTCACGACGCTCCGACCCGTCCGTCCTGCCTGCACTTGCTACTTACGCTCACGATCCTTTCTCATATGCGCCCTAACATCCTCGCGATTCCTTTGGAGTCGTCATTCGTCTCGGGAGCTAAGCGATGGTGCGAGTCTCGATCAACTCAGCCAGATGGCCCCATGGTTCTGCACATAGAAGCAACCATGCTGGAGGTAGGGAAGTAAAATGTTCTTCCGTTCCTTCATCACCTCACTGTTGCCCAGAGTCACACGTCCACTCCTGTTCCTATCTTGCGCCCTCGAAGACTGCGCTTGGCGCCGGAGCCCTGGCAATCTCGCCTTCGAGGATTTTAATGGTCTTAGCTCCAATTGCTTCGGCCTCCTCGATGGGTGGGACTCGATCCGTTGCCTTGAGCGAAGCTCTTAGAGAGTTTTGATGGTCTCGTCTTCCAACTGTTCCCTCTGTCTATTGACTCCCTCGCCGTACTGTACTAGCTTGAGCCTGTTGAGAGCTCAGGGCTTGCGCTTTGCTCCTTATCCCGGTCGACACTGTGACAATAGAGAGTGTCGAGATCCCACTGTTCATTCGATGGAACATGAGGTTGATGCACGCACAATCACAGGCACAAGTATGCTCAAGGCGGGAAGTTTCACTTTCAGTGCATTTCGTTCTTTCCTTTCGAATGAACATACATCTCCTACTTCCAAACAGAACCAAATACTACAACCTCTGATTCAATTTGACCTCTCACTTCATTCGGGGGGAAAACTGTCATGCTCTCTTCGAATCACATGCAAAACCTCACTTGTGACTCAACTGAAGTGAGAACTTCTTCTGACCCATCCACCACTGCCAAACCAACACCATCGGATTAAGATGAACGAAGTCGATTCTGCAACGGATGGTAGCAAGACTGGAGGAAAGAGGAAGATCTCTCGCAAGACTTCACCAGAACCGACTGTGAAGCGCAAGAAACTGCATGTCCGCAGCAAAAGGGATAAGTGCTTCACATCGCCTCAGAACCACGAGAACGAGCTTTGACCATTAAATCTATAGCCGCAAAGACAAACATGGCGTCCTACGACCCTATCCGCGAGCGCTTGCCTTCCAAGATACCTTTCCAGCTCGTGGCCCGAGACGTTGCGTTGAGTGTTGATCCGACTCTACGCTTCCAAGTGAGCATTCGACCATTAAAATAATGGAACGTACTGATTTTGAGCAGGCAAGTGCGATAGATGTTCTGCAGACTGCTGCTGAGGCATATCTGGTTCAAAGTTGCTCCCAGTATGAGCTCGCAGCTATTCACGGTAATCGCAAGACTATTACCAAGAAGGATATGGACTACATCCATGACCTGATAAGAGGGCATGGAGGTCGTTGAAGGTCAGAGTGAGAGGATATACAGGTGGATGGCAGTCCTGGTCAGTTGGAATAATTTGGGGGCTTTCTTGATAGAAGTACATGCTCTTTCATAAGCTACCTCATAACTTCGACTGACTATTCTGCTTCGCCTTCGCGTCTTCCACCATGATCCAACCCATTTCAGCGAACGGTATCCTCTCCTCGCCGTACTGCTTTGCCTTTTCGTTGCTTGCTTGCCTCACCGCATACCTAGAATACCAAGTCAGTATTGATACCTATCAGAGTACATTGAACTGATTCGCGCCACTTACCGTGCAGCAATGCCCTGGAAGATGATACTATCTCTGAACAGCGCAAAAGCTGACGCCCAGGCCAGCTCTACCTCCGGGATGTCGTAGCCTGCGGTCTCGGCGTACCACCGCACCGCTTCTTCTCGAGTGGGAAGACCTGGGAAGTCTTTGTTGGTAGAGTCTGATCGATTTGGATTGACAAATGCAGGATCAGCGTGTATACGAGGCCAGCTGGGTGTTGCGTTGGCTGGAAGCACAGTCAATGAGCACTTCTCGAATCGTATTGTCACAGGTAAAGCAACGTACAGATTGTCCATGGTTGGATGAGATTGGTCAGGTCAGCTAGTGGGTGTCCAACGGTGCCTGCGATCGTTGTCAGCTTCTCTTATTCATACTCGTGAACACCGAACATACTGATCTCCCAATCTAATATGCCAATGACCTTCGGCTCGGTCTTGTGGAACACCAAGTTGTCGATTTTGTAGTCTCCATGAAACAGCACTCCACGATCCTTCGGCTGGCCATTCGACTCCGAGAAGAACTGGACGAACTCGTCGCAGTGTGGCAGCTTCCCAACTACCTGCCCAGTCTCCTCATCTTTGGCTGCAGCCTGCGACTCGCCCAGACTCCCAAACGTCTTTATCTGCCTGTCATAGAAACCTGTCGGCTTTCCGAAGCTCTCCAGCCCAACATCTTTCGGTCGTACCCGATGTAGCTTTCCCAGTGTCCGGATAGCGTCCTTCCACATCTCTGTCCTCTCCTCTGCGCTCACGCCTGGGAACGAAGGGTTCTGTATCGTCCTGCCGTCAAGGAACTCCATGATGTAGAATTGTGTGCCAATAACCGTTTCATCGTTGCACATACAGATAGCCTTGGGGACAGGGACGTCGGTCTTCTCGAGTGCGTGTATTACTCGGTATTCGCGATCGACTCTGTGTGCTGTCTTCGAGAGGAGTTGACCCGGGGGCTTCTTGCGGAGGACGAAGCGTTGTCCTGTCGAGTCGGTGACTTGGTAGGTTGGGTTTGACTGTCCGAAGCCGAACTGGGAGACACCTCGTCAGCCACTTGAGACTCAGCTGGATCAGCTAGTACATACCTGTTTCAATTGCAATGGAGGCTTCACTTCCGGGACATTCTTCTCAAGGTACCTCTCCAACGATGCCTGGTCTATCAATTGTCTTACTTCGCCAGCCATCTCGACGACACAATTACAACGGAATGGGAGAAGAGAGACTCGAAGACAGGAAACCAACACACTTCTCTTGAACCTTACGTTGAATGCGATATTATAAAAGCGTACAGAGTATGTCGCCGATCGCTAGTCTACTTGGTTGGAGATCTTGGAGACCGAGGTGCAATGGCAATGTCAATCACCAGACCCGTGTGACGACGATCACGTGCGTTTCGCGTCGCGGGGAGCGGAAATTGTTTCGCGGGCACAGCTTCCAATCCAGACCTCACTCGCGCCTCCGCTACAGCAGAGCGTCTTGTCAAAGGCCGTTGCACCATTTCGGTACCTTTTCGCGGCGACTGCGGGCATGTGAGCATGTGCTCCATTTAGCCAGCTGCACCTAGGTAGGATCCAACTGAGGTGCCTGTGGTAAAGTGGTAAGCTTTCGTTTCTTGACCTCTCCTAGCCATTTTTCCTCGATATCGTCCTTTTTTGTTCCTCCAACTATCCCACAGCGCTCCGAAGCTCAAGGAAGCAAGATGGGCGGTAATCACGCCCTGGTCTTCGGTGCTACTGGCATTCAGGGATGGGCTGTAGTGAATCAGATCCTCAATGGCTATCCTTCCGAGGACGCCTTTGAGAAGGTGACCGCTTTGACAAACCGTCCCATAACGGAGAAGATGCTGTGGTCGGAGAGCAAGAAGCTGAATATTGTATCTGGGATCAATCTTTTGACGGACAAAGGCCAAGAAGGACTGGAGAAGGAAATGCAGGAGCGGATACCAAATATGGAGTCTATCACTCATATGTTCTTCTTCGGTACAGCTAGACCTCAAGCGTTAGGCGGGATTGTGCTGACGATCTTGTAGCCTATATCTTCAACGAGGATCCAGCACAAGAGATTACAATCAACATCCAGCTTCTCGAGCGAGCAGTCAACGCTTCACAATCGTTGGCCAAGAGCTTGAAGTTCGTCTTACTGCCAACCGGGACGAAAGCGTATGGTGTGCAATGCCTCGACCAGTTCCCCTTCGCGGATAAGCTTCCCTTGTCGGAAGATCTTCCTCGCATACCTGAGCCATGGCAAAGTCAGAACTTCTACTACAACATGTGCGACTGGCTGGAGTCCGAGTCGAAAGGCAAGAGCTGGACATGGTGCGAGGTCCGTCCCGACGTGGTCGTCGGCTTTGTACCAAACAACAACGTCTACTGTCTCGCGCAGACACTGGCAACCTACTTAGCATGCTATCGGGAGCTTGAAGGAGAGGGAGCAGAGTGCGTTTTCCCAGGCACAGAAGTCAGCTGGAAGAACCTCAGCAACGACTCGTCACAAGACATCATCGCTCGCTTCTCCATCCACTGCGCTTTGAATCCAGATACATGCGGACAAGGTCAAGCTTTCAACGTGGCAGACCACAGCAAGCCTACAACCTGGGGCCAGAAATGGCCGGTGCTGTGCGAATTCTTCGGCCTGAAGGGTACACCACCACCAGCTGGCGGTAGCGGCACAGCCCCTGGCCAGTATCTTTCTGATCATCTCGCGGAGTGGAAGAAACTGGAGGAGAATCGTGGCCTTACGACTGGACGGGTGGGTAACGATCGGAGCTTAGGAATCTTCCATTACTTCATCATGACGCTGTTGTCCTTCGATCGCCAGCTCGATCTCAGCAAAATGCACAAGGCGTGGAACGCAGGCGATGGCAAGGCGGAGGAGATCGACATCAAAGCTGCTTGGTGGACGTCGTTCGAGCGGTTTAGAGAAGCTAAGATTATACCATAGGCACTTCGTAGATATATACTCGACTCCGCGTTGAGTGGATCAGCCCTCCATGACCCATTGTATACCCTTCGCCGTCTTGTCGTAGTACTCATCTCGTAGCTTGTCCAGATGAGCCGATGGGAATGCGAAGAAGTAATGCGGTAACTTGGCGTATTCTTCGTATTGGTTAGGGACGCTGAGATAGGTGCAGAGTCAGCGAACTGCAAACAGTATGTAGGAGAAGCTGTCTCACCCGTTCTTGTCTAGAAGCTCGTTCATCAATCTTGCATCGTCTCGCAATGTGTCTGCGCCGCAAGCGTTCATGTACGTTCTTGGTAAGGCCTTGAGGTTCTTGTGTAGGAGACACCAGATATATGGGTCATCCAGTGGTGCGCCGTGAAGCTCTATCTGTTGTCAGTCTTCGATCGCGGGCTGTATCACGACTAGTCCTTACCATAGAATGCCAGCATGCCTTTCTTAGTGTTGATGGTATTCTCGGCTACAACCAGCTCACGTCAGCCAACGTCTCTCTGGTCGTAGTTCTCAATCGCCCGTTAGCTCACCATTCTTATCGTAGCTTGTGTATCTATCCTGGAACTCTGCGGGCACCGCATCAGGATGGATTGTGAGAGGCTGGCAGGGTACGAGCCCAAGAACATCGCTACCACGACCCTCATCGATAAGCCTGAGTGCTGTTGCGAACACCAACGACCCTCCTGCACTCTTGCCAGCAATGACGATCGGGCCCTTCTTCGCACCGAGACTCTCCACGTTCTCGACGCACCACTTTGCACCTTCGACACAGTCATCCAACGGGATTGGATGCTTGAAAGCTGGAGATAGCCTGTACTCCACGCTCACGAAGATACTCCCTGTTGCCTTGGAGAGTAGGTCACAGAAGCGGTCGTCCAGGTCGACAGAGCCCATAGCGAAACCACCTCCGTGAATGTAGTAGACCAGTGGCTGCCCCGGCTTCAAGGTATCCGGCTTGTAAGACTTCAATCGAATGCTGGACGACGTGTTGTGCTCTGACTTCTCGACGGAAGCGTCGGGTCCAGGAAAGGTATATTTTGCCAGCATTGCCATGCCATTCTTCGTGTCTTGGGCCACAAGGTCATCGTAAGTCGGGCCGTGCAACAATGGCAAGAAACCAAGTTCTTCTCCAAACTGTTTTGCTCGTCAGATTGTTGTCAAAACCATTGACAGGAGACCACTTACAGCAAGCCATTCGGGCCTTAGTGCATCGACTGACATTGTTTCGTAATTGCTGATAGAAGGAAACACCGAACCAGACGGAAGTAGAATTTCTGATTTGGGCGAGTGGCGAAGGTGAAGCGGAACAATGTTGTGAGGACTTGCTCCTTCCAGCACTCGATAGGTATGATGGAGCCGATAGAACGCCTTTAGGGTTAGGGTTAAAGCTCGCCCACGAGGATGCTGCGCATTGGTCTTGCGAACGCATTTGAGAAACCACGACGATCAATATTTTAAATTCTCCAGGACAATACTCATGCAGAAGTAACTGGTACCGCAAGCTATCACCATCAATCCCGATACATCAAGATGGAGAAGGCCCGCTATGGTCAGAACCCAGGCTTGATATGGGCAAACTCGAAAGTAACGAAGCCCGTCAACTTGTCGAGACAGAGCTTTTCAGACTGGTACAAGGATACCCACGTGCCAGATGTCCTCAAGACCGGAGCCGTAAAGGAGGCCTGTAGGTACGAAGCGATAGATCCGAACGAAGAGCAATTCCACCTAGCGCTTTACTACGCCGAGAATATGGACAGGTTATACGACAAGGTCAAAGGTAAGCTCACGCAGTACAGTAAAGAGCCGTGTAGTAATGGCTGAGTTCTTCAAAAGCCGTTCCCCAGGATGAGAAGATCTTCGATAACGCCTCCTTCGATACACGCTTCTATAAGTTCACGCAAATCTACGAGAACAAGGATGCCAGCACAGGTACTTGTCTCCCTGCTTCCTCCCGAACTCCTCTTATGTTACTAATGGGTCGTAGATCAACCGAGCATATGCTTGAGCACGGAGATGAGCCCTGGTGATGTTGAGGACTACGACCGTTGGTACCGGGAAGAACATCTCCAAGACGGATCGAAGGTCAGAGGCTGGCAGCGAACGGAGCGATACGAGCTTTTGGAGGCATTACGAACGCCTGATGCCCCCAGGTTCCTTGTTCTGGTTGGTTTTCCCTGGTCTTATTCCGGAGATGACATAGATGCTGACCCAAGTAGTTCTTCCTCGACGGTGATTCCGTGCCTATCGAAGATATGCAAAAGGCTGGCGGAAGCGAGTGGACGAAGAAGATTGTGGGTGGTATGAAGCAGTTCCGCAGCGTAGCTTTCAAGAAGGCTAGTCATCATGTTGCATCGCATCTATAGCGCGAGAAATTGAATTGTTTCCGACCTTCAGTCGCCCACGGAGCAGAAGAGTAATAGTCCCAACAAGCGTCTCAGCCTTTTCGAAGATTCCGCAAAGTCACAGAGCGCAACATGGACTCGGATCGTATCTCGGAGAACCGATTTACCCATCGATCCTTGCCTCGGACTGCGCTGTCAATCACTTCTTGCTTATCAATACTCCTGAGAGGATCATCTTGACAGTATGTAACAGTGTGCTGTGGTAATTGAGAACAAATACTGACTATCCTGTTGGAGTTGTGTACATTGCTCGTGCCCTCGTCTCTCAGTCATAACCCATACTAGTGCCCGAAGTGCTGCTGCACGACCTTTGGCGTATGCTTGTTCTCCTTTCGCCACTGCTTGCTGTATCGTACACCGAAGCCGTGGCGGAAAACCTCGCGGATTGCCTCCAGAGGCATTCCCTTGACATCTGGGTAGCAGAAGATGATGAACAGCCAGCCCACGAAGTAGATTCCGGTGTAGAAACCGAAGGCTCCTGTCGGTGTGAGACCCTTCATCATGCTCAAGAATGTCGATGCGCTGGAGAGTGGTTAGTCTGCGTCTCAAGGTGAAGTTTCCGCGTGTCTCGGGGATGGGTTCGAATCCTTTGCGCTTACATTATGATGTTCGTTGACCAACAAGTTACTAAGCGCTTTTGTCAGATTTCGAGGCATTCATGTCTGTGAGTATTGAAACTTACCGGTGTTCAACATGGTGCCAAGGGCTCGGACCTCCATGGGGATGAGCTCGGTACCTGAAGATGAGATTAGTACAGATACTTATTGTAGTCAGGTTGTATGCTTACCGATCCAGGCAATGGTCGCAACACCCGAGCTGTAGAAGCCGACGTAGAGGATGATGCAAACGAGTACCAATGTGCCAGGCCATCCCACAGTGTCAGACTGCACCTCGAGGGTCTTCAAGTCGATCGGGATGAACTGGAACGAGACAGCGGCGATCGAAAGCGTAATCGTCATGCCGAGCAGACCAATGATCATCAGAATGCGTCGTCCGAACTTGTCAACCAAGGCAAGATTGACTATCGAGAAGATGAAGTTGGTTGCAGAGACCGTGATGGCGACAGCAGTGGCGTTGGAGAAACCGACGATGGCGAAAAGCTTTGCCGAGTAGTACATGAGCGTGTTGAAGCCGCCCAACTGCGAGATAGCCATGGTGATACAGGCTACGGCGACAGCTCGTGCGGTGGCGGGTGTAGTGAAGATGCGGCGGAAGGTGCTCCATAGAGACTCGCCAGCCATGCTGGATGTTGCTTCGTGGATGGACATCTCGATAGCCGTCTTCTTCGCTTGTCGCTGCTCGTGAGTGGATGTTGGGTAGATCTTGAGGAAGACCTCTTCTGCACGATCGGTCTGACCATGGGCAACGAGTTGACCTGACATGAGAAGGACCGGTTAGCAGATGTCTCGTAAGCCTTGACCTACGAAGGCAAGAGTGTACTCACGAGGTGACTCCGGACACCACAGTAGCATGACTGCGAGGGCGATCGCCGGAGCAGCACCAATACCCACTGTTCCGCGCCAGCCTTCGCCCTTGACCTGCGCAAGGCCGGCTCCAATAGCTGAAGCAATAAACTGCAGAACAGAGGAGTATAATCAGTCTATGTCTCAAAGATAAGTTGTGTTCCTTTGCTTACCTGTCCGAAGGTGACACTGCAATTGCTAAATGCAATCATACGACCCCGATATTTGGCTGGTGCGATCTCTCCGATACTAAAGATCGTCGTTAGTAAGAATGATTGTGACAGAAGCATCCCCTGAACTCACTATAGAGGCACGATCTAAGAACCGAAGGGTAAAAGGGTTAGCAGTGTCTTATAATCGGGCGATCGCAGACATATGTCAATGGTCACCCTTTTACCCATCAAAAACTCACCATAGCAGCACTGCCGACACCAAGCCCAACGATAAAGCGGCCGACGGCGAATTGAGCGACGGAGTGAGCGGCTGTCTGTAGAACGGTTCTAATCACGAACACGGCGCATGCACACCAGATGGGCCAGCGTCGACCACACGTGTCTGCGATCAGGCCAGCGAATATCGCGCCAACGAGAGCACCGCCACTGGTCAGGGAGGTGACCATTTCTTGCTCAGAAGAGCTCAATTCGTGCCCGAGTGAGGCGCCCAGAGTCACCAGGACTGACGAGATTTATCCGGTGTCGTAACCTAAGCACTTGTCAATTGGAGTCTTATCGTCACAGTCGGAGGCAAGATACCAAACAAGAAGTTGCCGAGGGAGATGGTGATGGTGATGAGCCAGGCTGCCTTGGAGGCTGCAGTGTCCTCAATCCCGCTGAGCGCGGTGAGCTCGTCTGCTGTACTCATACGACGGCCAGCGTCTTCAAGTCGTTGTGCATCTTCGCTGGAGTTGCGCAGTGGCTTTTCATCGAACGTGGTCTTCTCATCGGCGTTACCCATGGTGATTTGTCGCAGAGTGAGGTCTCGAGTGGCGTATGGCGGAGGTGGAGAGCATTGCGAAGTCAATCACAGCCAAGGGATGTTGGTGTAGAGCCTTTGTTGTCAAGTAGGAAGTTGCTGAACGATGGAGATGAGTTGGACGTGGATGAAGCCTCTATTTGTATTGCCGTGTCTGAACCCATGGACCGGTCCAGAGACTTTGCCATGCTGATGCCATGCAGCGTCCAACCCTCAAAGTACTTCGTACCACGCGAAGTATAGCAGCACATCCAGGACTCGGGAACTGCAGGACAGAGTTCAGCGCAGATCTTGCCATCCCGCATGGACACAAGCAAGAATGCGGAGAAGTCTGGGGTTGTGGTGGTGTGAGTGTTCGGGTATGGATCCCCTGTCGTCCTCCGGGGGCAAGTGGATCCCGGTTCCACCTTCCTATCCTGTTGGAAGAGGGAAATCGCCAGGCTCAACACCATCTCAACTTCACGACGAGCCCGGATCAGAAGAAATAGATTGGCTGACAGTAGTGATCCCTGGGTAGTCAAGCGTGTAGGACACAGCATTTGAGGTGTTCGTCCTCATCCCTATTCCCTTTCGTCTGCAGCGAGACATTGACTTACTTGAGTAGGCGACTTTGCAAGACCTCGATGCACGAGATGCAAGACTACGGATGTCGCGTGTATCCGCGATGTCGATGTCAGGTATAAGCACATCTCGGCATGGTATGGCTGCGATAGCACTAGTATGCACCATGCCAGTTCTTAATCCGTCAACAGCACAAGCGACGATGGCACTTCCAATAATGCAGAATACAACTTTTCGTCAAGCACAACGCTGGGTCGGCACGAGTGGCGAGCTTCGGTTTCTAGACGAGACGAGAGAGCTTATGAGCCTTTACAACCACGAACTTCCTCCAGACTACACCCAAACGGTCACGCCATGGACGAAGGACACCGAGTCGCCAGCGGAGACCTTTGCTACTGATGAAGCTTACGACGGAGTATCTGCTGCGACCAGCAATAACGTGCTCAGTCGAGCAGATACCACTGTCAATGCATTCGCCTCGCCATCGAAGCGTCGGATGGTTGTGTCTGTAACGGACAACGCCGCCTCATCAGTCCTAGTGAGTCCGGCCTCCTGGCAACGATGATATGGGTTTAGCATGACGAGCTCTCCAATTTTCGAGCATGCACAGTCAAGCCCTGATATGGCTCTCACAAGGGTAGAGTCTCGGACATCTGCAGCACTGGGAGAGCCCGAGTGGTTGGGCCCTGGCTTAACGTCAGAACTACCCTTCCACAGCCAAGACCAGTTCAGCCCCGGGACTGAACGGAGTTGGAGGCCGGGAACGTCCCAACATACCGATGCAGACTATGTAACGAGTCCGGATACTCCAGGAAGATTGTACCTCAAAACCGCAGTGTGGCCACTCGGTACGGTTGAAGAGGCGGAGCTACTACGATATTATGTCGAACACCTTGCCCGGAGTCTTGACCTGACAGATCCAGACCGGCATTTCCGAGTCGCTGTTCCACAGCGGGCGGGAACATGTCCCACGCTGCTCAATGCAATATTCGCTCTGTCAGCCAGGCACCTGAGCCGAGTAGGAGATTACGACCCGCTGGTTGGAGACCGGTACCATACCGAGTGCCTCAAACACCTTATTCCCATGCTGGATGATTCGACAGCGGTCCTTGATGAGAATCTTCTGGCTAGCATGATAATACTGCGAAACCTTGAAGAGATCGAAGTCCCGTTGTCGGGCCAAAGTGGACAATCGCATTTGTTAGGAGCGCAAATCTTCATGGAGGCACAAGTCCGCGCTACGCTAGCAGGTGGGTTGCGAGAAGCAGCCTTCTGGGTCGGCCTTCGACAGGAGATATTTGTTGCATTCGTCAATCAGCGTTCTATCCTGCCTGCGACAGAACGCGGGGACGTCGATCGATCCTTCGATACCGCCGCCGACCATGTTTGGACCTGCAGAATGGTAATGCTGTGTGCTGATGTCATACGTTACTGCTTCAGCGACAATGACCTACCGACTCGAACATACCGTGAGCTGGTGGACTCCATCACAGAGTGGGATAGTCGGAAGCCGTCCACGTTCACGCCCATATACTACAAGGCTGCCGATGCGAATAGCACGTTTCCCGTCTTCTGGTACTTGCGCGAAGAGATCATGGTTGGCTTGCAACATTATCATATTGCGCAGTTACTATTGAGCGCTCACAACCCAAAGGTGCCACGGATCGGGCCGGGGAGGGCGGCCGCATTGCGCAAGATGGACGAGGAGATTAGGGAGCACGTTAAGGTACTGGCGGGCATTTGTCAGTCAAATTCAGATATAGCACCAAACTACACGTAAGTTGTGCCAGAATCTGGTACTGGCTCTGCAGGCTGACGAACTTACCAGGTACGCCGCCATGGCAATAACGATAGCAGGAGACAAGTTCACCGAGCCAACCGAGCAGAATGCTTTGCTACACCTGTTGGACGTCTGTGACAAGCACCATGCACATCCCACTGGCCGTGCTCAGGACAATCTCAAAGCGGCGTGGGGCTGGACATGATCTACTGCTTTCACATTCTTCCGACCTTTGGTTTGCGGAAATTCTGCTCCATCGGTCAACGACGTATTCAAGGCTTGCTTGCCTCCTTTCTCATATTGATGCCAGTCTTCACCACATTGCGGCAAGACGCAAGATAGTTATGCATGCCTTGTGGCTCTGAGTGGCGAGCGCAACTTAAGTGTTGTTGGTATGATGATGTTGAAACGAAGCAGCTATTCTCTCTCACAGACAACGGCACAACAATTTGCCAATGCATATGTACATAGAGGAGCATGGAGTAGTTGAGAATATCAGGGAGTCCTCTCACCTGATGTCGAAGTAAGATTTGAGTCTAGCTACTTACGGCATGGCGCCGACACGGAAAGCGCGTGCTGGTCATCAATGTTGACCGCACTCTTCCAGCCTTTTCTTCTACGCCTCCATCTTGTTGTCCATACTGTTGTGAACCCGCAGCCTGTCAACCGCGCATGTGAAGGCTAGACGTGCTACCGAAAGGAGAGAGCGACGCTTCAACAACCCCACCTACGACTTGGCTGACGACGGTTGGGCTTTTCCGTTTCTCAGAGAGCTCGGAGCGGTTCTGGCTCGCCGCGTAGCTGTCAGGTACCGCGTCCAATTTCAAGCAAATGATTCAGTAGTGATGTATACCACAATCCGTTGATTCCTAGCATCGTTGTTTCTTCGATCAATTTCTATTGTTCGAATAACATTCAACACTTCGTCCTTTACACATAGCAAGATGTCTGGAACAATGCGTGCAGGTGCATATGATCCGGTTCGTTGATCATCGGTCCGTGTAAGGCGTCTTACTTATACGACGGTGTACAGCAACAAAAGAAAATCATCATCAAAGATGTACCCATTCCCGAGCCCCAGGAGAATCAGTTTCTAGTCAAGCTTGCATGCGCAAGTCTCTGCCATTCCGACATCATGGCAATAGACGCCGGCCAAACAGCAGTACTTGGCCACGAAGGCGCCGGCTACATCGAGAAGGTCCATTCCTCGGTACAAGATAAGGGATACAAGAAGGGTGACAAGGTCGGCTTTTTGTATATCATTGGGTGTTGTTTCGAATGCGAAGGGTGAGTATAGTCAGCGTTGTGCAACGTATGCCTACTAACAGCACTAGCTGCCAGCATCATAACCTCCACTGCGAGACAGGCAAACAACTACTCCAGGGCTTCACTACAGATGGCTTTTTCGCGGAGTATGCAGTAGTTGACTACCCGAACTGCATCCACCTCCCAGACGCAATAGACGTAAAAACGGCGGCCCCTATCTTTTGCGCTGGTGTAACTGCATTCCATGCTGTTGATAGCTCGGAACTGAAAGAGGGCGATTGGCTCGCAGTAGTTGGTGCTGGAGGACTGGGTATGTGAGACCGCCTCCTGTCCCACCAGTCTCCTGACAATATCGATAGGCCAGATCGCAACGCAGATAGGGAAGGCTAGAGGCTGCAAAGTTGTGGCGATCGACATCAACGACGAAACACTCGAGGTGTGCAAAAAGCAGGGTGCTGATGCGGTGTTTAACTCGAAAACGAACAAGGACTACGTCAGCGAGTTGAAAAAGTTGACGAACGGGGGTGCAAAGGCAGCTTGCGTCTTCAGCAATGCTCAAGCGGTACGTGCACTTCTCTTGATGTCTTGAATCTACTGGCCTGTTGCTCATCAAATCATAGGCGTACGCTGGCGTTCCTGCGATCCTCCGCCTAGGTGGTGTGATGATGGTGATCGGGCTCCCACACGAGCCAGTACCGATCTCGACGATGGATTTAGCTCTGAACAAATACAAGGTCAAGAGCGAGAGTACAAGCATTCCGCAACGAATGCCGAAGGCGGTGGAGTTCCTTGCGAAGCACAACATCGTGCCTGAAGTGCAGCACAGAAAGCTCGACGACCTCAACGATATGGTCAACGAGATGAGGGCTGGGACTGCCACGAAACGTATGCTGGTGTCATTCTAGGTACGATAGATTTGCAACGAGTCTTAAACTCGCAGCACTTCCAAAGCTGCGATGAAGTTGACGATGTAGTGCTTGCCCGTATCTGCTGTACGCACCCGCGAACAATGAAGAAGACCGAAACAGGTACAGTACTCTCGGTAACATCAAATTGGGGACAGGGACCCGATGATACAAACGACCTGCCCCATTTCCTTTCCTCAACTCGGAGAAGCATCTGCATTTCCGTGCGTTGATCCTACCCCTCAGAACCTCGTGTACCTTAACCGGGTGGTCTGGGCGATGAAGTGACCTTCTAACTTGTGGCTTCGGGTCAAGTCCTCGTCACATCGATACTTCCACAGCAACTGACAAGATGGTGCATCAAAAGATCGATCACGACTTCAAGAATGATCAGCTTTCTTACGATGCAAAGCCCAATTACCAACCATGCATAAAGCTCTCGTTCTGGTTCAGTAAACTCCCAGAAGTCTCCTACGAACAATTCCATCGTCATTGGGAAACAGTCCATGCGGACCTGACGATTGCTACCAAGGATTTCGGAGTCTGCAAGGTTCAGCGTTATGTGTATTGGACATCGAACACGAAATGAGGTTGAAAGCTGATTGCTGACTCGTTGACGTTCATAAACAGACAGTTCCATCAAACACCGGAGATGAAAGAGAGGGCACAAAGCCTCGGTCTTGAGCACTTCGACTTTGATGGTTGCTCAGAGATATGGGTGAAGAGTTGGGAGGACTGGGAACGATTCTACAAGGTACGTCGAACCACCAACGTGTTGTTTTACTGACTAACAGCATTGAATAGAGCGACGACTATGCGAAAGCTCTTGCACCAGACTGCAGGTTCTTCATGGTAAGTTGCGTGAGCTAGAACTGCTGAATAAGTCGAGACAGGGGCTGATACTATCGTACTTCCGTGTTCAAATAGGCCATGCCAATAAAGGTCGCTGTCGGGTACGAGAACTTGGTTTATGGAGAAGCTCTGCCGGAGATGGGTGGAACGAATGGGGTGACTGCCGAAAATGTAAAGACAAGATCCTGATAGCTTTCCGATGTGTCCAGTCATCAGACTTGCTAGCTGTATTATCCAAAGAGATGGGAGCAATGATCAAGCAGATGCTCACAAAGGAGCAGAGCATGCCACCTGATTGTCGTTGCAGCCGAGTCGTTGCTCGTCGGATATCGTTTGCCGCCACATCAAGCTTTGAGGCAAACTGCACTAAGTAACTCTATTGCCGTTCAATTACCAGCAAGAGCATTTCCAGAGTGCACTAACGAGCCTATATATCTCCGCAGACTCGATGTAGTCTGGGGCTCCGCAACTCGAGAAGCGGGTGCCGAAAGTCTCCTTGTCGACTGCTCCTGGATCACAAGTACAGGGATTCCTTCCACCTTCCCTTTGTGAGTACCTCTGGCTATCTTTCCTGCACCACGAAGGCTGGATGATCGATTGACGTCTCCGAATTCCAATACGAACGACGAGCGACCATGGCTATCGGCACGGCCACCACGCACGATGCGTCCGCTGAGAAGTCGTCCATCGAGGTGAGGGAGAAGGGCGACGTCGCCCACGCTGAGGATCATAACAACATCGGTGCTGGGGCGGAGGCTCCTATGACCTGGAAGACTTGGCTTGTCATCTTCATCCTATCTTCATGCTTCGGCCTATCGTTCTGGTAAGTTGAGAAAGCGTTCGATGTGGAGATACCCACGGCTGATGATTCCAAGGCCTGTCCCGACGACAGCAGCAATGCAAGGGAAACTCGTTGTTCTCCTTGGCGACGTGACTGGTGTCAGCTCCTACTGGTTCATTCCAGCATACACGACTGGCAGTGCCCTTGGCTTCTTGATTGCTGGCGCCAACTCTGACCTCTTCGGACGCCGACTGTTCTTGTAAGCGATGGCCACAGCGCGCATATGGCAAGGGGGTATAGCTGATGATTAACAGACTCTTCGGCGAAGTCCTGGCCGCCCTTGGCATGTTGGTCTCCGCTACGGCGAAATCGCCAGAGCAGCTCACAGCAGGCCTCGCTATTGCTGGCTTCGGAGGTGGTTTTTGCCAGATGGTGGGCAAAACCCTACCTAATCTAAGACATTCGCTAACCCTTTTGCCATTCTGTCTGTAGGCCATGTGCTCCATCCCAGAGCTCATGCCCAATCGATACCGTCACATCGGTATCTGTCTCTCTGATGGCTTCATCTTCCTCATCGTCATCGTCGGTCCAGTTGTCGGCCGCTACGCCATCGACGATGGAAACTCCTGGATCTACATCTTCTACGGCGGCTTTGTCGCACAAGTAATCTCGCTCGTCGCTCTGGCTCTTCTCTATTTCCCACCGAAGCATCCCAAGGGCGTGCCATGGAAACAAGCCATACGAGGTCTCGACTATATCGGTACTCTCCTTGTCATTCCAGGTGTCTGTTTGGCACTGGTCGGCATCATCAATACCACATACATGTCTGCCTCGGATACCTTGGTGATCGCACCTTTGGTCGTTGGCGTGGTCCTTCTGATCCTCTTCGGCCTTTGGGAAACGTTCTCCAAGACAGAGTATCCTCTTTGCCCACCACGAATCTTCCGATCCCACAAAGGCCGCGAGTTTACCGTACCCTTCATCATTGCGTAAGTCGAATTGATAGGTGGATGGGTTCTCCGAGACAGCATCACACACCATGCGGCGCTCTGAGACCTTCCACCCTCCACCTCAATCCCTGAGACACTTGCTTACCCTTCTACCCATCGCTTTAGATTCATCGTAACGATGTTCTACTACGGCATCAACGTCATCTACCCAACAATGGTCAATGTCTTCTACATCACTCCAAAAACAACCCGCGGCGAGCAATTGGCGCTCTCTCTGCCCGGAAACATTGGTCTCGTGTTCGGTGCTTGCTTGTTGATCGGTCTCGGAGATGTTTTTCGTCATTATAAGATCACACTGGCGATCTCCTGGTCCGGTATGGTGCTGTTCGGTGGCTTGATGGCTTTGGTCACGCCGTACAACAAGGGCATGATGATCGCCTTCGCTTTCCTCATGCAAACGTGCTTCGGATGGGCTCAGTACCTCTCCATTGCCTTCACACAGCTTGGTGTGCACCAGCACGACCTCGGTGTATCAGGTGGTCTGGCCGGCGTTGCGAGATATGCCGGTGGCTCACTCGCTCAGGCCATCTATGTCTCGATTTTGGCGAATACGCAGGCCTCGAGGGCTGCTATCACTGTGCCCGCTGCGGCGATCCAGGCTGGTGCTGACCAGACGACAGCGAGTGCACTGTTGGCGGCGATCCCGCTTGGAAGCGAAGCGATCGCAAAAGTTCCTGGTATCACTAACGAGATCGTTGGTGCGGCAGCAGAAGCATTCAAATGGTCGTACGCCCATGGCCTGAAGATGACGGCGTTGGCTTCGCTATCGTTCGGCTTCGTTGGGCTGATCCTGGTCTTGCTGTGCGAGAACATCGATAAGAAGATGGGTGAGTCAACTCCATCCCAAATCGAGATGCAATGCTGTGCTAACCGACCAAATTAGACAACAGCACAAATGTGTTTTTAGAGAATGATACAAACAAGGACTTGAACGAGTTCCATTGAGGTCCTCTCGATGTGTCGGACGGCTAGAAGTAGCCAATGGGCGGAACCATTGTTGCGATTAGCAGTCGATACCCACACCTAAGATCTATGTACTCACACCCACTTTCAAGCATTCTCACACCCGAGCTGATCCCGGCGACGCCAATATCTTCGAATGAGCATATCACAGCTCGTGTTCTGCCATAGAAGTGATGAAAGGCCGTAGCCGCGCCAGGTCGGCTCGCATCGTTCTCGGCCAAAGCAACAGCTGTCACGATAGAACGTGCGGCACTATCTCAGCTCTAACGGCCTTCTGAAAGGCGAGAGAGTATACCTAAGGTGCCTGAACCGCACTGCTTTTCACGCGCGCGAGCGGCGCTCAAACTTGCCGTAGTCGAAGGGAGGATTGTTATCACCCTCGTTGTTGAGCAAATGGTCTGCGCACTCAGCGCGTGCCACCAAGAGATTGCATCGACGGCATTCGACCTCGTCAAGCACTGGGAAGACCGGCAGTTGGCGGTTGGTGCAAATATACTGAGACGGCAAGCACTGACGGGGGTAGTCAAGCCATTGAACCTGCTCCATTGCCCTGCGTAGTGTCGAGAAGCCGTATGCAGATACTCTCGTCATACACCTTTCGCCCGTGCTCAGCTTCGCAGTCTTCGCTCATGATCTGGATTATCTGACCTAGAGACCGTGGCATACCAGTATACGATAACGCCGGCCACCCTAATATCAGGTACGAGAAGGCGGCCGGCCCTCAATGGCGCCGCAGCGGCTCTAAAAGACTCCCGAGCCCTGCTCTTACAGCAAGCAAGACAAGCTTCGAGGCCGTCGCCGCAACCTACCGAATCCCGGCGGAATACGTCGACAGGATCAATCCTGCCTGCCTTATCCTCTTAAGCGGAGCCGCCACATTTTACCAGATAGGCCGACTTGGGTCGAGATGGTGGCGTGAATGAAGCGAAGTTGAATGGAAAAGCGCGCTCAAGTCGCGTCAGGGGCGAAAGTGAGGGATCACTTACCTTGATCTCACCTCATGGTATCGCACAACAGATGCACCGTGAGAGGATCGTCGTGGGCTCCTACTACCATAGCGGATCACATACCGTCGAGGCGTTGCAGAGGAGCCACCATGGGCACTCTCTGCAAGATCTGGAAGCACCACGTCGGCAAAATCAACATCAGACAGCCCTCTCACCGTTGAATGAGGAGTGACGGCGATATGGCCAGGGTCCTCGTAGTACAGAGATGGAGTCGGATGTCGAGTGGCTGGGAGTGGGCTGCGGGGGAACTATCGCCGTACCACATCTATCGAAATCTATATCTATGCTCAGACCATCTTCATTACATTGCCACACCTCTACTTCTTCTTCTCCCACCCCTCAACCGCCTCATCAACCTCCTTCCTAAAAACCCTCTGCCTCTCACACTGCTCCAAGAAAACCTTATACTTCGCCTTCAGCAACTTCTTCTCCCCCTCGTCCTTGCCCGGATACACCGCCTTCCCCGGCTTACTCATCCGATCCATAATATCCCACAGCGGCTCGCTCTTCCCATCCTTATCCGTACTCGCCGCTTTCGCTCCCAACATAGCCGCTCCGTGGACGACAGCAGCGTGCACGTACTTTGGAATCAAGACGGGCATATCGCACGCCGTAGCCATGAGCTCCATGAGCACAGAGTTCTGGCATTGCGAGCCGGACATGAAGATCGAGGAGATGATGTGCCCGGACTCATTCATCGTCGAGACGATTTGGTGCGTTTGGAGGGCGATGAACTCCATAGTAGCGTAGTAGTACAGCGCCAACCCGTCGATGGATTTATCCGACGACAGCCCAATGACTGAGCCCCGCATATCTGGGTCCGCGATGGGGGAGCGGTTGCCGAACAGGTCGCCGTAGAAGAAGAAGTGTCTGCCCAGCCAACTGATAGTCGGGGCGTTAAGGCGCTCTTTCATCTCCCGCAAATGCTCGTTCAGGTAGTCGTAGATATTCGCGTTGAACGTCTCAGCCACAGACATCGCCTCCTGCCACGCCGGATGCGTCTCAATAACATGCTTGAGCAGCTCGCCAGTCGCGCTCTGCCCGCCTTCCGCGAGCCAGTAGTCCGGGATCAGGACGTCGCGGTACGGACCCCAGACGCCGTTGACGAAGACGGGTTTCTCCGACATGGCGAGGTGGCAGGTGCTGGTTCCCGCGACAGCGGCGAGGCGGGTGAAGGCCTGGCTGACGTCGTTTTTGGGCTGGGAAGCGTCGAGGTGGTCTTCGCTGAGCTGGACTTTGGCGCCGACGGTGCCGATCCAGCCGGCGTAGGCATCGATGACGCCGCTGCCGACGGCGATGCCGGCTGGGAGGCCCATATCTGAGGCGGCTTTCTCGGAGAGGGTGCCGATGAGTTCGCCGGCGGTTAGGTAGCGGCCGTTCTGCGGGATGGGTTAGCTATCGATATTCTAGATGCGTAAGCACGCTGGGAAGGTAGTACCACCCCGTTGACACCACCCATGCGCTTGAAGTTGTCTTCACACAAATCTGGCAGGCCAATCTCGGACAAGAAGTCCTCCTGCCACCCCTTCACACTGCCGTCCACACCCACCGGCACATACCCCTGCTTGCACACCACGGAGCAGAACGATCTCGTCTCACTCCCAGTCGCCATGTGTGTGAGCGCATCCCCAAGATCGTAGAACTTGCAGCGATCAAACAATTCTTTCGGCATATTGTTCTTCAACCACAACACCTTCGGAATTTCCATCTCAATGCTCATCTGCCCGCCCACATATCTTAACAAATTATGGTTCGTAGCATTAATCTTCTTCGTCTCCTCCACGGGCCTATGATCAAGCCACAGAATAACATTCCTATCATTCCCATCCTGATTATCAAACTTCGGCCCCGTTACAGCGACCGGCTCATCAGTATCATGACTGAACACCGCCAGGGAACACGTAGCATCGAAGCCCAGTCCCCGAATCGTGCCGGGGTCGACATTATGCTGTGACAGCGCCCGTTGGATTGACGAGCAGATGCATTTCCAGATATTGGTGGTGGACTGCTCGTAGTACCCTGTCTCTGGCTGCCAGAGCCCGATGTTCTCGCTTGCGAGGCCGACGATGTCGCCTTTGTCGTTCATGATGCATGCTCGTGCGCTGCCGGTGCCGACGTCGATGCCGATATAGTGGTTCAGTTCGGGGCGGAGGTCATTGTGAGGGTCGATGGACATTTGGCGGGATTGTTGGCGGGAGGGAGGGTCACGGTAGGGCATGGAGGTGTTGTGGGCGGCCATGGTGGTCGTACAGTCGTTTTTGGTGGAGAGATTGGAGGGATTGATCGACCTGGACGTTGTTCAACCGATAGCTGACTGGAAAGACTTGATCAAGCGGTTGTGAGACTTGATTGAATCAACGTGAAGTAGGAGTTGAACAAGACTGATATCAACAAGGGAAACACAACCCACGATAGTATGGACAACACCACAGCTCTGCCAGAATTTTGTAGAGCTCTTGGGACCCTGGCGTGACTTCATCCTACCTCATCCGACCTCTCAACATCGAACAGTGGGGACCAGAGCGTGGGGGATGTTCCATCGCGTACCGATCCTGAACTCAAAGATCGCTGTCCCGAAACTGATCATTCGCACACACGTCTGCCTTTGGGTATAGTAGTTGAAGTTACCAATTGTTGGGCTGAGGAGGTCGAGGAGAAGCTGCCGCCAAAACGAAGTGACATTGAGCTCGGACCAGCCATATCAAGAACCTCACATTCACTCGTCCTTAAACCACTCCACTTATACAACAACGACATAACGATCAACCATGCGGAATATCGCCGTCGCCCTCGTGGTAACCTTCCTAACCACGTTCGCCTCTGCCTCCACCGTCGACGTTTACGCCTGGCCCCTCTCAGCCCACAAACCCCAATCCCTCGCCAAACTCTCCTACAACTCCACCCACGCAACCGTCTCCAACTACTCACCCCTCACCATCCCCGTTGGCGACGAGATCGTTCGCGTTGGCTTCTACCATGGCGGTAACACGTGGGCGGGCGTAGCGACTGCTGCGTCGAATTTTGGGGCTGGGAAGGAGAGGAAGGTGCTGCTGCATGTGGATGCGCGTGGGGAGGTGTATCATATTGGGTTTAAGGCGGTGGATGTAATAGGGAGCGGTAAGGGGGTAAAGGGTGGGGAGGGGTTGGGGGTAGAGGTGGTGCAGATGCAGACGGGACCGACGCCGCATTTGAATAAGCCGGTTGTGTTGACTGCGGATGGAAAGGTAGATGAGAAGGTTGAGGAGAAGACCTTTTTCCAGAAGTGAGTTGTTGTCTTCTGTGTGTGCTATGTGGTTGTCGGGGTACTAATGTGATTTACAGGTACTGGTGGGTTATTGGGCTGTTTCTGGTTTTCCAGCTGGTGGTGGGCACAAGCGGAAAGGAGTAAGATAGCCTAACACATGACCAAAATCTCTACGGACGGTTTGCCTAGAAATGCGCCGCGAACGAAGAATGCAGGCACGATCTGCCAAAGGTCAAACAGACGAGACGGATGCTATTGCTCGATATCGCTATGAGTGAAGTCGAACGAAAGCCAGACCGTCGCTTGCTCGTCCACATACACAATTGCTGTAAGCTCCATGCTTACGCCACGGTCGAGGTAAGCTGCGCATTGTTGGCCCTTGCATCGTACCTGTCGCTCGGCAACAGGTGCCGTAGATACCACTATCGGTACTAATAGTTGCTGCTGCGCTGCCGTTCGACTCAGAGCCTCCTGTACAATAGCATACCAGAGGCGACATCGACGATAGACTGGGCAGTGTAAAGTGTTGTCTAGCTAGCTTTGAAATCAAGCTTCCACACAGACTCACTCTCACCCTGTATAAGCCTTCTCAGACCTCATAACATACACCTCCCCCACCAAAACCGCACACCCCACAACCATCGTAAAAACAATAATCGGCAAGTTCACCCACGCAAACTCCCTCGCCCCAACCCTAATCCCCTTCCTTCCCAAAATCTGCACCCAAAGCATACCCGCCAAACTCGCACTAAACGCCGTACTAAACGCTCCGTAATTCACCCCAAGCGCCATACTATACACCGTCGCCCAGAAAGTCCTCTCACTAATCTCCCCTCCCCTCCTCTCATTTATCTCCACCCACGCCTGTATAACCCGACAAAGCAGGATGGTCGTACCAATGTTCGTCCCGCTAAAGTTGCAGAGGATTACTGAGAGGAAGGCCATCCCGCCGATAGCGCCTACGGTGCCTGTGGCGCTGATCCAGTGGGTCCAGCCGTAGGCGAAGACGGCGATCCAGCCTTTGGTTACCAGGGCTTGCACGAGGACGAAGATGCAGAGGGCGAAGGGGACGAGGTTGAGGGGGAGGAAGGAGAGGACTGTGGTTGTGGTTGGGAAGGTTGCGCGGGACCACTGCCAGGCGTCGTTCGTGGCGGATGCGAGTGTGCGTCTTCTGGTTCTGGGAACGACTTGTTTCGATATGCCGTCTGTCTCGCCGCTGGAGGTTGAGTCGTGGGGGTCCTTCCGAGAGTCGAACGGAGCTCGTTCGCTCAGGACTGAAGGACCATTCGGATGGGAATTGCTTGTTCCCAGCGTTCGAGACTCAATCGGCTGCTTCTCATCGTCGGTCTCGCCTTTGGATGTGCTGTCATCCAGTCCAGTCATGCCACTCTGCTTCTCGATCCCGCCCACCCTCACTCCTTGCCGCTTCTTCGCCTCCTCCACCTCCATGCGCCCCTTCTCCGCCACCTCCATCGTAACACTCCGTCTAATCCACCCACTCGACAAATCAAAGCAAAACATAATAAATGCCGCAGGCAGCGTAACCCAATACGCGGGAAACGCCTCCCCATTATTCGCAGCATTCAGCGCCAAAATCGTGATAAGAGTCGCCGCCATAATCACACTCCCGAAGATAGCTCCCACCTTATCCAGATACGGGTTCATTATCTCCTCCAAAGTCGAAACTCGCGTGAGCTCGCTGCCTTCATCCGCAGTCTCGGCGCCTTTCGCATACGGAATATTGGGGTTCGCAGGCTCCCGCGACTTCAGCTCTTCGGGTAGTTCGTGGATCTCGATCGAGCTCGGGATGAGCGATTCGTCCCGGAAGAGGACATAGAGTAGGAAGGGGAAGAGGACGATTGCGGTTACCACGACTGGGACGATGATGTTGGCTGTGTAGGTGATGAATTTGATGTCGAAAGCGCCGGCTAGCACCAGGTTCGTTGGGTTTGAGGAGACGAGAATGGCGGATGCGATGTTGGCGACCGCGAATTGTGTGAAGATCCACGCCCTTGGACTTTGGATGTTGATTGATACTTTTGTCATGTACGACAGGAATGGAGTGCCGGAGAGGATGATCGGATCGTTGCCCATGAAGGTCGTGAGGGCGAAGAAGAAGGTATACAGGTAGAAGAAGAGTCGATGTCCGTTCTTGCCGCCGATCTGCAGGACCCTGTAGGCTAGCCATCGAATCAAACCGGAGGCGTCGATAGAGATTGCGATGTAGGCCAGCGTGATGAAGAAGACCATGATATCTACCGGGTAGATATGGTTCGCGCCGACCGTGCCATCGTGGACTTCCTTCCTCCCAATCGTCAAGATGGCAAGGAGGAAGAGGTCTGCGATAAGCGGTGCGGTGATGAAGTTGATTGGAACCCGCATCCAGACAACCCGCTTCTGCTCCACCGTGTCATCGCTGTCCGGACTCGTGTGTTTGTCGGGCTCGTCAAAGTCCTTGATCCGTAGCGCGCTCAATGTCGACTTGAATCCATCGTATACCAGCACCGGAACAGGTATAGGGATATGGAACGGAAACAGCACAATCACATCTGCAATCAATCAACACCACCATCCAACTCCAACCTTCGAAGTCAACTCACTCGTAGCCACAAACACAATCAATGTAACAATAGACCGCCATTCTTTAATCCGACTCGTATCGAGGCTCTGCGACATTGCGCTTCCAGTACTCGAAGTTCGATCACGTATCTCAACTCAATGCCGTGCCCACGGCGCATTCGCAACTACAATCACGGCATCTTTGAAAATCACTGAAGTGAATGTCGACCGAACAATCCTGGTCCCGGGCCCGTGCGCACAGCCTCGTAGTGAAGCGAACCCTCTTCATAGCGTAGCATGCATGCGGAGGAGGCGCGGCGCGGCGGGAAAAAGTCTGATGAAGTCGAGCCGTTGGTGACCTTCCGAGGGGAGCACGTGGGCAGTTTGACGGCTTGGCGTGAGAATCGTATTCACTCGGCATACATAACTATACGAAAGCAAAGCATGGCGAAGAGAAGAAACATAGTCGGGTATCAACAATACTATATAGCATACACAAACCTGGTGCGCCACGTGCACGACACGCTGCAGACGTGATATCATCCAACGCCATTCCCGTGTTCAGGAAACATCAAACAGCTGCTCACAGCTCCTTCTCCTTTTCACGCTGTGTGATCTTCTCGACCTCCTTCATTTTATCGCCCCCTTCAATCTTCTCCCCGAGTGCCTCCTCCTGCTCCTCATTCTTCTCCAGCTCCTCCTTCCCATCTTCACTAGCAGGCGCCGCACGATCCATCCACCCCTCTCCTCTCAAAACACTCATCCCTTTGCGCAGCACAGCGCCCTGCACCGCATCAGGCTTGATCTCATAGACCAAATCCATCATCGCCAGACTCGCCACAAACAACAGCACATCCCCGTTCCTTACACCTCGCCACCAACCCCTCTTCCTCCCGACCTTCCACAAACTGTCAATACTCAATCGTGTAGAGTACAAGAAGTTCCCTCTCTCCCCTTGTCTAGCCACATAAGCCCACAGTCCACCCGCAAACCCCCCCAAGAACCAGCGCTGAGTCGGGAGAACGTTGTGAGGAAGGATATTGTTGAAGGCGCAGATTGAGCCCCATGATGTCCCTATAGCTGCGGTGATGAAAAACGCCATGCGCAGGATTCGGGAGCTGAGTTTGTTCAGGAATGGGATTGGAGCTTTGAGCAGGCTTTTGTAAGCCAGAAGGCCGAAGGCGCCGTAGATGAGCGCGAAGAAGCGGATGACGCCTGGGAAGGCACGAGCAAAGTAGCGGATGAAGGTGCGCGTGCAGCTAGGGTCGTGTGGGTGCAGGACTGCGCATGAGGTGTGCTTGATGCCTGGGTGTGCTGGACCGGTCACCGGTGTGAGGTTCGCCAATTCTCGTGGGAGAGCATCCTTGGTAGTTGGGAAGAGGATGGGGGAGATGAATGGTGGCCAGTTGAGCTTGCTGAGCGCAGCTAGTCCGTCCACAATGTCGAAAGTTCCTGGCCAGCTTTTGGACGATGGATAGTCCTTTGGTCGAAGCTGGAAGTACTCCGGAGATCGCTGGATGATGAATTTGCCGTAGTCGGCCGGGAAGCAGTCGCGGTCGAAGACGAATGAGTGCAGTAGTTGACCGCACGCGAAGGGCATGAGAAGGTAGCTGCCGAACCACCACGGTCTGCCCTCTTTACCCTTGGTCTTCCACAGATGGCCGGCAGACTCAAGGAAGTTGAACCCGAATTCTAAACTGCGGGTGAAGAGGTAGATGGCGATGGTGATGCGGAGTTGGGACCGTGGTGAGATGCCCAGCCCGAACCCAGAGAGCGCAGCGCCGACAGCGGGTGTGTACGGCGAGGTGAGGAGTTGTGTAATTTTGGGGTTGCGCTTCCTGAATTGTGCGACATCCTCGCTAGCCTCGAGCAGATGGCTGCGCAGGCGTCGGAAGAAGCGATGCAGCAGCTTGTGGAAGAGCAGTATGCTCGAGAAGCTGAGCGCCAATCGCAGAGTCGCATATTTTGGACCTGTTCCTGGAGGTGCTGGCCGTCCTTTGCGTTCGGCGAGCTTTCGCATTACCGTCTCGTAGCCCTTGAACCCGACATAAACACTGACAAACACTCGCAATGCTGTCCGTAGCGCCGCGACATTTGTGTCCGGGTCATCGCTGTTCTTGCTCTCTGGGGTCGATGTGAGCTTCTCGAATCGCTTGGGCTTCGGTGTGCGCTTCTGCACTGGTTTGGGAGCGCGTGAGATGAGGTATTCGTGGAGCAGTTGGTACTCTCGAGGGGAGATGGAGTATCGTAGCGCTGTACGACTGATCGGGTCGAGCGGCTTCGTGGGGCGAGGACTCGAACCGCCTGATGAGAAGGAGGACGCTGACATGGCGTTGCTTTTAGGTCATGATACGGACAGAGGTATTGGAATCAACAGAGTCTCTCGAGTGTGTTGTCGCTGCTGGCGGTCGCATTTGGCCTGTTTCAGTTTAGTGGCTGGGGAACGGGGAGCCGAGGCTGACATTCACTTCTCACGTGCTTCCTCTCTCAATGCGGCAACATACATGCCTTGCATCACGCAAAGGGCCTGGCACTCTCACCTGCCGTCTAGAGCTCGGTGAGAACCACAAGGACAGGATGACTCGCCCATCAGACTACCGGACGTGGACGAACTGCGAGACTCCTATTCTGGGCTTCGAGGCAAAGGCATCCACTCTCCACTGGCAGCATCATCTCCCACTCTTAGAGGCTTTGCCTTCTTGGTGACTGCTGAAACGCTGGCTCGATGGCCGTTATGCAGCGCACAGTCTTGTGGAAGAGGTGCAAAAGGTAGTCGTCGATAGCCAAGAAACGGACGAAAGATATGCCAGATTCGGACCCGAATCATATGGACCTGGACTGCTACTTGCTACCTCCTGAGACACCATAGAACCTCGACAAACCGGAGCCAGGACAGTTCCAAGAGACGTCCAAACTCTCTCTGGATACAACGCGGAAGATCGACCACTTCGCCCTTGACCGGGCGCCAGGTCAGGTCTTGTGATCGTGATACACCGAGAAACCGTGAGCTATGGACATGAACATACCTTCGGGTACAATGATACTTCAGCTGGCTCGCCACGTCCCAATGGCAGCAACATGCCGATGTCCACGCTTACACCCAAGCAGACTCCGCAGCTCTGTGCCGTACGACTAGACGTTCGTCCACCGAGACTACGGCATCGAAAGGCGACCGTCGACGGGCCCACAGTCAAGCGTAGGGTTTCGACTTTCAACGCTCCAATCTCATATCCTCTTAGCCCTGCCCTCGCGGTCGACCACTAGCGCAAGCAGCTTCACCATCAACCGCTTGATTTCCGGCAAGAGGCTTCTTGCGTGAGTAAACTGGTTGGTAAGGCGGAGATCGCCATCAGGCGCCAGGAGAAAGACGGCTGTGAGGTAAAATTACATAAGATTGTCACTTGGCAGGACTCCGCTTGACGAACTCTCAGACTGAGTCGTTGCTAACAATAACATCCGTAGGATTAAGTCTTGTCGTACTGCAATCTCCAGTATACCATTGCAGATCGCTTCGTCTATCATGCCAGCAGACGCGATACCTCGTCTCCGAAATCAGCAGGGCGGCAGAGCGCCATGTCTGGCCGCGGACCGGTATAAGAGTGCGATCCCTTACCCTCGAGGAGAACTCAGACAACATTCAGTTTTACTTTCTCAACCTTAACAGCAACACCCGCCTAGCACGACCGACCAGCATCATGCTGCCCACCACTCTATACCTACCATTCCTAAGCCTAGCAAGCATAACGCTAGCTACACCTACACGCAGCCTTCCCAGTTCTCTCTTCAAGCGGGACGCTCCAGCTCTCGACGATGTTGCATGGTGCAACGTTGAGTTTGAGGACGCAGCAGCTGTGGAAACTCTCTGGAACGACTGGGGCATCTCCGCACTGATGGACTTTTCGCTTGCAGGCCTCAGCCCAGCCAACGAGGACTGGGTAACCATCTTAGTCAGCAGGTCCGTGGACAACGCAGCCGATATAGGGCAATTCCATTGCGGATCGATGTACGAGGAATGTGTGGATCGTCTACCTACCTGTGAAACATTTGTCCTGAAAGGCATGCCACAGTACTACTATATACTACAAGCCATGAAGAACGTGAGTGGTCCCTGTCTGCCCCAACGCTCGAATCCCTGCTAAACACAACCCTCATAGTTGCAAGATGGCTTCAAGAAAGCCGCCGAGAACTTACAGGACACCGTCATCTCCAACACGCTGAAGATCGACGTGATCTCCGATCAGTTTGAGGTCGACATCCCGGCTACGCAAAGCATCCCGGACTGGCTCACTTCGGCGCTAAGTGTATGTGATAGGATCCCAAGATCTTTGCAACAAGTACTGACAGTGTAGCAGTTCGCCGGTACCGCTGCCGGCGCCGTGACAAGCGGAACAGCCGCAGGCACGGGTCTCTCAATCCTGTCCACGCTGTCAGGCTATGCCGCAACTGGAGACGATGGGACGGCATCTCCGGATGTCGGCTCCATGGCGGACGCACTGGGGAAGGTCTTCGACGCCGCGCGTACTGGTCTTGCAGCTACGCTGGCGCTCGCGGCGGGAGGAGAGGGTGACTATACCACCTTGCCGGGTCAAGGTGACTGTTACGAACCTGGGACCTGCATGTCACCAATCGCTGCCTTCTTCAGCTCCGGTAAATTCCTGTACCAAGGCGAGGGCTCAGATATTTCTGCGATGTTCACGGGAGCTGTTCCTTTGTTGAAGAAGAAGCTTGTCGATATTGGTAAGCGCTGACCATCAACGCGCCATCAACATCGCTGACTACGTGACCATTGTAGCCCTTTCCACAGCCGGCTATCAGTTGCTAGTCTACACGGAAGACTACGACGTTTTCTGCGCCGTCTACAGTGGACATTACTACATCGACACCGAACTCGGACCGCGCTGCGTCGTTTTTACGGCTCCATCTACTGACGATACTCACGGAGAAGCAGCAGATCAAATCGGTATCATGGAGCGGGATTACGACTTCGATATGACCGATTATTGTGAGTGTACTCGTGTGCAAAACCCCTGCCGAGATTGTTGCTGACGTATGCTCCTCGTTTCAGACCAACGATCTTGGGATTGTTTCTATGCCGGCTATCCTGCTATCGACGCAAGCAATCTGCCGACTGATGGCTCGCTGCCGAACTACTTCTGTACGTTACCGACGACGGTGAACGCGTGTGCTGACTTTATTTGTAGACAATGGTACTATTACTTCGGGCAACGATGGCGCGCTGCCTTAGATCGCTGCCGTATGCTTTGCAGCAGGATATGGTTGTTTTGAGGGTCGTGACATTCCGCGTGGGTTATGCTCTTCTGCGTACACGCATCCATGAATTTACATTGATGAGAGTCTTGATTGACGCCATCTGTATGTTAACGAGATTTGGCACGCTTCTAGGTGAGGGCCTCTTCGACTTTATCATCTGCTTGCTCTGCTGAGCTACCGAGCGCTACCATTGGTCGGAGAGCCTCAATACTGTAGCTAGACCTCATGCTGCGGATATACATCTTACAACCTCTTTTCCGCCATCAAAGACATGAAACTACCATATCGGCTTGGTAATCTACAGCTCTTATCTGCATCCTCGCGTGCACATTGTCTGCCGATTACCCGTGCAAACCCATCTTTTCGTGCCCTTCCACTCGCCTTAGTGGCCTAAGGCAGATGACGCGAGAAGAGAGCTTGATAGCAACAGTACAACACAATGGCCGACGTGGCACTTCGCCGACTTCGCGCGGTATATGAATCGATGGAAATGATTGTTATGCAAGGACGAAAAGAACGAAAGAATTCGCTGCAAGTATATCGACTCTGGATTGCTGCTATCCTGATACATCACCGTCCGATCTGTCCACGATGTCGACTACCATTACGGAGACCATCCAGACGCAGTCTGACACGAAGAACTACGATCAGTACAGCTTGGACAAACTCTCGCCATACGTTCATCCGCCGGAAACGAAAGCCGAGTTGCCATGGTCGGAGCTTGTGACTCTTGATCTCGAAGACTATGACCGACCGGGAGGCAAAGACAGACTTGCTAAGCAACTCGAGCATGCCGTCCATCATGTTGGGTGAGTTACTCTGCCTTCAACAACTGATCTCTGACTGACTCTACGTCTAGCTTCTTCTATGTGAAGAACTTCGGCATCGATCAGAAGCTTGTCGAAGAGCAATTCACTCTGGCCAAGAACTTCTTCGAGCTTCCTGTCTCGGAGAAGGAGAAGTATGAGGTCAACTATGCGTGAGTACCGAAGACCATCCTTCCACGAGTGTAGCTTTCACTAAGATCTCAATAGAGCCGCCGACTACAATGGATGGCGCAGGCCAGGCCGCCGGCTTCAAGCGACAACGCGGGACAACATTGAGATGTATAACTTCGCCAAGTTCACCAAAGACTTCGAAGGGAAGTATGACCATCCCGACCTCCTCAAAGCCCATCTCCCAGAGATCGCCTGGTTCCAACGTACTCTCCACTCGAACGTGGTGCTCCCACTGCTTCGCCTGTTCGCTATCGTGCTGCAACTCCCGGACGAAGACTATCTCGTTCGCCAGCACATTTTCGAAGAGAAGTCAGAGGATCACTTCCGCTACATGCTCTATTACCCACGCACGGAAGAAGAGTGGGTTGCCGCCGACTACGGCAAGAAGGGAGGCCATACGGACCTGGGCACCGTGACGCTCCTATTCAGACAGCCCGTGGCAGGCTTGCAGATCCTCGGCGAAGACGGCGAATGGACGTGGGTTTCTGCTCAACCCGGCACCATCACCGTCAACCTCGCAGACACTATCTCCCATCTCACCGGTGGTTGGCTGAAGTCTTCCGTCCACCGTGTCGTTGCACCACCAGAAGATCAGCGCGAGTACAACCGAACTGGTTTGCTGTACTTCGCTCGGCCACACAACCGGACTGTGCTAGAGCCGATTACCGATTCGCCAGTGCTGGAGAAAGCGGGGGTGAAGCCACGATTTGACCAGTTAGTGACGATGGAGGAGTGGGTGAGAGCGAAGCAGACGTTACAGTTGAACCCAGATATTGCTGCGAAGAGGTATGCTGAAAGTGGAGATGGCACAGTCGAGGTGCTGGCTGGCTTCAGGGACAAAAAGTACAAGGAATGAGTCCAGCGTTCGTAGCTCGATCGATATGCATGATCTGTTGTGGCCATTTCAGTTACCGGAAGCATTCCGGTCGTGTGCCTATTTCATATGTTAGATCTGGTGACGTCTGTAGTTCCTCGTCGGCAGTCTGGTCAAATGAGATTGTATAGAAGTGCTTGCGGTAGCCCGTCCGCAGTGTCGTCTTCCAGGAGCATGACGATAGCAATGTGGAGGTGAGTCCTGATCATATCCGAACATGCCGATCTTAGGCTTCTTCGTACATGCTAGAATATCTACACTTCCAGGTGACGTCGTAACGCACTCATAGCTTGCTATAATGATAATCGCCCCGCCAAAACAACTCCGTAGGTAGCCAGGTAAAGCCTTCCCGTCCCTCGCGCCGCCGCCGCCGTACCCAAAATCGAAGCACAAACCAAACGCCCAACCCAAAGCCGACGACGACAGAAATGCCTGTAGCAAGGCCGGCGAACCAGCCAAGGCCACCTTCTGGCGCGACGGGATCCGAGGCATGCAGAACTTTCCGGTTGCCGTCCAGGGCGGCGACCTGGAAGCGCACGAAGTCTCCATCAGTCGGCAGCACGAACGACTCCTCGAAGTGCTGTTTCTCGATCGTGTCGAGACTTTCGTAATCGTCTCCTTCCTCTTCTCGCGAGCCTTGCAGCTCCCAGAATACCACCTCCGTCGCTCCGTTCCAGCTGACATAGATACTGTCGCCGCGGATCCTTGCACTAGGTGGGTACTCCGGCTGTCCAACCCAACCAAAATGACGGTACACTCGGTAGGTCTTCCATCTCTCAAACCAGAACATCGATGATGCCGAGAAGTGCACTTCGCAAAGTGGAGTGCCGTCCATGGTGAATTCCGTATAAGCTGCTGTTGCGCCCCAACCCACAAGCACCTGATCATCGTTCATGACCTGCAAATTTCCCTGGGACGCCGCCCGCACCTTGCTCGGTGATACGTATGAGTGCAGTCGTTTGGCCGTCATCTTCTCGAGGTCGAGCTGCACCATAGTGCCCTTGCTGAAAGGTGCATCTACATGCAGAGGCCCAGCGGCACCGTTGTCCATGAAGCTCACAATCCCCTGTTCTCTATCGACCCATCGAGCATTATGCTGCCACTGGTGCTCGGTAGCTTTGCCGTGCGAGAGATCCTTGAAGGAATTGGACATCCCACCGAGAGTCCACAGCACTTCGCCAGTCCTGCCATCGATGTAGGCTAAGTGGTGGAAGTGCCGAGATGAGGTGAGGTAGTTGCCTTCGTAGTCCTTCTCGATGCTGTTTAAATGGTAGTAATCGTACGGATGCGATTCGAAGTAGCCACCAAACGGATCGAAGTAGTAATTCTCGATCGGATCCATATGATTAATTGCCCTCCACTCGAAAAGAAGCTCGCCAGTCTCGATGTCGACTTCTTGGAACATGCCATCGACCAACCAGCCATCAGAAGGCCGGAATCCAGGCCAGCTCCTTAGGTCGGCTTGGGTCTTGTTGGATACAGCAATAAGTGCAGTGTCGTCGTCCGTAATTCTGAATTCGTGGATGTCGCCTTTGTTGCCTTCGCCAACAGCCTGTATCCGGTAGGCGACCTTATAATTCGAGTCTAGCATGATCATCTCTCCTTGGCCGTTGCCACCGGTCTTGTTACCGGTCCAGAAAGTAATGAAGTCTTCACCTCGGTACTTCTGTATGTTGAAGTTCATGATTGTACGATAGTCATGGGTCATCCAGACCAATTCTCCATTAGTGTCCAGAATCACCGGTCCAGCCTGTGTAACTGATGGACCATTTGGGCCGACCAGAATGTTGCCGCCATCGCATGACTTGTCCCAGCATGTTCGCCATGGTTTGGGCGCGTTGAGGTCAAACGAGACGAATTTCTGAGTAGGAACGGGGCCGTAGACTGCCAAGTCGAGGAAAGAAGTGTGTAGTTGTGGAATGAAGTATGCGACAATGGGAAGTAGGCCGCGGTGGATGAAGAGCAGTAGCAGAAGAATTGCAGCGAGTACGGCGACCACGATCGCTATTATGCGTAGAACGCGGATGGTAATTCTCGCGGAGCTTGAGCTGAACCATTGGGTCCGGAAGGAAGGCATTGAAGCCGGCTGGCGCAATCCCGTTGCAGCATGAGCGAGCGTCTCGCAACAGTAGTGGAAGTAGGAGAGAGGGATCGCACAACGAGTGAAGATGCGCTAGGATAGAATATAGATAGCGGCGCTCGCAGCGGAGGTGAGGTTAACGTTTTGTAGTGCCACCAGGTGCAATTGGGTTCGAAAGTGACAGTGTCCGAGCGTCGAGAAAGTGGAAAGGAGAGGACCAGCTTGCCCAGCAGAGCCCAGAGGAGACCTCTTGGCGTGTCAAAAGCAACGAAAATCCTCGGTTCGCGCCTCTCCAGTGAACTTTTAAAGCGGCTCCACTCAAACTCCAGCCATTTATCTTATCTCACCTATCCCACGTGCTACAACGTGAGGTGGAAGTGGCGACAAAGTGGTCTAAACTATATGGGGAAGCCCATCCCGCGGTGATTCTGGAATCTACCGAATTTACCGAGCACGCAACCAACTCGACGTTATCACGCTGTACGATGATCGCATCTATAGAGAGTTATGCTTCGACGGCCAACGCTTGCGCGTCCAGGTGGCACAATCTGCGGGTGAGACGCAGCACCCTCGCGTTACCAACAATACAAGAAGCGGTTTGGTGTCGATATGACGGTCAAACCTCTGTGTGTCCGCAGCCGCGCTGCGGTACGTCGCATGCCAAGTGTGTTTGCGTGCAATACAGCGACTGGATGAGCATAGCTGCGTCCGACATGCTTACCATTTGCTATCAGTCGGAGCGTGAGACACGATAGACTTAGCCTGTCAGTCTACCCGCCTCATGTGTGCTTACCTTCCCGCCCAGCGACTGAGCGTCTGAGCAGACCACTCGCTACGACCATATTACACCTTACCGCTGGGACTCGTCCCTATCCAGACCTTTAAAGATTTGTCTCGACCACTTGGGCACCTTCCTGAGCTCCACGATTGGCAATCTGCCCTTGGAACCCACGAATGCGGAGTATACTGCGCCCATATTGGAAATCGGCCTCTCATCTATCGCTGGAGTCCAATATCTTCTCGCGCCCGTTGGCAGTCATGGAGCCATCTTCGTTAGGGAGAATCGAGGGCACAAAGAATGTAGCTTTCCAATACACTCACTGCGCCAATTCTGAGGGTTAAGAAGAGCGCCCCTAAAGTCGAGCAGAACGATCGCTAATGCCAGCATTCCCACCACTATCATGCTCATGATGTGGCACTCGCTGCTTTTACATGTGAGCAGCTGTTCTCAACTTGCCGAATACATAGCATGGCGACATGCATATCAACACGGAAATCGACTAAGTCAATTTCCACCAGCAGACACACAATTTTGATCACCGAAGAGCTTCGGTGCTTTTAGTTACCATTCATGGGTGCTAATAGCCGGAATCGTTCGAGATGCTTGACGACGTTTTGCAATTACGTTAGTGGTAGTTGTGCTTGGTGAAGGTAGTAAGGCTTAGAGTCTCACCTCCCTCCTGTCGCTACTGCCAATTCTCGTTGTTCGTACAACCCTACCCCACCCCTCTCACCTCAAGATGTGGAGGGCGTGTATGCGGCCGAAGATCTCTGTGGACACAAACTCTGTTCGCCTACATCACGCATTTTGAGTGGATGAGAAATCTGCTTCCCCTCATCTTTAAGCATTCATCCGTATGCACTAGTATCTTGGCGGCATACTGCAAGGTCCAACACCTTCCTGCTCCACATTGTTCACGTTTGTGCAACAAACTCAGCTTCGGCAATCGACGGTCTCGAGAGCCGGAGTCGGTGAGGTTTTGAATATATACGTTGACGCTGCTGACTGGCGTTCGAAAACCACAACCATCCGAGACAAGATGATGTGGTCCGCATTGAGCTTGGCCTGTATGGCCGCTCTGGCGAGTGCAGTGGCGAGCAATGGACGTAAGTATATCGGAAAAACATGCGAGCTGTAACATTGTACTTCAGTAGTCAGATAGACGATTATGACTGACATGCCTCAGCTATCACGGCTAGCGGGACGAACTTCACGCTCACCGCCGACAACATGTCGTATCTCTTCCACGTCGATCCATCAACGTTGGAGCTCATATCAGACCACTTCGGCGGACCAACTGATGACTTTGTCCCTCCGGCCTACATCAGTACGAATGGATGGTCCGACGGTCTTACGGCTGTCCGTCGCGAGTTTCCGGACGTCGGCAGGAGTGACTATCGTATACCAGCGATCCACATCCTGCATGCTGGTGGCGATACCGTTTCCGAGTTCAGCTACCAATCACACCAAATTGTTGCCGGAAAACCTGGTCTCGAAGGGCTGCCCGCGACTTATGGAAGTGATAGCGATGTGTCGACCTTGATGGTACACCTTTACGACAATTACTCCGATGTGGCTGCGGTGCTATCGTACTCCGTGTTTCCAAAGTACAACGCTATCGCCAGAAGCTTCAAAATCTCGAATAACGGTTCGACTGCGATTTCTATCGAGCGGGGTGCTAGCTTTAGCACGGATCTACCAAACTTGGACCTGGACCTGATCGAGCTACAAGGTGATTGGGCTCACGAGAGGCAGCCAGTCAGGCGAAAGGTGCATTACGGGGAGACTGGGTACGTCACATACCACGACAAATTGCTCGTCGTTACTGATACCAGACAGCTTCCGGAGTACTGAGGGCTACTCATCACACGTCTTTAACCCGTTTTTCGCACTAGTCTCTCCCACCACCACTGAGACATCCGGTGAAGCTTGGGGCTTCAATCTGGTCTACACTGGTAGTCATGCAACCAACGTGGAGCGCTTCTCCCACGGCTTGGTCCGCGTCACCATGGGCATGAACCCGCTCCATTTCAGCTGGCCCCTACAGCCCGGTGAGACGTTCACCTCCCCTGAGGCCATTGCGGTGTATTCAGCCGATGGGCTTGGAGGAATGTCTCGCTCTTTCCACGATCTATACAGGAACCACCTTTCCAGGTCCAACTATACCTCGCAAACACGACCGGTACTGCTCAACTCATGGGAAGGTCTCGGCTTTGACTACAACCAAACCACAATGGAGAAACTTGCGAACGAGACCGCTGGCCTCGGCATTTCCCTCTTCGTAATGGACGATGGTTGGTTCGGCGACAAGTACCCTCGCATTATCGACAACGCTGGCTTAGGAGACTGGGTGCCAAATCCGGATCGCTTCCCAAACGGCCTCCGTCCATACGTGAACGAAGTCGAGAACCAGACCGTCGCCAACAGCAACGGCCAGGACCTCAAGTTCGGAATATGGGTCGAGCCTGAAATGGTTAATCCCAACTCCACCCTCTACAATACCCACCCCGACTGGGTCCTCCACGACCGCAATTATCCGCGTACTCTCACTCGCAATGAGCTGGTCCTCAACCTCGGCCTCCCTGAAGTGCAAGACTACGTGATTACCGCCATCTCCCGTGTGATCGACTCGGCGAATATCAACTATATCAAGTGGGACAATAACCGCGGTATTCACGAGATGCCCTCTCCAGCTTCCGACCACGCGTACATGCTCGGTATCTATCGCGTCATCGACAACCTCACTACCAGCTACCCATCCATCCTGTTCGAGGGCTGCGCCTCTGGTGGTGGGCGCTTCGACCCAGGGTTACTCTATTACTGGCCTCAGCACTGGACCTCCGATAATACAGACGCTTCTGACCGCCTGACAATCCAGCTCGGTACCTCTTACGCCTACCCGCCGTCCTCAATGGGCTGCCACGTTTCCGCCGTTCCCAACGGTGTCACAGGCCGCAACATCAGCATCACCTACCGCGCACACGTAGCCCTGATGTGCGGCTCTTTCGGTTTCGAGCTCAATCCCTCCGAACTTGCTGCTGATGAGAGGGCCGCCATCCCTAGCATACTTGCGGCCCACGTAGTAATCAACCCTATCGTGATTACAGGCTCATTCTACCGTCTTAGGGTACCAGAGGAGAGCAACTGGCCAGCCGTACAGATCATCTCTGAGGACGGAGGAACGAGTGTGGTGTTTGCGTTCCAGCAGCAGGCGACGATTAGGCCTGCACCGCCGCCGTTGAGGCTGCAGGGGTTGGACAGTGAGGCGAGGTATCTGGTCAACTCGGAAAATGTCAACGGAACGTTCTCTGGGAAAACGCTTCTTAACGCTGGCATAAACCCTTCGTTCTTTGGGGACTATGATAGTCAGCTTATCTATCTGCATAAGCAGTGAATAAAGTGATGGTTTTGAGACCGTTGGTTTTGATATCATGTGCTTCAGGACATTGGGATACCCACGGGTTCTCCCAATACTCCCAATACCCGCTGGGATTTTGGCATATCCCGTGGGTATCCCTATTGCCTGACTTAACTACCAAGGGTTGAGGCCGCTGCTGGTGATCTGTCATGTTCGTTGTGGGAACGGAGAACGAAGTGGAGTGCACGAATTGGAAATCACCGTGGGTAGGAGTGGAAGTGGAAGTATGAATCAGGGTGTTAGCAGTACGTGGAATCATCAATTAGCCGCTAGCGCAACTAGAATAATCGTATCTCATGCTCATTCATCATGCTGGTCTTCCAACCTCCGAGCGTTGCATCTGTGGCAAAGGTAAGTCCTGTCTCCTATCAACCCTCATCGTCTCGCATCGTGCAAGCACACCTAAGAAGCCTTGCTGCACCCGCTGCAAGCGCACTTGCCAGGCTCACACGGGCACTTGCCGTCAGCACCACCGCAGTTGCACTTCGTCTTCTCCTGTCCATCAATCTGAACCTTCTCCATATTGGCCTGCTCAGGCGTCGGCACCGACCCAGCAGCCTGGTTCGGGTTCGCGACATCACCCTCCGGTTTGCCAGTCTTGAGCGACGCGAGATGCTTCGCCTCGTTGTGCACATCCAACACCTGCTTGCTCCCCTGCTCGTAGAACGAACGCAGCCTCTGCCCCGTAGGCGTATTGGCAGCCTTCTCGTAATAGCTCGTCAACCCGCTCCACGCCTGTTGCGCACGGCTGGTCGCGCCGACCTTCTCGTCCATCTGCGCCGAACGCTCAGAGACCTTGTAGTTGGCGTCGAATTGGTTGAGGGCGCTCATGAAACGGTTGCTGAACCCATGTTGTTGGTCGAGAGCGAGGGCACGCTCGATTGCTTTATCGCTGATGACGTAGCCGTGGGCGAGATACTCGGCGACGATGCGCGAGCGGGGCTTGTCTTCTTGTGCGATGTTCTCCTTGTCGTCAGACTCTTTGGCGGAGGTCGACTGGCCGCCGGCGATCTGGTCGAGAGAGGAGGCGGAGGAGACGGAGACTTGGGCGGGGCCGAGCTGGGTGTTGTCGAGGAGGAGGGCGGTCTTGGCTGCGGTTTCCTTCTCGAAGGTTACCGAGGCGGATTGGGCGGCGTTGGTGTCGTTGGACTCTGGGGTCACGGAGAGGGATTGGATTTTGCCGCTGGGAGGGGTTAGTGTGCTGGTCCATCAAGGTGATTGTGTTTGTTTCTTACCAGAACGAGAAGAAGTCACGAACTTCCTTCTCCGAAGTCTGGCCAGAGATGCCCTTAACGTTCACAGTGCTCGACATGTTGCTGGTATGTGGTTTGGTTTGGTTTGTGATTGATTGTGTGTCGAAAAGTGTCGATGAGTTTGGAGATTGGTTGTGAAGTAGTAGTTGTAGAGGAAAGAAAAGAGTTTGTATTGAGGAAGCAAGGTTTCACGTATACGTATTTTGGAAGGACCCTCTTCTGCACGACAACGTCATATGGTGGCGTTTTCACATGGCGTGGCTGAGACGTACAAACGCGCTTCTACTCGTGCTTTCCACGAACTTCTGGTTGTAAGAACTTCGTGTCCTCGTGGCTGCAAATGCCAATGCTAGCTAACAGGTAATGGAGCCCGCGTATTTGGCGCAGGCGAGGCAGGCATCCATCAATCGAGCGCGGACGGTTTCGCTGTCGTACTTCGCTTTCGTGGAGAAAGTCGATACTGCTATACTTCGCATTCAATCATCTAGACCGCAGCACGTTTGGTAATGATACAAGACCAGAAGTCCATAGATGCCGTCCAGCATCGTTCTCGAGATTGGCAGATTGCTTCGAGTGAGCTTCAGCTTCTTCTCGATGCTGGTTCTCTGCTGCTTCAAAGTCCTCTGACATAGCCGGCCAAACTGTCCCTTCAAACTCAGGAAGACACGCGCTATGAGGTTTCGATCCCAGGCTCACAGTACTCGATAGCAAGCCGAGGAATCCAGCTTTGCCTTTGCTCAGATATGGTCGATACGTGGGCAGTCGAAATGGAGGAGCATACAGTTGAGCAGCACCAAGTGATTGCTCTGCTGTCATTGTGTGCACCAGCGATGGTGGTTGGGAAATGCTTTCAAACGCTTCTGCAGTGTTTTCAAATGGTCCATCGTTGAACATAGAACCCACTTGGCCTTCAGTGTTGCCAGCGTGGCTCAGATTCTTCGAGCGATCTTGGTTCCTTCGGGTCAGAGCAGTATATGTACACTCTCGTCCAGACTTACTGCAGGCCGCGCAGGGGTAGACACGATTGCACTTGACTTTCCGTCTCTGGCAGACACTACACGATGGCGTGGTGTTGTCTCTTCGGGGCCGGGTGTCTGCGTGTTGAGCCGCTAAGGCAGACATGGTTGCGTCCGGTCACTCGGCAAAGCTGTATGGCCAGACAGATTGTATTCAGCTGATGAATATGGCGAAGCAGAAGGCGTCTGTTGTTCCGAGTGCCGTCTCACCATCGAGTGTAGTTGGAACAGTGTGTTGGTCTGTGCTCTAGACTCTTTGCCACAAACGCGTACTTCTTCTTGTACTATCACGTTCGCATCCTCAGACACTTCTCGGTATAGATCGTCTGGAAGCGCGATGCCACAGGAAGGTCGTCAACCATGGTAGGGTCACCGTCTGGAAGGACCCGGCCGCAGACTCGGTACCGACTCTCGATACCACGGAGGCTTACTACACCACCAAGCATGGCATACTTCAGCGTTCCCGTGGCAGGCTCCACACGCTACTATCGTAGCTTCCAACGGTAAGCTTCTACCTAGCCGAAGTCAAGGTGCTTTGCATGATCTTTCTTTTCGCGGTATTGCGGGCAATTGCGTTGGCCATGCGGCTGAATCTACTAGCCCCTGCCTGCCAGTTCTGTAGGGCTGGGAACACGCCACCGGCGACCGCATCTCGTGTTCTGCGTGTTGTGAGACCAACAGGTGCGGTCTCGCCGTACGCACCAACGAAGCTTTATCGAGGACATGATATGAGATTCTGCATCGTCACCGGCATAGCTAAAGAATGAGTTGACCATCATGGCCACAGGATTAGGATACCGGGCTTTGAACACCCCCGAGGACGAATTTCGACTTCTCGTGTTCGAAAACACCGATAGTGTGGACACTGACGAGTTGCTCAAATGTTACGTCCAGCATGAGTCTATGCGAAGGGCAGCATTACTTCCGGATTTCTACGCCGTGTCTTACACCTGGGGCGATATATCACAGCGCAGCACTATCCTTGTCGGCGGAAACAAAATCAAGGTGCCCAGAAATGCCGAAGTAGCTCTGCGAAGATGCATCCACGAACTTCACACTCATGGCCTCACTCAGGACATCAGGCCCAGGAGACTTTACATATGGATCGACGCCGTTTGCATCAACCATGCCGATCGCGCCGAAAGAAGCTCTCAACTTTCTATGATGAATGCTGTCTACACTCAGGCGAAGACGGTCATGATATGGCTCGGCGAGGACGAAGATCATTCAGCCGAACAAGCGGTCGATTCTGTCCATGCTGTCGTCGAGCAGTGCAAGACAGAGACCAACGATCTTGCCGGCTTATTCAAACGTATGTGGGACACCAGCGCACGCCGACTTTCCATTCGCAGCTCAGATGATGCCTTGCCAAAATCTTGCAACTTGGGAGCGTTGCGCAGCTTCTACTCCTCCCGCTGGTTCACTCGTCTTTGGGTTATCCAGGAAGCTTGTCTTGCGAAGAACGCAGTCTGCTTCAAGGGCTCTCACACGATCCCACTATATGATGTGGCGTTGGCGGCACAGTGGATGTGGTATCGTGGTCGAGGCAAGCTGTCGCCGGACGACGATGGGAGAGGTAGCCATGTGAAGGGAATAAGAAACGCCACCGAGATCTGGGATTGCATGTCGCACGTCTACGCAACACCGAAGCTACTCTGGACTATACTGGCAATGGGCATGGAGTTCGAGACCACGGACCCTCTCGACAAGATCTATGGCTTGTTCGGGCTGATCGAGCTTTGGTTGCAGCAAATACCAGAGATATCCTTCAAGCCGGATTACTCGGTATCCCAAGTCGAGCTATACGCTATCGCCACTCGGGCAGCAATCCTGGATGCTGGCAACCTCGCGGTACTTGGCATAACAAGCCGCGCAGTAAATCCGAGACCGAAAGACACAATCCCAGGATTGAACATGCCAACATGGGTGCCGCGCTTCGACTGGACAATCGACCGCACCAAAGGCTCAACCTGCCACATCCAACCGCCCCTCCGAGGCTCCAGCAACGGCAGCCCTGTCCGTCTGAGCTACATTCAAGGTCTACCCGACGTCCTCACCGTCGAAGGCTTGATCGTAGACGAAGTGCGCCACACCTTCCCCTTCTCCACCACCTCCACCCCCACAGATTCCCAGAACGAACACACACAAGCAGACCTGCAGCACGCCTGGCGCCTCGCCTCCGAGCACGCATCAGAGAAAATCTGCAGTCCTTTGGATCTATCATTTGCCACCACAATCTGCGCAGGCCAGGACGTCTCCTACATGTCCATAATCGCCAACCCCAACTTCCACGGCCACTGCGCTGCCTACTTCCAAGCCTCCGCACACAAAGACCTGCAAAAAATCGGCGACAGCATCTCCAGCAGTCTTGCTAGGCGCAAGGACTCTGGCCCGTCTCCTACCAACACAGAACCAGATCCATCCATCTACGCCAAAGCGCTCGCAAACGCGAGTCAGAACCGAAGTCTCTTCTTCACTGCAGACGGACGGGTAGGACTGGGACCACGAAAGTTGCGGAACGGTGATAAAGTATGCATTATACCCGGCTCGGCAGTCCCGTTGATTCTGCGCAAAGACAGAGCGTTCTGGGACTTGGTTGGGGATGCTTATGTGCATGGTTTGATGGATGTGAGTGGACCCATGCTATCATGTCATGACGCGAGATCACTAATAACAGTATAACAGGGCAAATATTACTGCGGACTGGCCGCCTTCGGCAAACTAGACGAGCAGACCCAGTACTTTCACATCCAATGAAATCATTACCCTTACCACCGTTCTCTCAACTTCCCACCCTCACCACCGTCATCTCTACCCTCCCCTCCTATCACCACCTCCACTTCACCACCTTACTCCGGCCCTTCCTCCCAACTCTCCGCCCCCTCCGGCACCGGCACCACAGCAGTGCTAGTATGAATATGCACTCCCCCCTCCCACTTCAACCCCTCCACCAACCCCGCCTTAATACTCACAGTTCCCCTCTCGCTCCCTCTAGAATCCCTCGCACGGTGCATGACCCGGTTGCCGCAGACTTTGCAGAAGTAGCATTCCATCATGCCGCCCTGGTTGGCCTCGCTTTCCTCGGTCCCGCCCTGTTCGGTCCCACCCTCTTCGGTGCCTCCCTGCGTGGCCTTGCTCTGCTCCGTCCCAGTCGGCCGACTCCAGACTGACATTTTCTCCTCTAGCTCTGGGGAGAGGGGGACCAGAGCTTCGGAGGTGAAGATAGCGGAGGTGCCGTAGGCGGAGCCGGATTGGCGGCGGCAGTGTGTGCAGTGGCAGTGGTAGAGTTTGATGGGAGCATCGGTTGGGGTTTTGAAGGAGACGGAGCCGCATTGGCATTTTACCTCCATGGTGGCGAGGTTGTTATAGCTTACTCGGTGGCGGATTGTGTACAGCAAGGGCCGTGACTGACGGAGCGATTCACTGTTGGAGCGTAGGACGGCTCATCCAGAAAGGTGGTTCCAACCCACTTTTCTCTTTTCCCAGCTCGGAGTTCGAATGTCGTGTGCACTTCTGTTGGCGGCCTTGAGTTGGAGGCCGGTTGCTGGAGTTGGAGACTCTGATAAGGAGCTACAGCTGCAGGTACGGTACATAGAACCCGAGCTCCAGAGCTCCATACAGCTTCGGGTATATAGAAGATAAGCACTCTTGAAAGCCAACCAACTGGACGCCGAAGCGAACACGCTTCAAGTAGTGACGGGGATGAATTCGTTGTATACATATACGATTCAACGCCGTGACATTCCACAGCCTCCATACACAGCCTTCATCGACACCGACCCTTGCCCTACGCCGTTGATCTATTTCGTCTCCTCCGATGCATCGTCTCGTGTCCAACGCCATACTCACAACTTGCTCTTCCCCTCCTCACCACAGTCACCACACCCATTCGCCAACAGACTCGCATCGTTCTTACTACTCGGCACATCAATGCTCGGATTGCACGTGAAGAAATCCGCCGGCACGATATTGACCTGCGAGATCTCGACCGGCCTGTCACACACACACATTAGCATCGCCTCACACCCCCAACCCACCACTCCCTCACACGAAAAGAACGGTATCAAACTCACATAACAGGCCAATCCTCCACCCGAGGATTATGCGTCAGCGTAAAAACACTCCAAACCACCACATCCTCCTGCCTCACCCCCTCCCCCCTGGCACACATATCCGCTAAACCCCCCTGCTCTTTCCTACTCTGCAGCGTATACCTGCCCGCAGCATAGAGTTCATGGTCGCGATACTTGGTGACCCAAACGTGGTGTTGCGCGAACAGGGCGCGGTTGTATTGGATACTGCCCTCGGCCGCTAAAAGCTTCTGCGTCGCGGGCGGGAGGATTTTGTAACCGACCGGTTTGCCGCTGATAGGATTGAGGTGGTCAAGATTTTGCACCTTAAACGTGCGGCCGGCGAGGGGGTCAAGGTCCAGACCGCTGGAGTGCGTGACAGGGGTTTTGCGGACTTCGTACCTATTCCCATTCGGATTCGACTCCGGGGAGATTTTCATAGGCAGGCTCTCCTCGTAGCTCACGGTATTCTTGTGCCCATCAATCGCGGGATCTATGCGCAAGCAGAAAGCGTGTTGATGATTCTGCGCCAGCGCACCAGGACTAACCACATTCCCCCAATCGGCCGTTTTTCCCGGGTCGATGTTCACGACGGAGACGATGCCGGTGGCGCGGGCTTCGACGCAGATCCCGCCCGCTTGGTCGAATTTGAAGGCGAAGACGTATTCGTAGTTTGCGAGGGTGATGATGTATTGGACCACGAGCTCGCGGCGGCGGGTTACTACCGCGCGGCCGGTGCGCCTGCAGACAGAAAGACAACAAGGTTAGCGGATGTCTTAGACAAGGTAGGGTTATACGCACCAGTTGGTGTGTTTCCAGTTAATACCGTTATCCTGCTCGTGAATACAAATAACATTAGGCGCCTTCTGCGCCGTGCCATCCGCACCCACGATGACGCCGTCGAGGTACTTGATCACGCCGAGGCAGTCGCAGCCGAGCTGCAGGTTGTTGCAGCAGTGGCCCAGGCCGCCGTCGCCGAAGTCGAAGGCTTGTTTGCGGTGGAACGGGGGGCGGGGGTCGGCGTAGGGGACGGACTGCAGCTTATCAGTATCGCCAAACTTGTGTGCGGGTGGAGAAGATATTCTTACCATCTCGCTGAAAGCGAGCCGGTAAAGGACGCTGCGGCCGTCGTAGTGGACGTCGTGGATGACTGCGCCTTCGCGGGCATTGAAGGAGACGCGGAAGCGCCATTTCTGCCATTCGATGAGTCGGTCGTCTGTGACTGCGAAGCTCGGCCCGTCGGGTTGCGTCACATTTAGAGCCTTAAGGTCTTTCCTCAACCCGCCCTTCAGGAGCTCAGGCACGTACTCGCCACTCGCGCAGTGGTCTAAGACACCTTCCTTATGCGTCTTGGCGTCCAGCGGATCGTTGTTGCCACCAGTGGCGAGCTCGTCGATGCGGACGATCTCCTGGTTGGCCCAGTCCATGATCGGGATGATGGGGAGAGGGTAGGGGTAGAAGTTAGTATCCTTATTTCCCTTGCTGGCGTCTGCGGCGAAGATGAGGCCTTGGAAGAAACGGCGGTTCTCGTCTGCGGAATCTAGACCACCGTAAGGCCATGGCTCGATGACTACTTCGAAACCTGGGGGGAGCTTGAATTCTTTGATCTTCTGTTGGAAGAGGGGGGACTTTTCGCAGACTTCGACGAAGGTGTCGAATTCGGGGCTGGGAACAATGTTAATAACGATGAGATTCGGACTTTTGGAGTGGACGTCTTACAAAGTCAAGCTAGCATGAAACTCAGTATCGATCAATTCATGCTGCACAACCTTTTTCTGCCCAATGTCGACCCAGGCTTCCTGGTAGACGGGAACTTTGCTGCCTCGCTCTATGGCATCGTACTTGACTTCTGCCAGTCTTGCAGGTTGTGGCGTGCTCGCAGTGAGATTGCCAGAGTGCTCGGCATCCAGGAAAGCAGTCAGCTCGGCCTTCGGTGGCTCAAGCAGCGAGGCGTGTCTGAAGTATATCGAGGCTCCGGGGTGGGCGTCGATGACAACGTCGCGGGCCTGGTTCGTCTCATCGATACTTAGGGACGCCAATGGGTGAGGAGGGGAAACCATGGTGGGTAGAAGAGAATGTTACAGCGGGGATGCAGCAAAGAAGCAATGTTATAAGGCGGACATGTATGGTATCGTCGGCACGAAGGAGACAAGTCTTTCTGGATTGCTCAAGATGTAAGAGAAGGAGGTGAGATGTGGATGAAGAGTAGGATAACAGAAAGAGGAGCAGTTTGACAAGCGTAGGCTTTAGATATGCGTTACCATTAGATAGGTCCAACTATGGGAGTCGATGCGAGGCAGTCCAGAAGGCCACATGCATCTCCACTCTTCATGGCTCAGACAGGCAGGTCGTTGCGGGCGGCCAGCAGAAGCTCTCGAGGATAAAGCGGAAGCGCTGCGGTGGGGTCTGCTTGGTCGCGACACGGGTCTTGTTGGAGGAAGGTGGTGTGAGTTGGTCAATCGGACGCGTACCGAGTGCTACGGGATTGGATGTGAAGAAGGTCGGAACGGGGAGGTGAGGTGAGGTGTTGGAAGGCCAGTGCAACCGACCCATCTCGGCCTAGTTTGGCGGGTAAGCCCGTCTGTTTTTGCAACGTTGTTTTGGTCATGTTTTTCGAGCCGCGTCGGTTACACCAGCTTCGATAATAAATTCACTACAACAGCGCAATGGAGTCGCCATCCGCCCAGCTCATGGAGCCAAGTATGATAGACTTCGATGGCCCTCCGAGCTCGCCATTCGTCACCGAAGTCGATACCCACAGCAGCCGGAGTCCAAGCAAGCAATGGAAGGCCTCGCAGTCGCTGGCAGATGTTGTCGCGGTAGAGACCCAGACAGTTGAGCCGGAGCACAAGCAAGACATGGTGGAAGTGCAAGATATGTACGACGACGACAAGGAGAACCAACCACAGAACGATCCGACGCTGGCCATAATGTTTGCATCCCCAAAGAAGAGCATCGCGTCACCAGCGCCAGCAGTCATAGCATCTCCAGCGAAGAGCATCTCCCACAGCAGCACCAACGACGCCGACCTCATGCCTCCCCCGTCGATGCGGAAAGTGTCCAGCTCGCCCAAAAAGACACCGCTAAAGTCGAGTGCGAGCAGCGGCGCCAGGACACCCAAGTCTCTCAGTCGCGGCAACTCGTTCGAGCGGACACCACAAAGCGTATCTACATTTCAAGCTGGCCTTGATCTGCGCAATGCCTCAATCCCAACTGACGACACCCGAGACGTGGACGAGACATGCTGCAGCGCCTTCTCCGAAATGCCCGACATCACAAAATTCGGCCAGAGTCCCACGAAACGCAGCGACATGCTCCGCACACCACGCGCCAACACCGAAGCCACCCCCCGAACATCCCGCAAACGCTCCTCGCCCTCTCGATCTCCCTCCCCAACCCGCCGTGCCAAAACACCAGCCTTCGGCGCCAAAGACGACACCACCTCCTTCCTCATAGACTTCACCCAACAATTCGAAGGCCTGCCATCAGCCCGAGGCGGCTCCCCAGCCAAATCAGCCACCGAATCCAACCTACTAAACTACATCACCTCCCAACGCTCCCCCGCCAAACCCAAACACAACTCCCTCAGTACCCCAACCAAACCGCACAACAACTCCATCCTCAACCTCCTCGACTTCGAGCTCCCCCCCGCGCCGACCCCTCGCTCAGTCCCCACAATCACAGTCCGCGAGCTCGAATCCCTCAAATCGTCCTACCTCTCGCAAATCTCCTCCCTCAAAGCCACCCTCTCCGGCCGCGAAGCAGAAGTCGAGAGCCTTAAAAAGGCTGTTACCGACGCTGAGCGCCGGGTCGGTGAAGCGCAGGAATCGCTGCGCGAGGAGAAGAACCGGAAAGAGTACGCGGAGCAAGAGGTTGCGGGATGGAAGAAGCGGGGCGAAGAGTTCGAGGTCGTGCTCAGAAGCGTTAAAGAAGAGGTGCTGAAGAGCGAGGCGGAGAGGGAGGAGATGGGACGTCGCTTCTCCGAAGTCGAATGCCGGGCTGATGAGGCCGAGGGGAGGGCGGTGAAAGCCGAAGAGCGCTTTGCGGATGCTCTCGCCGCCAGGGCCAGTGGTGCGGAGGGCGGGGAGGGCGTAGGCGAGGAGCAGGTGCAGCGACTGGTGGCCGCCCAGATTGACGCGAAGATCGAGGCCGTGAGTAGGGAGTTACACGGTGTATACAAGGAGAAACACGAACGCAAAGTCGCCACCCTCAAGAAAAGCTACGAGTCCCGCAACGAGAAAAAGACCGCGGAGCTCCAACACCGCGTCTCCGAACTCGAAAAAGTCAACGAAGAGCTACAGATCGCGAAAGATGCCACCTTTTCCGGCCCCGTCAGCGACGCCATGCTAACGAGCGCGGACAACGTCGAGCTCAAAGCCCAACTCGAAGCCCAAACCGCCGCCCTCGCGCGCTTCGAAAGCGAGATGCTTGCGTCCCGCCACCAACAGGATGAATTGATGCGGGAGTTGCAGCAGGAGAGGATTGAGAAGGGGGATTTGGTGGCCGCGGTGGATGAGATGTTGGCGCTGCAAGCTGACACCCCTGCTACCCCCAGCGGTGCGCGAGCTTTGAGTGTTGTTGAGGACTTCCGCAAAAGCATCAGCCGGCCTGCTTCCGGTCTACGGGCGCCGGGTGCTGGAGGGAGTGGTGGTGGTGTGGGAGGTGGACCTGGCGGCGAGAGCAAGATTGGGCGCGGGATCCCGACGCCGGGGAGGAGTGGGAGCGGGAGTGGGGCGGGGAAGAGCAGGATGTTGGCGAATATTGAGCGCATGGGGCGGACGGGGAGTAAGGACGGCCTTGGAACTGACTAGCTTGCTTGGATGTGACGGGCCGGTGTACGGGATAGTATGGTGTCGGGTTGGCGTTGGGTTGGATTCGCAAACGTGTAACGTATACTGCATGGAAGCAGTCCAACTTGGAAAAGACAGCCACGGTATGTCGCGCGAGCTTCGATGTGCCTACTCAAAGCTGAAGGTGATCGAATTTGTTCGTGATTCTTGACATCTATAAAGCCCACCACCTACAACACCCCTCCCACCTACAACTCAACAGGATACTCAGTCGTCTCAATCTTCTCCGGCAGTTTGAAACCATGCTGCCCCCTCACCTGATCCATCACCCGCATAATCACCAAACTCTCCTCCAACGTCTCATACCGCCCCTCCTTCCTCCCCTCCTTAAGCGCGTACGCACACTCGTCCGCTTCCCAGAACATCCCCATCCCCTCCCCCTCCGGCCCGAAACTGCCTCCAAACCCGTTCTTGAAGCCCGACCCAGCGCCAGGACCCGGGTGCGGCCAGTCTTTCTGGTCTACAGTCCCATCCCCAAGCACGAGTTTGGAGCGTGTAGGTCGGTACGCGGGGGGATAGACCATGAGTTCGCCTTTGGTGCCTTGGATGCGGATGGAGGGGGCTTCGAGGCCGCCGTTGGGGTCGCTGGGGACGCGCATTCCTGTTGTTGCGATTGCGTGGGCGTCGCCTTCACCGCTTGAGCGGGGGAAGGTGAGGAGCATGGTTGTTTGCTGGTCCACGCCTGTTTTCTCGTATGTGCGGATCGCGGACTGGACGGTTGGGGGTTGAGGGTTTTCTTGCGTGGTGTATAGGGTTTGGAAGACCCAGGTTAGAGCGTAGATGCCTAGATCTAGGAGAGCGCCGCCGGCGAGGTCGGGGTTGACCATGCGGTGCTTGTCATCGAAGCTTGTCTCTGGGGGAGCGCCGATGCTGTTATCTGAGAAGACGCGTTCGACGGTGCCAAGTTTGCCGGAGGTGACAATCTCGCGGGCGTAGACTGAGATGGGGTGGTAGCGGGTCCAGAGCTAGACTCACCGTTAGCAGGGACTGTGGTTGCGACATGCTGCGCCACTTACCGCTTCCATCAAGAAAAGGTTCTTCTCCCTCGCTTTCTTGATCAACGCCTCCGCTTGTGCAGCATTCACCGTCAAGCTCTTCTCGCACAGCACGTTCTTGCCTGCTTCCAGACACAGCATCGTGTTCTGGTAGTGATGACTATGTGGTGTAGCGACGTAGATGATATCGACATTGTCATCCTCGACGAGCTCTTTGTACGAGCCGTACGCCTTCGCTGAGTCGGGAGCGCTGACTTCTTTGAGGTACTTCTTCGCCCGGTCGGCGGATGAGGATGAGGCAGCTGCTACCACGACATGCTCGATGTCGTTGCGGTCGCGAGTTTCAGGGTTGACGGTGAGGTCGCGGCCAAAGGACTCGGCGATGCCGCCGGTGGCTAGGATGCCCCATTTGAGTTGGAACTTGGACATGGTGGAATAGTAGAAGCTTGATGGAAGAGGGATGAGTAGGAGGAAGATGAAGGAGAGGAGGAAGATGAAATGTAGCTCGCGTGGAAAGCTTCTGTTCAACGTCAACTGTGGGACTGTGGGAGAATAGAATAGCCAGAAGTCGAGACGGGAGGATTGTGTTTGGATGACGTACGCGGGGTGTCCCAAATAGGCAGGAGGGCAGATGTCCGATATCGCTGGTAGCTTGGAGCATCACTCTTCTCCTTTCTGTTGTGTTGAAGAACTGCCGTTGCGTGCCATCAATGCCCAAAGCACGCAGAGAGTTGGACGTCTGTCTGTGATCGGAAGGATGTGGAGAGGGATTTCCAGGGTTTTGATCGGTGTGTGCAGGATTTGATACAATTGATGAATGAGCGGCCGAGTAAGTGGAGTATCAACGATCGCGAGCCGTTGGATCGGTGGCACTGGATGGGTGGGAAGGTGGTGTTGTTGGGGGATGCAGCGCACGCTATGCTTCCGCATTTAGGGGCAGGGGCGGGTCAGAGTCTAGAGGATGGGTGGGTGTTGGGGAGGGCTGTTGGGGAATACTTAAGGAGCGACGGGCAGGGCAGCTCGCATTTCGAGTCTCTGGAGTCGACGGCGGCGCTGTACCAAGCTGTGAGGCTTCCTCGAGCTCAGAAGACACAGGCGACGAGTCGAGCGGCTGGGGATACTTATGAAATGCAAGCGCCGGATATGCTGGAGAAGAGCTTCGAGGAGTGTTGTGGCTTGATTGCTGAGAGGACGAGGGAGATGATGAAGTGGGTATGGGAAGAGGATCTCGATGCTGCGTACGAGAAGGTCAGCGATGAGGGATTGCACGCCGAAGGACGACCCAATGGTGAAGACTCACAGCAGAGAGCGCATATTTCAACGGATGGAGAAGCTAGACCAGCGCCGTGAAAGCGACTCATCTACACACCTCATGTGTCTCATGATCGTGGTCATCATAACATCCCCTTCCCAACCTGCTCCCTCCGCTCCTCCCACACCGTCTTCCCCGAACAACTACAAACCGTCTTATCATTATCCCACACCCCCGCGCTCCTCGCCACCACACCCACAAACACCTCCTCATCCTCCCGCTCCAACTTCTCCCTCACCCTCCCGTCCTCAAGCCTCTTACTCACAACAACCGCCCTACCAATCATCTCCCATATCTGCACCGGCTTGTCGATAAACACACTCCCCACCCCGCTCTGCCCAACCGAGATAGTGCCCCAGATACCTCTCCCCTTACTCCCCTCCACCTTCTCCTCCCACACCCCTCCCGTGCTCTCCGCCCCCTGACTAATGTCCCCCCGCTCCCTCACACTAACATCATACACCCCCGACTTCACCCCCTTCAACGTCATATCCACCACAGTCATTTTCGGCGCCACCTGCACCATCCTAATCAGCCCTTTCACCTGCTCGCGCACGGTAGAGCAGTGGGTTTCGAGGATACAGACGGCGGCGGACTCGGCTTTGCCGCTGCCGCGCAGGATGGCGTCGCGGCCGGTGGACTCGATTGCGGCGACTATGGAGCTGGGGGAGGCGGTGCCGAGGATGGAGAGGGTTTGGGTTTGGAGGGAAGGGGTGATTTTGTGGATACCTGGGTTATGTTAGTTTGGGGGAAGGGCATTGCGGAGTATGGGTGGTTGCTTACCATCGAGTTGGTGGAGGGAGCTGGAGACATCTTTGATGCAGTCTTCACAGCTTAAGGGGACCGCGAAGGTCGTTTCGAAGGGGGGGATCATGGTGGGAGGTTATGGTGTTGTGTACCCACACTCTCGAGTGTGGTTGTGGTAAGAAGCATGTTGTGAAAGTGGTATATGTGACGGCGCTTGCTTTGAAATCTTGGGAAGCGGCGATCTCGGACTTCAGACGTCAGGGCAACTTGCACTCCTTCATCAACACCAGCATGAACGACATCGACAACAAAATCATCTCCCAGTTACAAATTGACGATGCGTGGGTATCTCGTTGGCTGTAGTACCCTGGGATTTCCGCGAACCTCTGAGAACGAGGGTATTACCAGCTCTCTGGAACGGTAAGCAGTGCCATGTGGATGGAACGATGATGACCTTTCCCTCTCTTTCCTACGCATACTGGAGAGCAAAGAGGTTCTTTCAGCCCACGAGGTAATCTTGAAGGTAATTGTAAAATCCTCTCTCAGAAAGCTATAAGAGCGCCGTGAGTACACTGAGTGATCTTTCCTTTACTTCTACGATCACATCTCGGAGAACTTTTCACACAACGCATCACCCCTTCTACATCACATTTTCATCTCAAATACCGACACAACCATGGCGCCCCTTCTCCACCATATCGCCGCCCTCGGGCTGGCCACCTCCGTCGCTGTAGCGGGGCCTATCCCAGCTCGCCCCTCGGGAATCTCCTACCCTCTCCCAACCATGCCACACCACCTCGTCGGCTGGCCCCGTCCTACTGTGCCGCCGCCATTCGCGCACAATCCCGAGGCCAAGGCCAAAGACGCCGCCACTACAGCGTCTGATCGATCCGCCAACGAGGTCAAGCACGAACCGGAGAAGCGACAATCTGAAGTACCAAAAGTCCTCCCGGTTGAATTTGATCCAAGTAGCATGTTCTCTAACGACCCGCCGCTGACGAATCCCCCTTACGATTTCAAGTGGGACCCTACTGCGCTTGATATTTTCTCCCCCTTTCTGGAGCACGAACCGGAGAATCAGCTCGTCCGCCGCGGCGGTTTCATGGATTGGTGGGGCGGCGTGCTGGAGCACTTCGGCCGTGGGATGGGCAAGATCATGGGTCATGGAGACGAGCTCGAGCGCAGGAGCGAGGGCACTGCAGCGGCTGATCTGACCACCGTCGAGGTCAAGCCTGAAGTGGAGAACGTGCTCGTCGCCCGTGGTATTAACGGTCTCTGGGAGAAGATCTTGGACAAGCTCGACGACAAACTCGGCCATATGCTGCACGCTCCTGGTTATGATCGCAGAGCCGTGCGCAGGAGCGAGGCCACTACAGCGGCTGATCTTACCACCACTGAGGTCGACCAGGGCAAGGAGAACCCTGCTCGCCCGGCGCCTGAGGACGCGCATCGTGGTCCGCTGATGGACTATCTCCACGATGGCCACTTCCACGACCGCGGTCATGCTCTCGCGCCGAAGGTGGAGGGTGGAGCCACTGCAGTGACCGGTGATGTCAATAGGAAGATTGCGGCCAGGAAGGGAAACGCCAGCATCGGCGATATTCTGAAGGGCGTGTTTGGCAATTTCCCTCACGGGCATACTGATCGCAGGGACGTGGCCGCGTACTCCGATCCCGATGCTAAGGTCAAGGGTGGTGCCGCTGCAGCGTCTGAGGAGACCATGAAGGGTGTCAAGCATGGCAAGGAGAAGGAAGCAGAGGTCGACGCGCGCCAACTCATCGTGCCGTGGTGCACTTACGGCGAGCGGGAGCACCATCTGCGCCATGGGGTTGCTCCGCTGCATTGCCTTATGGAGTAGATACTAGGGCTGGGTGGCTGGTGTTGAGGCGATGTGGTGGTAGGGAGCAAATAAAATGGGGCTAGATTGACTATTGGCGAGGTGCTGGGAGTTCTATAATGTAATGTGCGCGTGTGCTAGGGTGGCATAGAGCGAGAGTAGTCTTAGATTTAGTCCTCTCCCGAATGACCGACTGAAATTTAAAATATATCAAATCTCTGGTGCACATTCAAGCAAACTACGAGAGCCAGCATTAAGCTTCGTGGAGTATGGCTTCCCAAAGGACATACAAGTAGGTTCATGCTTACGCCCAATTCCACTACCGCAAAGGTAAGCAACCGAAAATCCTTTCTCCCACCCAAGCATAAGTATTCCACCGCCGTACTCAAGGCATTTTCCCTTCCATCATCGCATCCTCGCCTCCAAGAACAACACACCAGCAACCACACACACCCATACCCACACCAAACCACAAACCTCACCATGGCGCCAATCCTCCCCATCCTCATCACCACCCTCGCGGCCCTGCCGACGACAGCCACAGCAGTCCCGGTACCCACCTCCCCACCCCACGACATCGTCCCCAGCGACTTCAACCCCATCTACTACCCCTTCCCACTCCCACCGCGCAGCATCCGAGCCGGCATCGGCGGCGCCGGCGATCTCGTCGACCACCAGAGCCCCGCCGACGAGAGAGTGGTAGACTGGATCAAAGACATGTTCGGCATGAACGACATGAAGCGTCGGGAAATCCCCACCATTGCGGACAAGATTGAGGAATCGCTTAGTACCACCGCTTACTTGCAGAGTCTTCTCGCGCGGATCTTTGGGAAGCCAGTTAACGAGCCCCTAGTGCCGCGTATGGCAGTGCCACCTGCGATGAGCTTGAAAGATCACGACGATGCGCATGCGCAGTGGCGGGAGTTTCATCATGGGCATTTTGATGAGGCGCAGCGGGTGCGTGTGCATGGCCAGGGACGTGAGTGGGAGCGGAAGGAAATGCCGGTTGAGGAGGACATACCGGTTGAGGAATATCTACTTGTTGATTTTCAGCGGAGAGAAATTGAAGTTGGTGCTGAGTTCGCTTGAGCTTGAGACAGATGTTAGATGGCAAAGTGCATGAGAAGCGGGAGGCGAGCTGGGTCCGTGTCCGTCCATGCTCAGGTGGATGGAGGTTTCTCCCATGTGTGATGTGAGGAGTTGTTGTTGCGACTGAGTGATCACTGTGCGGTGGCGATGATCAGGTCGAAGTGGAGGGCGCGGGGTTTGAGTGATGGTTGGTTTTGGCGTTGTTGGCGATGATAGCATAGGGTTAAGTTTGACGTGGTTGTAGCCGAATTCGTCCAATCAATCATCTTCGTCCCGATATGTGCCGTTGAGCGTGGTCGCCGTCGTCCATTCTGATGTCTACGACTTGGAAATGTTTGACCGTTGTCGTCCTCTCATTTAGCTGCGTACCTCCCGTGTCTCGTCCTTCCCAAGAGACTAGCCCATCAGCACAGACAGTATACCCTTGCTAGCAGTCGAGTTCTTGCGGGATGTCGCAGAAACCTTGGTTGTCACCAGCCATGTTCGCTTGTAGATGCTGACAAAATTGTGTGTATACGGAGCTGAGGATCGTATCCCAGTTGCTTAGTTCGTCTAGCGAAAGTAGATTCCTTTTCAGAATCCGGTTCAGCCCCGGTGTTCTACGAGCGATCAAGAAGAGATGATCGCTAGTCCGAAGGCTACATAGCGTCTTCCGAAGGGTCCGCCATGCTGGAATGGATTGGCCGCTTAGGGACCTTTCATGAGCCTGGACCTTCCATGCACCTCAAGGCTGAACTCCTTGAGTACCGCCTCGATCGCAGCGCTTTGGCTGGTATAGATCATGCTAATTTCCTACGCTCAGTTGATGATGATATCCCAGGAATAGGTTTCGGCCATATCCTGCGTGAGCGCGCGCCGTTCGTCGTTCGTATCGGAACGACGAAGCAGATCTTTCTTCTGCTGGTACGTCTTGCCAACAAAAGGAGTGTGAAGATCTATCGCTTTCTTCGAGCCGAAGAGAGATTGGTGGATATCACCAAACTTGACCTCCTCCGCGTTCTTAGGGAATCGTGTCAAAAGCCGAAGCACGGTAGAGCGCTCGAGCGATAAGCTCAGACATGCAAGTCAGTACATCGGTGCGGCCTTTGTCTCCAGGCTCTGTCTCAGTGTCTTCGTTACGGACAAGGGAGCAAGGTAAGACCAACCCGTTGACGGTCATCGACGCCTTGTTCAGACGGTGTTTGAACGCGGTGGAATTTGCCTGGACGTACGGTTCTAATAGCTTCAGAAAATGGTCTGTATTCGTATCCGGGAGTCGAGTCAAACCAAGCTCCGAGGAGGACTGCGTCGGGACTTGTTCGGCCGTATCCTCCTCATTGTCTTCGATGACAAGGAGCTTGTGGGCTGAAGGGGGTGTTGGAGGTGAGCTATCGGATGACTTCTCACCAACAGGTTCTTCAGTCTGCTTTGAGACATCCTCCAGATGTAGATGTGCGGTGGAAAGGCTCGCTGGTGGATTTGGTGGATCGATAGGTCGGGCTCGGGGGAGACCTCTGAGCGCTTAGGCTTCGGCACCGCCTTTGGTACGACCTTGGCTCGTGGAGGCGCACCAGATACACTCGCTATGGAATCAGATCCATCAGCTTCATCAGAGGCCGTAGCTGGTTTAAGAGAGCTTCCAGTCGGTATGTGTGCTCTTTTGATCGTCGCTATGGACCCACTACCAAGGTTTAGATTGGGCGTACCCGAGCGAGTACCCGCCCACCTGCACCACGCTGTCGAGCCCTCAATGGGCGAGCTTTAGGCTCTGGTCGTGGTGTTTGAGAGCTGATCGTGCCAGATGCGGGTCACTTTCGCCCTTGTAAGCGTTTGACGGCGCCAGTCTCGTTCTACTCCAGGACGTGTCGAGTATCGACGGAATCGTGACAGTCTCTTCGTGTCGAATTTGCAGTCAGTCGCAGCTAGCTATCTGCTGTTCGTCCTTGGGACTTAATAGGTCTCGTATGGTCGATGCCATACTGGTAAGTATGCTGGCAAGAATGTCGTCGTATCTGTCGCATTGTGACTAACGAGATACCAGCCTCGACTGACTCGGGTCTTGAATCTCCAGGACGGCAGGTCTTATCGGCGCTCTGCGAAAGTAATACACGGAGAGGGTCGATGAAGAAGAAGAGCTGCCCAAATGTGAGTGACGTTTCATGACTTCGTTGGTCGCACCTTCCATTGATCTATCACTGCGCACCTGCCACTCCAGCGACCTCACCTCATTTCACCTCATATCACCTAACCCAACAACACACTGTCCCTTCACCACACCAACTCGTCCACGACAACTTCATCATGACGAAGCAGTCTGGGGCAGACGCGCATCGTACGTATGCACTTGAACTTCAGAGTCCGTCAGTACTGACATCGACACTAGTGGCGCGCGGAAACTCGGCCGCAGGTGCGGACAGTTCATGTGCAGAGGCTTCAGCTTCAGCTCACTCACTTGACCTCGAAGTGAAGCGACCCTCTGCTCCCCCCCCAAGAATCGCCCACTGTTCCGTCACGTGCTGTCACTGCTTCAGCATCGACGTTCGCGGGATTGCAGCAATCCCGTACTACAACCAATCCTAGTATCAAGCTGAGCATGCGCTCCTATGCTGCCGTGGTATCTGAGAGCACCGCTTCAGCGGCAGTCTCGCCCCAACCACGTCGACACCCGGATTCCATAGCTGAGCCTTCTTCGACCGAACCAAAGCAGCCTCAAACAACTTCGACCACAGTCCAGCGTCGCGGTCCATTCAGAGGTCTCCAGCAGCACTGTAGACACCACACGACGTGGAACGAGATCAAAGCTACTGCGCACAAGCCAGTAGTTTGTCTGTGGGGTCTGCACGAAGGCTGTAGAGATGGCAATACCTCCACCATCTGTCTTTCGTGCGACCGCTGCGGTGCGACCGCTTGTTACCGATGCCATCATAGGGACCGCAAGATCAATCTGCACTCCAGACGCGCGAACTCGTCGGATATGAAGAGGGTATGGGGTGGCGTGACGGAATTTGAAAGAGTGAAGGAGAATGGCTTCGCGGAAGACGACAGGTCCAGAGCTGCCCACCAAGCACGTCGGGTGGCGAAGCATGGAGGCGTAGTGGAGCTTTGATGGATCCGCCGAGGGGGTTCATTGTCGGTTTGCTGGCGGCGGGCAATCGAGACCTCGGGTCGTGAAAGCTCTCCGAGAGCGTGTCACACGGAAGGCAACCGCGAGAGTGTTGTATTAACTGCGAGTCCACATCTTGCAATAAGAAGGAGTTACTGTACGAAGACCGCAGTGTCGTGCAACAAGGGGAGCCGGTAGCATATTTTGCACCCAAAACCCTTCTGACACTCAGGGCACACTCTGCTACTCATCCCGGCCCGAAACCTCTCGAGGTATAATCGATATAATCGGTCTTGCCGTTCACAAGCTTCGCAAAGTTGACTCGGGTACTCCATCGCACATTCCGGGTATACGCAACCTCGTTATACTCATCCCCATGGTCCTGAATATCGCTAAACGTCGATTTGCTGCCCACCGGTCGATGATGATTGAACAGCTGCGGTTGGACAGTCAGACAACTCCCCTGTCGACGTTCGTTCAAGCCATCGCAGACGGCGCTGAACATGTTATCGGTCGACTTGTCCATCTTATTCACTCCCAGCTCGTACAGGAAGCGGCGGGCCCCGGCTTGCGAGACTCCGTAGGCCAGCGTGCATACGTTCCCGTGCGCTCTGGAGACTACGCGCGTATGGGCCGGGTACTGCTTCGCCAATTCCTGGTTTTCGCCGAGATGCTGGGGCTCCGGCACCGTATCGTCGCTCGGGATGATCGCTCGGCCTAACGGGGTGGTGTTTTCATCGGTTGCGCGAGAGAATTGAGTCCCGCAGTGCCCGACCCAAAGGAAATCCCAGCGCTCGACGTCGCCGTATGGAGAACTACAGGGAACTTGGGTCACTTCCTTCGTGATGTCGAAATTTTGCGGTTCCTGCCCTGGACTTGGGCTAGGATAGGAAGGATCCAAAAACTGATCTGTCGTGCCGGGTAAAGGTTGAAGCAATAGTCTTGATGCTTTGGCAAAGTCCTGCATCTGTGACTTCACGCGTATATCCCAGTCGACATCGTCCTCGAGCACGAGCGCCGAGGTGAGATTCTGCTCCACGATCTTACGCATGACGTTCATATGTGCCCGCCACGCACCCAGGCCTCCGTCGTGGAGGTGCTTCTCCTTACCGCCTGGTGGTAGGTAGTCCCGCGAAACGTTTTTCACGCCGTCCACATACTCGACCTGCAAGCCAGTCAATGCCGCAGCAAGCGACATGGAGTCCCGTTTGTCAAATCTGGCCGGTAGACTAATGACGAAGATTTTCTGGAACTTGACAGGCGTAAGCGGTCGGGTATCATGTGAAAGCGATCCTTATCACTCACCCCGAGGGTTTCATTGCGCACATGTTGGAGCAGATGATCTTCATGTGTTGCGCCTGGAAGCAGTCTGCCATGAAAAGGTAGTTGAGGTGTCTGGTACACAGCAATGTAGAGCAGTAACAGCAGAGCGGAAGTACACCCACCCACGAGGGAGACTCTGAGATATGACCACTGCATCTCGTCAAGCCTACAGGAAGTCTTCTGATGAACCTCGGCGGAACCCAGTGTCGTTATCGGGGATTTATCCGAACGTTCGCGAGCTAGTTCACCGAACACACCCAACAGACGATAGGACGCCTAAGGATGCCACCGAGCGAGCGAGGGGAGCGAGATTGCTTCTGCCGTGGTGGAATAAGGCAGGCAGCCGGATGGCTACCAACAGATCTCTTCTCCTCTTGAGAATGTACGGCTATTGTTTTGCAGTATGTCTTTACAGCATTTCTTTCTCGTGGTGGATCTATAATATATTGTGGCAAGATGCGAATTAGCGCATCCTCCCGCACGGCTTCCTTCTGCGCGCTCGCGGTTCTGGGACGCCAAGTGACACAAGCCTACGCCGCCGACGACCTCTGGTCCTTCGTCTCGCGCCCAGACATCCAGTCCCCGAGTAAGTCCTGATGGGTGAAAGGGTTCTCCGAGACAGGATCGCACTCTATGTTGCGCTCTGAGACCTTTTATATTCCTTGAAAGGGCTGAGACAATTGCTGACCCTTCTACCCTTCTGTTCTGGCAGGATGGAACATCCACATCTACGACCAGGCCGCATTGGCGCCAGGGTACTGGTTTCTCTCGCCCTACAAAGACCGCGGGAAGGGCGATGCGCCGAACACTGGATGGTAGGGCCCACATAATTATGATCAACATGGCACCCTCATCTGGAGCTCGACGGAATTGGAGGACGCCGGGGACATTCGGCGGGTCGAGGGTCTCACCATCAGTCGAGTGGACTTTGGAGACGGCAAGGGGATAGAGGACGTTTTCACTGCCATGGACAGCAGTGGGGATGCCGTGTTCATCGACAAGGCCTACCAGATGCGAAAGCATGAGAATGCCGCGGCGGCCGACGAAGACTTCAACTCGCACGAGCTGAACATTGTCAACAATGGCACGAGAGCGATGATTGTATCCTCCCAATACCGACACGACGACTCGGGAGAGGAGCTCCAACGCGCCGGGTTGCCGGAGAGGTGTCCGATTACCTGCAACGGATTCGCAGAGTAGGATGTGAAGTCGTGGGAGAGAATATGGGAATGGAGTTCGTGCGATGGGAAGGAGGGCGCAGGCCATATCCCGCTGGATGAGAGCACACTCTGGCGTTCCGACTTCTTTGGGAAGAAGGCGTGTCCCCACGACCACGTTCACGCAAATTCGGTGGACAAAACACCACAGGGCGACTATATTCTCTCCTGCCGCCACACCGACACTCTTTACAAGATCTCCAGGACGGATAGCCGCATCATCTGGCGTTTGGGTGGGCTCAAGAGCAGCTTCACTCGCGTCGATGACTTCAAATTCTCCCGCCAACACCACGTGCGCCACCGGGGCGGCAACGCCACACACACCATCCTCTCCATTCTCGATAACGCACAGGCAAACTCCGGCAACCAGCTTCCAACGTATCCGCACTCTCGCGGCTTGGCCATTGCGCTCGATGGAGCCAGCACGCCAATGACGGCGCAATTCGTTTCGCAGTACGTCAATTGATGGGTGGAAGGGTTCTCAGAAACAGTATCAAGCACCAAGCGGCGCTCTGAGACATCGACACTCTGACCCCAGCTTCGAGACACTTGCTGACCCTTCTACCCTTCACTTTAGGTACGACCACCCAGACGGCGACGGCAACTATGCCTTCCGTCGCGGCAGCTACCAGGTACTCCCTAACGGGAATGCTTTCATGGGTTGGTCGGAAAGAGGGCTGCAGTCGGAGCACAGCGCGAACGGCACGATGTTGATGCAGGCACGCTTCCAGTCCAACTGGTTGGGCACCTATCGCACGTTCAAGTTCGACGGGTTTGTGGGAATGCCCACGAAGCCGCCAGAAGACGTCGCTCAAGTCGTCGTCTCCCACGACCCTAATGTCGGCAACAGGACCGAAGTGTTCGTCAGCTGGAATGGAGCTACTGAAGTGGTAAGTCTCGCTGCTCTCATCCAACCACCCCTTTGAAGTTTTCTCGAAGATCGCATTGACTGAATCTACGTCTGGCAGGCAAAATGGAGACTCTTGGAGACAACCAAGAGCGGCAAACCCCGCGAGCACCTCGCCTTCGCTGCGGAGACCGGCTTCGAGAGCAAAATCCACTACACCGGGACTTCTCCGCAATACGTCGTCGTCGAAGCACTGGCTCGCAACGACAGTGTCCTTGCCACCTCGAGAGTCGTTGAGGTCGAGGTCGTGCCCGCGGAATACCTGAACTTACTCCACAACCCGCTGTTCGTCGCCGCGTTTGCCGTTACCGTGGCTGCCGCGCTCGTGTTAGCTGCAGTCTGGGGGCTGGTCACTTGTTTACGGCGAAAAGGTGGCTCGGGTAGTAGGTTCTTGGACTTGCTGAGGATGGGGAGACGGTGTCGGACGCTGCCCAACAAGCGGCCATATGTGGGAGAAGGAAGCGAGGAGCCGCTTATGGATCGCGACAAGGGCTAAGCTGAGGTTGTAGATCTGGACTAGAAATGACTTTATGGCTTTGGTTACCTTGGGTCGATGAGCGATTTGAGCTTGACAGAATTACTCTAATGTACCATGTGTACAATCTTGGTCGACGTTATAGAACTATTGTTGGCTATCTATATTCCATACTGCGGGGGCGCTTCGACCAAGCGTTCGCCATCTCAAGCCCGTTTCTGAAGATCAACTTAACTATAACACTTTCCTGTCTCCTGCTTCTACGACCGCTATCGCTAGGTGCTGTGCTACGGAATGTCATTCTCCAATCTCCACCCATGATCTCTCACGTGAATGAGTACGACGGGTGAACAGCCGCCAATGGTGACGCCAATGCCGCCAACATCTCAAAGGCATACCATCGATGCACGAAGACGTGGCCGATAGCAGCAGCAGCGCGCCCACGACCCATGCCCGCCGAACCGAGGGGATTGTAGGGCTTAGATGACGTCTACTACACGCCCTACCGCACCTACACAGGGTAGCAATGCCTCCATAGCGACACAGCGTAATGACGGCCTCCTGCAACCCGGCGGCGGCAAGGATGGCCGCTCCATATCCGCCGCCACGAGCTTCTCGACAATCAAAGGCGGCATGTCATATGGGAGGTCAGTAGGGCCACCTGGCGGCTTTGCCTCGAACGTCACGACTATACCGTACTCGCGCACCGCGGATCTATCACGAACAGACATGAGCAACTATGCGAATTACGATGATGGTTACGATACTACGTCTTCCGAGCAGCGACAGGCAGACTACCGGAGCAGGATCGAGAAGGAGACAAAGATCAGGATTGGCACGGAGAATCTGTTGGAGGCGCTGAACTCGAAGAAGGAGAAGCAGGCGCGTGAGCAGCGGAAGGTGGTGGAGAGCGAGCTGAATACTTCGAACCGCAAAATCGCGCAGTTGAAATCGGATCTGGAGGCGGAGATTCAGCGCGGTAGTAAACAACCGCCGATGAGCCCGCGAGCAAGACTGTCACAGCTGTTTAGGTCAGCGCCCATGCGGTCGCCGGAAGGGCCAGGCCAACAGTTAGGTGAAGTCGCCGAGAGAGAGCACGATCCGGAGCTGGAGAGTCCGACGTACATTCTCGCAGAGATATTGCAGGCCTTGGAGGTTGAGGACTTGCGACCGGACTACTACGTTGGGCAGGCGAACGATCTGGTGGAGCTATTCAGGCGACATTCGACGCTCAAGTACGACTTGGCTTGGTCGATATTCGGACTGCGAATGCAAATGCTCCTGTTGAGCGACAGCAGGGAGGTAGTCGCGGCCGGGTACCGGGTCATGCGGTATGCGATTACGGATCGCAAGTCGCTGCAGACCATCCGAGCACTACAGACCGACTATCTGGTAATCCTGTCGCTGGTCAAAGACGGAAAAGCAAGAGTCGAGCGAGAGCAAGCGCTCAAGTTCATACGAGCATTTCTAGATGTCAAAGACGGCTGCTCCGAGATCCACCCAGCGGTTGCGCGTGTCATTGTTGCAGTAGCAGACCACTCGGAGGATTCGCTGCGCAGCATCGCCACCCTGACTCTCGCAGAAATGCTAGTGAAGGACGCCCAACTTGTTATTAATGCTGGCGGAGTCAGTGTGCTTTCCGACGCCATGGGAAATGGAACCTACCATGCCCCAGAGGCGTTGGTCGAACCCTTTCTACACCTTATGGACCTTCCTGCGCGCCGGAGCATGCTCAGATCTGGCTTCGAATTCAGCTCTGCCTTCTCAACATTCACCGAACCGCATATCAATCACCTCGAGGAGCGGCTGAAAGCCAGCTCGAGACTCATTGCTGCAATGTTCAAGTCCTGGCCGGGTCTCATGACGCTCAGTCTGCATGACTTTCTACCGGTGCGCTCGGTGGTTTCGTCTTTATTCATCTCGCACACGTCGATCAGGATCGCTACGCTAGATTTGCTCATCGATATCCTACGAATCAAGTCGCCGTCATGGTCGACCACTTTCATTGGTGGTCGAAGACTAACCACATACAATAGAGTCGCTAACCTCAGGGTTGAGCCGCAGGAAGCTGAAAAGACTCAACCACAGGCGCAGAGCGATGAGCAGAAGCGGAATCTTGTGGAGCATTTCACGGCTGTAACCTTGGCCATTCTACTTCGCCACGGCCTGATGAAGGGTCTGATCCATGCTGAAAGCGACTCGCCAACTCAGGGGTTGAAACGCAAGACCACGCTTCTCATTGCTGAAGTGCTACGCATGGCATCGGATTTGTTACCAACGAATTGGAGTCAAGGTCTGCAAGCATTACCTGGCTTGCTCGAGGCAGCAACGCAGTTCGGCGAAGACGACCGTTTCCAAGCACTGGCTACGGTGTACCAAGTCGACAGCATCAACCGAACACTCTATCGTTCCACCAATGGTCAAGCGAGCACATCGCAAACATCGCAAGTTGTTGGTGAAGACGGCAGCGCAGCGAGAGCTCGCGCAACGAGTAAGACTCAGGTCAACGCCACAATGGATGCCGCACAATTCAAGCTGAAGATGACCGATACTGGCGTTCTTGGAGGTGTCAACTTCCTTAAGTGGGATTGGCCACTCATCCAAGAGCTAATCGAAGGGCCGATGGTGAACCCACAACGCTTTTTGGAAGCTCTGAAGCAGGAGAAGTTCATCCATCGTTTGCTTGGCTTTCTTCGACCGTTCAAATTCCGCTTCTCAGACGAGGCCAATACGAAGTCGAATCAGCGGTATGTCCGCACTGCTTGCAGTCTGGTGAAGTGCATGCTTCAGCACCAGGAAGGCATTCACTACCTCTCCAGCTCGAAGGTCATGCCACAGCTGGCCGAGTGCCTAGCGCAGCTTGATCCGGCAAGTGGCATCACATCTCAAACCAATATCTTCGACCCGCAGAAGCTGTTCGAGAAGCTGGTGGGAGGCTACTTCACGATGCTTGGGGTTATGTGTCGCGATCAGCGAGGCATCCATATCCTGATTCGGTGGAAGATCATCAACATGTTCTATCACATCGTCGAGCTTAAGAATCGAGACGACTTGATCAGAGTGTTGTTGACAAATCTCGACTATACGCTTGACTCGCACCCGAGAATTATTCTGTCGAAAGCGATGATCGCCGGTAGTAAGCTGATGCGTATCACCGCGACCCGCATGCTGAGGAAGTACGCCATGATGCCTATACAGACGCAGACGGTTGTTGGTGGCGGAGCTGCAGAGTGGTCGATACGGTTGTTGGTTGGGCAGCTCTACGACCCACAGATCGAGGTCTGCGAGGTCGCCATCAAGATCCTGGAAGAAGCTTGCAACAACATTACCTCTCTCGAATATGTTGTCAAATGCCGGCCTGCGCTCGACCACTTAGGGGAGATTGGTGCGCCACTCCTACTGAGGTTTCTGAGCACGAGTGTCGGATACCATTACCTGGATGGTCTTGACTACATCACCAAAGAGATGGATGACTGGTTTCTAGGCAGGAACGACACCTACGTTACGCTTGTTGAGGCGTCCTTGGCTAGGGCGCTGGCTGCCGATGCTACGGTTGAGAAACCATTTGGCGGTGGCTTGAACGACGATCATTTGGAACCAATCGCGTACTACAGCAGTGTACCACCGCACTTCTACCGCGAGCTCACACGCACGGCTGAAGGCTGCGAGCTGCTAAAGGCGAAACGACACTTTGAGGAGTTCGCAGCGACAATACAGGACTTTGCGATGGAAGACGAGGACCCAGAAACCATTCTCAAAGTCAAAGGCTGCCTCTGGGCCGTTGGCAACGTGGGCTCAATGGAGCTTGGCGCCCCTTTCTTAGAGCAGACGGATGTGATCAAGTACATCGTGCTCATCGCCGAGGAGTCGCAGGTTATGACTCTTCGCGGCACTGCCTTCTACGTCCTTGGCTTGATTTCACGTAGTCTGCACGGCCAGGAGATCCTCGCGACACATGGCTGGGATGGCACAGTCAATGTTATGGGCGAATGTCTCGGCTACACCCTCCCGCTCGACTTCAACAAACTGTTCTCCTTGCGACCTTTCGCACTCGCAGGCAAGGATGGACGAACTTCACTCATCCGCACCAGGCCGCCAGGCACGGTCTCCGATGCGGATCCTACGAACGCGGGCATCTTGGCCTCGATTACGAAACTTGGCAACACTGTGCTGACGAACAAGGCTCTTTCCGAGCTAAGCGCTTGCAAGCAGAAGAAGGTACCTGGCTTCCGGTCGGTCAGGCTGTTCAAGAAGGCTATGACGGTGCTCGCGGGGCATGGGTACGGGATTCCGCAGTGGAGATTTGTGATTGATCTGTTTGAGAAGGAGGTTTTGCGGAAGATCGTCTTGGAGGAGGATGACGATGGCGAGGACGAGAGTAGTGATCATGAGAGGGAAGAGGATAATGATTCGGGAGGGAGGAGCCGGAGTGGAACATGAAGTCTTTTATGTTCTTGGCACCTTGGGATGGAAACAATGGAGTCGGCTCGCATGACGAAGGACAGCTTGCGCAGGACCCGAACCCGCAAAAACCTAACAATACACTCAATGAGTCGTGGAGTCTCACGAGGGGCTCGAACAATGCCGATGACAATGCAACAACGCAGACTTTGCGAGAGATCATCTACGGTTCATGTTCGTGCGCGGAGGAGAATGGTTGACCGCGCTTGTTGGGAGCTATATGTGGCAAACATCACAAAGATCGCAGACCAGGAGCAGAAGCCGGCCACCTGCGGCACCGGTCTCGTGCCATGATCTCGAAATGTGGATCTAGGTCTTTAGGTCTTTACGGAGTCTCGGGTGTGCAACACGATTGCGGCCGATTTGCCACGGTGGAGTTGGAGCTGGAGCTGGAGCTGGAGCTGCTACAATGTGCACGAAGTGGCCCGGCCTTTCCTGCAATCGTGAAGAAAATGCAGCAGGGCTGCAGTGTGGGTACCAGCGCTCTCAGATCTGGGGTTGTGGTTCTAGACCACTCGAAGCTGCACACACAACATCGACGACTTGATGTTTGAACGAGATCAAACGAAGCGTTGAAGACTCTCCACCTCTATCGCAAGGCAGCTAGCGTTTGCAAAATCATGTGCCAAGCTGGCCGTTTGGTTGTGTGTTACATGCTGCCCACATAGTTCTTGCCACGAACGGACAGGCAGTGTATGAATAAGGTAGCGATGAAACTATGGTGATACACTAATAATAAGCAGGCATCATCACTACTAGGGTACCGGTGGCCGAAGCACAATTCTTGTGGCCACGACCCTGTTTGCACTAGTTGATGGATAAACAATATTCAACATCCCCAGCCAAATAGAGATATCGTATAGCCTGCTTCCATGTGGTTGATTCGGCAGCGGGTGATCTGCCGTTAAATCCCAGTCTCTTGATAGAACCCGCGAGGCAGTGATCTTCGATCTTCGTTCGAGGCCCGCCTGCTTGGAGATCGGAGGTTGGTGGGGGCGTCTGGAGGGCGTTCGATCGTTCACCATTGAGATACATGTACGATCTGGCTGCTGAATAGTATTGCAGGCGGGTTCCATCTTTCGCAGACAACGTTATACGCCCGGTGAATCGCCTAGTCCGCCAATTCTGGCACACGATCAGACGGCTTTACGCATCCTCGGCGTCCGATCTCGCGCCTTGCTCTACCCAATCCTTCGACCGGATCAGATATATACTAAGTAGCCGTCATGCAGGCTCACGCGGGCCAGCTCTGCAGAGTCTGTGACGAGGACTAACATCCACACCCTTCGCCTATTGCATCGGGAGTTACTCCGACTGTTTCTCATCTATTCCTTTTAGTGCATGGTGCTCCGTGTTGCATTTCTCTCTAGTACATTTGGTGTTTTCTTTGAGAAGTCCTTCGATATCTGTTCACTCCTGTATAGTCGCCAACGAGCTATCTACCGCACTTGAGAAAGAGAAGTCAAAGTACCCCGGTTCCAACCACTCCTTCGAGAAGTCAAATCCAATACGTCATCGAAATCCAGCTGGTATATCGTAACGCGGAACCGGGCATCTTCACCTTCACGGAGCGGGCAGCAATACACCGGGCGGGGTTGATGGTGGCGCGGTATCGGCCAGCAAACCCCAGGAAATAGGTCTGGCAGCAACGCCTTGAGCCTCCGGTCCTCTCAGAGGAGAAGGCTGAGGTCGTGGCCTCGCGTTCACGCCGCACGTCTTGATGACTCAAGATGTTGCACACGCGGAAACAGGCAGGCGTCTAGGCTTGGATGCGCATGAGGAGGCGAGGCAGTTTGTGCGGTTGCTACAGTGCGGGCAATGTGCGAGGCCATTTCGTACTCCGGTAACACTTCCTTGCGGCAATACGCTCTGCAGGGAATGCCTTCCAGAAGCTCACGAGCGAGAGGGTATCTCATATCCAAATCTGCCGGATCGGAGGAAGGGGATACAATGTCCTTATACGGGTTGCGGCCAAGAGCATTCGGCATCGGATTGCAGTGTGGATGTGGCTCTGAATAAGGTCATGGAGACGATAGCTGAAGTCTTCACAAGATATGAGACTGTTGTAACACACAAGTCGGGCGCGCAAGAAGATACAGATGTCGAGATGGAAGATTCTGTACTAGGTGAGGTGCTGAACGAGAAAATCGACGCGGAGGGCTCATCGACAGAACGGGGACGGCTGCTCGCAGCATATATCCTTGCGGTACAAGGTCAGCTGTCTCTCGATAGCGACACCATTAAATTCGACTCGGGAATGACGACAGCTGCCGAACGCACGGCCGACCTTACAATGCTTCACGATATCTCCGACACAGCATTGCCTCAGGTAGACTGTCAAGTCTGCTACAACATAATGCTGGATCCAGTCACCACCTTTTGCGGCCACACACTGTGCCGAGTGTGTATGAGCCGAGTGTTGGATCACTCATTACACTGTCCGATTTGCCGCAGGGTGCTGGCTCTTCCTCCTAGAATCGAAGAACACCCGAACAACAAAACGCTCGTCGATATTCAAAACACACTATGGCCCGACATGATTAAAGCGAGAAGAGAGACAGTGGCAGCAGAGGAAGTTGGCGAACAGGGTGACCTCAACACGGCGTTGTTCGTTTGCACCCTCGGGTTTCCGGAACAGACGACTTTTCTACGGATATTTGAGCCTCGTTACCGGCTCATGCTTCGGCGCTGTCTGGAAGCCAATCGAGAGTTCGGCATACTGATGTACAACCGGTACAGCGAGCCGCAAGGTGACCTCGGACCCGTACATTTCTACCAAATTGGCACGATGCTACGAATCATTCGCGTTCAAGTCCTTGCCGATGGTACCAGCCTGATAGAAACGAAGGGATCGGAGCGCTTCCGCGTGAAGGCGCATGGGCTCGTTGATGGATACGCCATCGGCAATGTTGAGCCCATACACGACGTCAACTTGGCAGAAGAGGAGCGCATCGAAGCAGCGGAGACTGGACTGCCACCACCGACAGACGAGAACGATGTCCTTGGTCAGATCGACCGTATGCCGACGGCCGATCTACTTAGGTTCGGCCAGGAGTTCATCAGGAAAATGCAAGGCCGGAGTGCGGGCTGGCTGCAACAACGAGTTCTTGATATCCACGGCCAACCCCCGGACGATGCTCGATTGTTTCCATACTGGTTCGCAAGCGTGTTGCCCATCAGCGAAGACGAGAAGTACAAGCTGTTAGATACCCGGACGGCCCGGGCTAGGTTGAAGATCACTGCGGCGTGGATCCGAAGGATCGAAACCCAGCGATGGTGAGTGTGCTGCCTTTCCTCCCTCTCTCATATTTTTATCCTTACATGCAGTACTCCCCCTTCTCTGCAGTATCAGCTATCCTGCATTGCCGACGTGGGTGGGCTGACTTCTGTCTTCCCCGAAGCAACCGGACTGGGACTGAGCCTGAGAATCACGATAATGATGATGATGAGGACGAAGACGCAAACGAAGACTAACAATCTGATTCCAGGTACCAAAGCAGCGCATGTCAGATTTTCTGACTAGCCGCACACTACTTCACGCCAATATTTGTTATCGTTTTCGCGATCCTGTTTAACTGGCGGCAGACCTAGAGGGTCGTATATTCGCTTGGGCGAGATGTCCTTTGGCTCAAGATTGGCATTTCTCTTTGATTGTAGCATGGCGTTGGGGTGGGAGTAAGCATTGTGTTGAGCGACAGCACGAGGAACTGGGAGACGAGCGATGAATTCTATCGACCGACCATTGTTAGATACCAGGAGAGTCTGCCTACCGCAAGGGAGCAAAGGCGACCAGCTTTGATGGCTATATCATGATGACCCTTCACAAGATATGCTTCAGCTTGCCTCATCACGGCGAGCTTCCCTAGTTACCTACGCCTTCTACTCGTACATTGTTAACAGTTGGGAATGTGTGTATGTGACATGGGAGATACTGTCACATCCCGATCTCTACAGGCTCCTTCAAATCCTAATTCGAGTTCGACTGCTGTTGGAATTATTGCTGTTGTTGTTGATGTTGGTGGAGTGCATCCTCATCCTATGCCTGCCCTTGGGACCCATCAGCATTCACCAAGCTTACAGCCACTATTACCACTAAAGCCATGTGCTGTGCTGGACGGAGTCAATGTCGACCCCGGACTTCATCGTGCTCGCCGCGGCGATCAGGACTCGTCCACGGTCTGAGACAATTGTTCGTTGACTCGTGTACGGACGAACAGATCTGACAGAATGACATGTGATTGTCCTCGTTCAAACGAGTGTTGGTACCAACCACAAATCCCAAGCTGCGTGTAAGCGCCGTTGGCTTTCCACTTGCTGCAGCGGAGCCGACGCTGCACACACCAAGCAAGCCACCTGAGGCATCACGGCACTCCAGTCGAGCTTCCCGAGAGGCTGGAACCGTTCCTGGAAGGCCCATTAAGGTGATCAAGGCTCGGCACACGCCGCACACGCGGTGCCCACCAATGCAAAAGCTCCACCTTCGAGCACCATTCGTTACGCGCTGGGCATCATGGCGACCCGTTTCGAACGTGTTACCCGACATATCTCGAACGGACCCTGTAGGTAGGTGTATTTGTCGTCTCTTCCATATCTTGTACGTTCATGCCACCTTCCTTGTACTATACCTGCATCGCTTCATCTTGTACTACCAGACCCACCGTTGTACTACTTCAAGCACCAATGCAGTAAGACGAGGGGTCATTTCGCGGCCCCAGAAAGACTCTGTAGGTGAAGGGCGACCACCCATCCACGGAAGGGCACTGTCTTTGAAGAGGATCTGTACTTGGAGGAGGGGGATAGAAGGCAGCCAAGATGTCGCTGAAGCAAGAGATCGAGACTTGGGTCACCGCGCTCGCGGCGTACGACAACAACGAGTTCGATCATGCATTGAAATGCTTCGAACAGATCGCAGATACCTCCAAGATTCTCTTCAACGTCGGCGTAATCAACGCGACTCTGGGCGAGCATGCGACAGCAGTTGGGTGCTACCAGCGCGCAGTACAATTGGACCAGTACCTCGCCGTAGCATACTTCCAGCAGGGTGTGAGCAATTTCCTCATGGGCGACTTCGAAGAGGCATTAGCAAACTTCAACGACACTCTGCTATACCTTCGCGGCAACAACAACATCGACTACGAACAGCTAGGGCTGAAATTCAAGCTGTACTCGTGTGAGGTAGTCTTCAATCGAGGATTGTGCTACATATATCTGCAACAGAAAGACGCCGGGATGAAAGATCTGATAGTCGCCGCAAGGGAGAAGCGAGTGCCAGATCACGATGTCATCGACGAGGCAATCAAAGAGCAGGCCGACGGCTATACGGTTTTCTCAATACCGGTTGGCGTTGTATATCGACCGAATGAAGCCAAAGTGAAGAACCTAAAGACGAAAGACTACCTGGGCAAAAGCCGCCTTGTGGCCCAACAGGAGCAGCAGAGTTCCGACCCTCGGCGACAGGCTGCGCTCGCAGCGATGTCAATCGACGATAGACCAGACGACAAACTTTCTTATGCCGCCTTGAACCTGGTGCGACCCGATCTGAGAAGTCGATCGCGCCAGCAGTCAGAACCGCCTTTACATCGACATGTCTTCCCACCCACACCACCACCAGAACCAGAACGGCAGGAGTCGTCTCATACGCATGGACATACGAGGAGGAGATCCAACGATAGTGGCCACTCGTCCAACAGCCTACTACAGTCTCGCCCCGCCGCCAAATCGCTTCGGCTCGAGCTGGGGGCCGCCGCATTTGAACAGAAAACACAAACACAACCGCATACACAAGTGCCAGCACAGGCACAGACAGAGACGGACAAGCCACGAGTAGCTCCGAAGAGGTCAGAGTCTGAGCGTCCAGCGTTCCGAAGAGAATACTCCGGAAGCTCAAGTCGAAGCTACGAGAGCCGTAGACGACCTGACGATCGTCGAAGTGACCGATCCGTGCCCGAGTTCCGGGTAGTAGAGGAGGATCCCATCGCAGCGACAGACTTCGCAGTCGACTCTTCACAGCAACAGCAGCGGTCGGTGCATCACCGATCACGATCCAGCGCACACGCCTCCAAGCCTCACCCTGTGAACCAACCTTTGACGATATCGGAGGAGGAGGAGAACGCGGACGATAGCTCAGATCCCGCGGAGCCACCCTTGGTATTCGAGATCATTCCGCCCAGACCAGCAATGCATCAACGACAACGATCGTACGCCCGGCGGGCGCCGGAGCTCAAGAAAGTGAGGATAAAAGTGCATGCGGAAGATATGCGGTATGTCATGACCACCCCGGATGTCACCTATCCGGCGCTGGCGGAGCAGATCGGACAGAAGTTCGGACTGCAGAGTGGGTTCAAGTTGAAGATGAAGGACGAAGACGGTAAGTCGTGACGACATGAGAGCCTGTAACTCCCGATGCTGACGCAAACGACAGGTGACCTGATTGTACTCGGTGACCAAGACGATCTAGACATGGCGGTGTCATTGTGTAAGACAACAGCAGCGAAGGAAAAGGCAGAAATGGGAAAGATGGAACTTTGGGTACAGGAGAGATGATGGAACTTTCCGGCCCGATACAATACCTTTGAAGCATTTGAGCGAGAGCCATGTCCGTTAGATGAAATCTTTAGTCAGAGATGACACGACATGTACAACTATCACGATTAGCCATACGTGACTGATTGACGCCAGCAAGAGTACTGTCCTGACTTTGAATCGCTGGATAGTGTTGTCAAGGTGGGTAGGTGTTGTCACGGGGGAAGCGTCTGTACGGCGAGGACACTGACTGTTGTCGTCGAGTACTAAATAACAAGGTGCCCACCATCTGGAATGTTGGGTTAGCTGACTCCAGAGCTTATGAAGGCACAATTCTTGATCGATAAGGTCTCCCTAAGTGCTTTCTCAAATGTCTTCTGCTTGGTACCCAAGGGTTCGCGTTGCTGTAGAGGTCTTCGTTCAGCCGTGCACCAAAACGATGATGGAGATTGTGCTGTCCTTGGAGTGTCGCTCCTACATAAGGTACTACTCGGCGGAGTCAATGTTCACGGCGCTGCTCGCTTTCTATACGAGCTCCGCCAGCAGGAAGATCGACGGGCTGCGGCGTCTGCGTCGATATACTTAGACTTGGTCGTTGAAGAGCACTTCGCGTTATTAGGCCTTACGACAGATTGTGGCTTGTTGAGTGCATCGCACTCAACCGTTCTAATAGATGCACGCACGACATCTGCGCGAAACAGTACACCGCTCTCTTGCATCTTCAATCCTCGCGCCAGCAATCACCCCACCTCCGTCAGCCTCGTGGCGTGCTGAGTAGTCTTACACCCTGCGCGCTGCTTGCTCGTTACGGAAAGTACTTCCGCTCGTTCCGCTCGAGTGCTGCCTCGCCATCGAAAGGTAGTGTACGGACGTATGCCGCCAGATGATAGATACAATGCGTTGGCGTACTCCGCGGACGCAAGACCTGTCATCAGTTGCATGTGCAATTGTGGTGAGGAGATGTCCAGCGAGTAAGCTGGTTCGACCGTAGAGCTAAGTAAAAACTTGCCCGGTGATCATGAGAGACATGAGACCATCAAACGTCTGCCTTAGAAATCAAGAAGTATCCGATCAAGGGAGCGGACGGAGAACAAAGATACAGTACTTGGAGGTCTTCCGACCACGTCACGAGTGCCAGCACTCTCAAGTCCGGTCGGGTCGCTCGGGTTCGGAGAATCCCCGTCGATGCGAGTAATCTGCAGGATTTGTAGATCTCGTAGGACTCGGAGTTTGGTGTTAAGCATAACGGCGACGTTTGGCTGGAACTCTTTTTGTCAGCCTGACGTACACAGGTACCCGAATTCGCTGCTGCCTCGCACAAGTCATCGAGCGGAAACATAGTGATAGCAAAATGAAAAGGAAAAATGATTAGAATGAAGGGTCTGCGATGGTTTGAAATGTTTCGGTTGGTTTCAACTATGGATGATAAGATCAGACTCCTCAACCTCAAGCCTGAAGAAGGCGAGGGAGAATGTGCCCGCTCCAAGTGTTCCTCCCTTCGCACCCGAGCAGTCATGGATGTCATGAGATGAGATGCTCAAATGCTTGTGCCCAAACCTCCTCGCTCTGAATCGCTCATTCGCTTGCTTGTACGCTCACAACAGCAGAAAGAAGACTTGTCCCAGGCCAGCCAGCTTAGCAAGCTGCTATGGGCCGCGCTGCAATGTAGTCCTCCATCCCCGACTGGGACTTGAGGTCGTACAGGGCTGTTGTTGCAATCTGCTGTTGTTCTTTCTCGCTGAACTCGAGAGCGATGTCAGAGGGCGATGGACATTCGTCGTCGTCGGATGAGTCTTCGTCGTCGTCATCCATGGTGAGTTCTGGCGGGGAGTGGCTCGGAACCCGAGTCAGTGATAGCTCCTCGTTGTCTTCGGTGTCGTACTCCATGTCGTCAACGGCCATGAAAGCTGGAGCTGGGCTTCGTGCTCTTCGTCGCGGCGCTACCTCTTCTTCGCAGTAATCCTCCTCGTCTTCAGAGTCGCTGTCGCTGTCCTCGTCCATGTCGTCGAGGGTATCTGCAACGGCGAACGTTACACGATCTGGCTTGGAGGCTGTGCGAACGGATTGATGGAACCATGCTTCTTGCTCGCGCTCGGCGTCTTGGAGTTCGATCATGAGGTTATCGAGGAGGTTTGCATGGCCTACAAGGCGTCGGAGGTTGTGGTCGGCACGGGAGGCTTCTCGTCCAAGCTTTCCTCTCGCTGAACTGGCGATATAATAGCTCTCTGTCAAGGACATCTTCTTTGCTCGTTTGGCTGGTCGTGCGTGGATAGGCGAGGTCTGGTTGTAGATCACAGATACTTCGACGGGTTCTTCGAAAGGAAGTTGCAGCCTCAGGTGAGAGGAAGGCATCTTGATATAGAACTAATGATTTGCTTGGGTGTGACTCGATTGGAGGTCCGTGTTGATTAAGGTTGGCAGTGATGAGTCGAAAGTGTTCGTCGGATCAACTATAGTGTATGGGTATTGTGTTGATTGTTGAAGTAGTTGTATGATTTGGAGTGTGCTGAGAGATGTTTCTGAATCGAGAGATGGGAGGCTGATGTTATGTATTCGTGCCCTCTGACCAAAGTTTACCAACCATACGACTGAACCATAGTTCTAACTCCGTACGGAAGCGGTGGACGTGAGAAATCCGACTGAGATCCCTGCTCGCATGGCTCGGGGTTTACGCTCGGAGGCTCGTTTCTTCGCTGCGCCAGCCAATCGCAGGCTGAAATGTCTCGGCCACGGAGGGCTGAGTCAACGTTCGTCCGTCCGTCAGCATGGAACTCTGGCGGTCGAACGACCCGCAACGTCGACCGCTGATTCCCTTTTCGGTGGCTCGCTTTACAAGCATAACCACAGCGAGGGTGCACTTTGCGCTGCATGATGTCGCTGCCTCACGATGATTCACATCGAGACTCTGCCACATCCATAGCATCGTGCAATCCCTTTTGAGTTCTACCCCCAATGCATTGGTTGTAAGGCTGCTACTTTCCTAAAAAGGTTGTTGCCGTGGCTCGCGGGCTACGTGTACTTGAACACGCTTGCACCACGTATGCTGCCCGCAATGTTGCTCGGAAACATTCGTACCATATCTCCATGACAAGGCATCCTTTTAGGGCTAACAGTATAGGCTCCTGCATAATATCCTGTCTTCCAGCCAGTTCATCCACCTTAATGTGTGACAGGCATGATTGATCACGTACACCCGTTGTAGCCGCATTACTGTCACAGTCAGACAGTATTTGTGGCGCACCGTGATCGTATGAGCAGCGTTACAGTGGTTCGGCGGACCGAGCAAGCATTGCATTATTGCAGATGGCTATGCTACGCGAAGCTCCAGGAACGACGAAACGAAGTTCAGGCAGCTGTACGGTGGATGTGGCCGTGTGTCTTCCTTCGCAACCTTCTCCATAGTGATGAGTCAACAGACTGGTTGCCCGAAATGGCATCAATGCAACGACACAAACGTTGCAGAGTCGGCGGAGCTTTCGTAAGCTCCAGCTCCGGTTCTTCGTGCGGCCGTACCTTGGCGAGCTGCTCGCTGCCCTAACAGCGTTTCGACCCGAGCTCGCTTTCGCTGGTGCGCCGGGTGTGGGACGTTTGACATCCGAGCATTAAAAAGAATGACTGCCCCTCTCTTCTGACCAGCTGCTGTTTGCGGAAGTCCTTCGGATAGTCTTGGTGGCCGACTTTTTATCGTTAATGCAGCGCATGACGAGTTGAGTTCAAGAAGGTGTTCTCTTTCTGCGAAATTGTTGTCATGCTGCTGTGGGTCACGACCGCACCAACTCGCACGTTGAGTTTCTGTCGAGAACGGTACCATTCTCAGTGCTGACGAGAGTTTGGAATTGAGTTCGTTGTCTAAGCGAAGGATTCCTGAACTTCTGGCTCCGCGCCCAGCTTTCCGATGCTGTGAGCTCCGGAAGGATCACTGATCAGCTCTGCTTAAGAATCGACATGATCCACATCCTTTCGACATCACTCGAGGTCCATCGATGAGTCGAAAGCCTTTCCAAGCTGCTTAGCAAAGCGCTGGCCCGCAGAAGAAATGAAAACATCTCATCAGACTCGAGAACGTGCTGAAGGTGGCTTGTCCGATAATCCGGATATCCCGTAAGTATGGTTTGTTCGATTCTATACTTTCGTTACACTCCAGAGCTGCTCCTTTTCCATCCGACACATGCAGGGACATGTATCTGAGCTGGCACCGTCTCAAGTGGCCAGAAGGAGCCGGGAGAAGAAGCAGGGGATGGATATTCTCCGCCGTGAATTTCAGCGAGTGTCAACGATTGTTCAGAGCAACTCAGCAGGACGCCTGGCCCCGGATATGCATCTTGGTGGCCTGTTTCTGGTGTCGACTTCGAACAGGTGAGGTCGGATCAAAGTTTCCGGCGTCCGGCAGAACTCATGCATAGCAGGTCGTGCTTGCCTTCTATACCACCTCCACCGGATCAAGAACGGCGCCGGGCCGTGGGGACTGATACGCACAGGAAAATCAAAATATAGAAGACGTCAGCGAGCTTCCGGCAGCCATAGGAAGCTGAGTGGCCGCATTGATGTTGACGGTGGCAAGCAACATACCTGACACCAACGCGTCTGGGGATCGCGAGGCCGCGATAATGAGGCTCTGGCAGGGTTGACCACGCACATATCCGTGAACAAGATCAATCGCGCCACGTTTCCGCAACGTGCAGAAGTGACAGAGTTGACAGGGCAGGTATGAAGCAGCAACGGATTTTTATTTCACGGCCACCACATGATATTGACCATTCAGCCACCACAGAGCATATGTCATATTGGACTTCGCCAGACACGCGACCACCGACACAGGGAGCCGCCTTAGTTCATCCCCTCCCTTTCGCCCACTTCTCTGCTGTGCGATCCTGCGTCACGCTCCTGCGAGTCTCCGCATGATCATGGCCATACGAACAGGGCGGCATGTCTGGTATGACGAAGCATACACCACGATGTCCACGACCAGGAAACTGCTTCTTGCAATTTGGCCGGCCATGCCACACCAGCTGCCCACTCGTGGTATCGAAGTGCTTGACTCCTTCACCACCATAAGGACATGCACTATCCAGCCACAGCTTTGCTTGGTTCCAGAAGGTCTTGCAAAGGTGAAGCCCGGTACAATGGAGATAACCACATCGGCGGCTGAGATCACACAATTTGGCGTTATTGCCCAGGTCTACTGGACACGTAGTGGCGAGCTCGTTGGCGATGTCGTTGACCAGCTGTGACTGCGGATGTGGTGCATTTGGTGGTGGAAGACATGCCAGAGCGAATGCTGAGATTGTTGCGGCGTCACCCGAGGCAGTCGACACGTGCGCTTCGGCAGGTGAGGGAGAGGTCGGCAGTAGTCCACTCGCAAGGTTGCGGACTTCGATATAGGAGACGAACGGAGTCTGTTGCACATTGGCAGTGGAGGGTCGTGGGGAAGACGGCTGCGCTTCGGCATTAGAGAACTTCTGAGACGACCGTTGCGCTTCGGCTGTGGCATTACCTTTTGTCACTTCGGACGCGGCTGGAGCTGGTGTGCTTCGCAGTTGCTCTTCTGTGGTGTCGGATATGTGGTAGACATCGTACACAACTAGAAGTCAAGGTCAGGAAAGGAAGCTGCTGCAGTGTATCCGGACACCTACATTGCACTTGTGGGTTGATGGATTCGAGTTGATTCGAGACCAGTCGATTCCAGTCCTGCCTTGAGCACTGTGAAGGCCCCATGCTTTCTATATCATTGTACACTTCCCGCAGAGCTTGGGGGTAGTTCGGCTGATGCTCACGATTCCAGAACTCCCGCTCCCTGTAACGTGCTGCTTCCAATGCCGCGTCAGTTGTTTGGGTGTTGCCCATCGTGGTTGGGATAGTGAGTGGTTGTTGTGATGGAAGAGTTTGATCAAAGCTGGAGCAAATTTGCTAAAAGGAGTGTGGCTGACAAGCATCATATGCAAGCCGCAGAGGGAAGGAGCGACAGACGAGACTTACAATGTCACCTCGTCAACATGTTGTGCTGGAGACGACCACGAACCGCTCGCATGGCTATCAAACCGCTATACACATCTCATTCCACCTTAAAGTCTCCCCAAGCAAATGCATCTCCCCCCTTCTCCTTCGCCTCCGCAGCTTCCTCAAAATCTCCCAAGAACAACCACTTGATCTTCTTCGCAACGCTCTTCTCATACCAATCATTGATCGACTTCGGGTAGAACTCGAACTGCGCCGGATCCACAACAACATCATCATGTGCAACCAACAACAGCACATTCTCATGCGCATCAAACTCGCCCAGACCATCGATCGTCCAGTCCGCCACCTTTTTGTCGTGCGCAAAGTTCGTCGTCACGAGATAGAACGGCTCATCCGCAGCGCCCTTCCGATGCACCTTCTGCAGTAGATCTCCCGGACACACGTGGCCACCAGCCCGACGTCTGAACGGCGATGGCTTGATCTCCTTCGGGATGGGTAGGTACTGCGTTGGTCTGAACTCGCCGCCGTGGTGAGAGGCGTCGCCGCCCATGAAGATGAAGGTGTCTGGGTTCGAGGACGTGCGTGCGAGGCCGCAGATGTGTGCCACGGTATGCCCAGGTGTGTCGAGGAGGTAGAAGCTGCCGTCGCCGAAGTAGTCGAAGGCGTTGAAGCGGCCGATCTTGAGCTGCTTATCGAAGCTGATCTCTCGTAGGGAGCGGTTTTCGAAGTCTGTTTCGAGGAGTGTGGCTTCCTTTCGTTGTGGGTAGCCGGGTAGATGTGCATCCTTGAAGCCAGGGCCAACGACGAGTTCGGTGGAGCCCGGGAAGGTCGAGGGGTCGCCCACGTGGTCCCAGTGGTGGTCTAGATGTCTTTGGTCAGCTCAGCTTGTATATTTGGTGATGAGAATATCAAGCGTACGGCTCCAGATGACGCTCTCAATCGCACCACCATCGACATCCACGCCATTCTCCTTCAAGATGGTCGCCACGTCTTTCTCGACATTAATGTACCACTTCATCTCCTTCCACATGGGGTACTGCGGTAGGGCCTGCCAGTCTTTGCGGATACCCAAGTCGAACAGGATCGGCTTCCGAGATGGGTGCTCGATCAAGAAACTGAGGCATGGCCCCTGTAATTTGTCCTTGCCTTTATACTCCGGTTGCAACAGGCGGTTGATGGGGATGCTCAGACGAGAAGTACTATAGCATGTGAGCTTCTAGCGACTCTTCGTAGACCATAGACACTCACCTGTCGATGACCGACACCTTGATCACATTGTCCGACTTCGGTACGTTGAGAGGCGGCGGTTGTTTGGGAGATGTGAGGTATTCTTCCACCATGTTTTCGTAGAACCAGTCAATACATTCAGCAGTCACAAACTAGTTTCACGCCCAAGCTGTTCTCACCGATGCTTCACGTTTAACCGCGATTTTTGGTTTGACCTCGAGACATGACGTTCAGACCGAGCTTAAAAGACGACTCCGCTTCACCTCATTACGTTGGAGCTCTGCATCTCTTCTTCTCTACTCCTCGTTCGCGGCCCTAGCCACCATTGGAGATGGCTGCGAGATCGGTAAGATCTGCTTCGTGCTGAATATACATACACAATCTGTTCTGCCGTGTTCTCCGCCATATACGACGATTCGCTGCTACTGCATCCTCTCTTATGAGTACCTCTACTTCGTCGCCGTCGATGAGATGGCAGAATTTCGACTCGTTTGCCTCTAGATAAGTTCTGTGACCCAACAGCCACTGCGGTGTCCCAGATGGGCAGGTGGTTAGCTACAGCCCCAGTCGCAACACTCCATGAGTACAATTTCAGTCTTCAAATCTGTTCATTCTGAAACAAAAAGAACGAGAAAATCAGTCAGCCTCATGGCCACCCCAAAGGACCCCTTCCGCTCTACCAACCTCATCTACACCGCCCCCGAATCTCCTCTCCACGACCCCCTCTTCCACGCCATCCAAACCAACCCCACCGACTTCGCCAACTCCAACGCCCGCCTCCTACACCCCCAATCCGCCAAAGATGCATCCACCTACCTCAAATCCGTCACCGAAGACTGTCTCCTCGGCGTCATCATCAACCGACCCCCAAAGACCCCAGAAGAACCACCCACCCCGATCGGCACGATCCACCTCAGCAAGCTCTCGCCTACCATGACGCAGCACCGCTTCTCGGAGATCGGGATCGATATCGTGCACTCCTACCAAGGCCAGGGGTATGGAAGTGAAGCGATCCGGTGGTGTCTGGACTGGGCTTTCGATGTAGCAGGTTTGCATAGGGTGGCGGTGAGGGCTTTTGAGTGGAACGAGGGGGCTAGGAGACTGTATGAGAGGATTGGGTTCGTGCGGGAGGGGGTGGCGAGGGAGGAGTTGTGGATGGGGGGGAGGTGGTGGGATGGGTATTGTTATGGGATGTTGGAAGGGGAGTGGAGGGCGTTAAGGGAGGGGAGCGGTGAGGGTGGGAGTAGTATCAGTGGTACTAGTGACGTTCCTATTGTCAGATAGAACCTGGTGCTTGGTCCGGCACCCCGCGTACTTAGGTACCATTCAGATGGTACATCGACATCATCGAAGCGACACCGATGCTGGAAGGGCGTGATGAGCAGCGGGGCGGAGCGGAGTGACGATGGCTGTCGTCTACCGTCTGATAGAAACCAGGTACTCGGTCCGATAGCTGAATGGGCTCATCGACATCATCGGCATCATCTCGTACCGCGTGCATCGGGCCAGAACCATGGGTGGACTTACGCCGGACCTCGTCCGCTGCGCCAGAAACGAGCGGCTTTGTTATAAGTCAATCGGTTATAGCTGTATGATCAACACGGCTGTTTGTCCTATATGGGCGCGTGCTCCAGAACGACCCCAAGGATCCGTGCCGGTGATTGACCACTTCCAACGTTGGCTTCGAACATTGTCTACAGCGGGGAGGCGGGGAGGAGGACGACGATCTAGACTCTTTGGGGGATCCACATGACGCGATGGGATGCGATGGGATGCAGGAACAGGGATTGAGATTAATATCTCTGCAGCCACATATCGAAGCACTCTGCGCCGTACGAATGATACTATAGATCAATGGGTATGTAGGGAGAAGCACAGCACGTTCGTTGATATAGAGTGTAATTCGCAAAAAAAGGAGAGATGCTTCCTTCCACGTGCATGATGGAAGGAAGAAAGATCCGGATTTAGTTCTAACAGATGCAGGGTCTCGGTTGAATTCACGATCCACAGCACACCATCTGCTGTTCGCCGTCGCCGACACTGGGTTTGTCATTGCAATGGTACACGTTGGAGTTACCGTGTTGATTACTCCAGTACGAGGAGGTAGATGTAATATTTGCAGGCGTAAGTGAAGAATCAGCCTGGCTTTGTGAGCGGGCGCAAGAGGGAGCGATCTGGGTCCGGCGACGTCATTTCAGCTTGTCCCTGTCCTGTCCGTGTGCCTGCGATCTGCTGGTGGGTGTCTTGTGCTCCTCATGTACGCCGCCACTCCGCCCGCATCTCGACCACTCTTCACACGTCAGATGCCGTAAGACACACACCTACAACACACCTATATCATGCCTATGCCCTGTTCATACCATGACTGAGACTCCGACCTCACCCCGACCACACACGCAGCGGCGCGCATCGAGACCTACCACGACTCCTGCTGCACGACCGCCGAATAACGTTCCGGGCTCCGTGGGCCAGACCATGCCTCCACTGCTGTCAACGCCTCGCCAGTCCGCGATCCCCAGCGTCACGACACCGAGTCCCAACTACTTTGGCTTCCAGACCGAAGATGCCTCCTTCCTCACAGATTCGCCCCAACACAACAAGAGTAATTGGAGCCCGCCATCCTCCACCGTGCGCTCCACCGCCGCAGCATCTCCGAGCGTGATCCCACTCGACCAGAATCCCGACTATGACGCTTTCCGCCGACAGTCAGAGGGCAAGGCGTTTAATTTGGGTGGACTGAGCGGCAACTTTAGAGCGAGTATGCCCGCGCCTAGGACCGAACCTCATAGACGCACGTCGAGTAAGGTCGAGCAGCCGAGGGAGAAGGAGACACCAGCGTACAGGAAGACCCTGGAGCCGAGCACCGCAGATCTGGGCAGAAGTCCGAAGAGAGTGCTGTCGCCAGGTTCTATGATATTGCCAGAAGAAGCGCGACGTGCCGCCTCGCCTGCCAGCTTTGTGCATAGCGACTCGGAGAAGGCGAGCAAAGATGCCTCTGCGGACAGCCAACCGAGGTTTGCGCTGCCCCTGGACAAGACATCGATGGCTCCAATCAAACTGAATGCGATCGACAAGCCACGAGCGGAGACTCTGCCCACCTCCTCAGATCTGCAGCCTATGGTCACAGCACAGCATGTGGTCAATCTGTTGGAGTCGAAGATGGAGCAGGTACTATTACTGGATCTGAGGGTGCAGACATATTATGCGAAGTCGCATATCCGGGGTGCATTGAATTTATGCATACCCACTACACTACTCAAACGACCTTCTTTCAACGTATTGAAGCTGGCCGATGCATTCAAAGACGAAAATCAGAGGAATCAGTTCGAGCAATGGAAAAGCAGCAGCTACATCATTGTCTACGACCAGTCCTCCGAACAGCTCAAGGATGCCACAATCTGCCTCAACACCATCAAGAAATTCAAGAGTGAAGGCTATGGAGGCACTGTCTACATCGTCAAAGGTGGCTTCTCCGAATTCTCTCGGCGCTTCCCATCTTACGTTGAGGATACTGTCAACACCGGCAATGAGTCCCGCAGTGTTAAAGGCGAAGGCCCTGGAGTTGCTCCCGTTGTGGGCGGATGCCCTATGCCATCTACTGATCAACCAGCCAACCCTTTCTTCGGAAACATCCGCCAGAATATGGATCTCATTGGTGGCGTAGGTCAGATCGCTCTCAAACATCCTAACCAATTTTCCCAATCCGCCGAGCAGGACTTTCCGGAATGGCTTCGCAAGGCCGCCGAGGATTCAGACCAAGGCAAGAAAGTCGCCAGCAAGTTCGAGCATATCGAGCGACGGGAGAAGAAGCGGATGGAAAGCGCGCTCTCTGGAAAGGTATCTTACGGCGGCAATGCGACGCCAAAGAAGGAAGCGCCTGGCGGTCCAGCAGTTCAGATCGCGGGCATCGAGAAGGGATCAAAGAACCGCTACAACAACATCTGGCCTTTCGAGCACTCACGAGTGAAGTTGCAAGGTCTGCCAAGGGACACCTGCGATTACTTCAATGCGAGTTTCATCAAGGCCGCACACAGCTCGAAGCGGTATATCTCCACCCAGGCGCCCATCCCGGCCACTTTCAACGACTTCTGGAACGTCGTCTGGCAGCAAGACGTCCGTGTCATTGTCATGCTGACCGCGGAGAGCGAGGGCGCGCAGATCAAGGCGCACAACTACTGGTCCTCGAAGACATATGGCCCTTTGCACCTGGAGCCTCTGCATGAAACCCGAGCATCAATCGACCTCAACCGGATACGCCGGAGAAGGCAGCAGTCGACACATAAGAATGGTTCAGGCTCACAACGTCCGTCCATGCAATCTCGATCTTCAGGTCCTCAGATACCACAAACGCAGATCGAACCACCGGCTGCCACCGCTGAAAATGCGCCCGACGAACCCTACGTGATAGTACGCCGCTTCACACTCACCAACGACCGTTATCCTTTCGCACAGATGCGCGAGATCACACAACTCCAGTACTCCAATTGGCCGGATTTCGGCGCTCCCGCACATCCGGCACATCTCCTGGGTTTGGTCGAGCAGTGCGACAGTGTTGTTAGAAGCACATTGGGTAGAAGTGGAAGCATACGCGCCGCTGCGAAGATGGGTGGTAACGGGAGTGCCACTGGGACCGACTTTGTTGCTCCGGACGCCAGACCGATACTCGTCCACTGCTCGGCTGGGTGCGGCAGGACCGGGACATTCTGTACGGTCGACTCGGTGATCGATATGTTGGAAAAGCAGCGGCTTTCAGGAGGCTCAAATGAGAACGAGAAGACAAAAGCGAGTGGCGCGAGGAGAGCTGGCACACCGATGGATGTCGACAGTCCGCCTCCGCCAGCCAGAACGCCTGGAGCGTCGAAGAAGAGCAAAGACAAGGCCATCTTGTCTACCGATTCGGACGACTTCTTCAGCTCCACGACTTCACAATCAGAGCTGGATGACAGCATAGACGGTGCCTGGCTTCAACGCGATGATCTGGACCTGATCGAGAGGACAGTGGAAGACTTCCGCCGGCAACGCATTAGCATGGTGCAAAGTCTGCGGCAGTATGTGCTGTGTTATGAGAGTGTGATGGAGTGGCTTGTGGAGCAGCATCGAGGTGGCGGGTCGTCCTGATAACGCAAAGCGTTGTGCGGAGGAGGGCCGTGAGGGGTTCTCCGAGATGAATTATGGATATGTGAGCATGTTTGGTATGACGTGCACTTTGGCGTTTCTGATGGGATATGAGCTATCAGGCTCCATCTGTGCTTAACCATGGCATGAGCAGCGGATGGGATGGGCTGTCTGCATAGCGTGGCTTCCTGGCGCTGTCTCTTGAGTAGAGTGTGGATGTAGAGGATGTAGACTACCTGGCAGAGCCTTAGACATTCGGGAATCGAAGATGAGAGTTGGTTTGCCATACGATCACCGCTCGCTTTTCACTTGCCTTTGCTTTTTCGGCGCACCCGTATATCTTAGCGCCAAGGTCAGCAGTATTATATGAAATTTGCGTCCGTGCTCAGATGTACACAGTATCGCCGGATTGTGTACGGGCTCGTGCCTAAGTTACCGGCAAACATCGCCCGTAAGCTTGATACTGCAACTTTCGTCAGAAAATCATTGCTTTGCTAACGACTTTCAAGGCATGGCTTAGTGGTACAGCGTGTCACTCGTAATGACAAGATCCCTCGTTCGATTCGGGGTGTGGGCAATGATTACGATCATGTGTCAATCTTTTTTTGCTTCACCAGGTCATACCAATGTCAAGCTGAAGGTTACGATAGATGTAACGTTTTGATGTAGCGTCTTTTGCATTGAAGAGTGGAGTAGTTGTACTCACACTCTTCCATTTGTCGAAATCTGGACCGAACGATGACATTGACAATACTTCTTCTGTATACACATATCTCAAGCAGAAGCCATACAATGACCCACCAACGTTCCCGATCGCATCCGCCAACCTCCCTACTGCTTCGTGATCTCCTCCATCCTTCTCATTCCTGACCAAGTGCTCGTGCATTGCCACAGCCGACAACACTACTCCATCATACCCTCCCATGCCATCTAGGTCATCCTCCTTAAACACCAAGGTACCCTCCGTCAACCGCGCCATCTCCGCCGTCCCACCTGCTGCAAGGTTGTAGATGAGCCCTACTACTCCTTCATCGACGTCTCTCCGTCCTCACTTGCCAGGGAATCCGTCGAAGGTCCATCCAAGGCCCCCCCGCACAAGCACAGAAGATTTGGAGCTCGTTGGGATAACATCGATTTCCTAGGGATTGAAACTATGGGATTGGACCTCGCCGAGAGCTTTGTATGTGCCAGATGGAGCGACCTTGACGAGGGACTTGCTTGAGAAGGACCATTCGGATTTGCTGCCCATGAAGTCGATGACCAGCTCGCTGGTCTCATCGGGCATGTTGTTTGTTTGAGCAGCTAAGGCTGGATCTGTGGAACCAGCACGCTCGTCCATGTTTGAGATCCTCGGATCGACAGTCCAAACTTTCATGATCTGGCTTGGTCCTGCAATGCCTCTTCAACCAGCGTGACAGCCAGTTTCGCAGCCCCGTACGACGACTGGTAACCAGCTCCTCCGTGGCCATAGTTGTGGACGACTGTGATCGGCTCATCATCCGAACTTCTAATTGACTCTTTCTCTATTCTGACTCCACCAGCTCTCATCGGCCTTAGACCAACAGCATGGTGAATCACACTCAGACCTTCTATGCCCTTGCCTGGAGGCACAAGACTAGGACATAGCTCGATGGCTCTCTTCATGATGCGTATAGCGAGGTTCGGATCGGGTTGGCTCTCCCACGTGTCGCGCAGTGAGCACCCACCAAGAACGCAGCCGCCACCAGCAGCTCGATCCATAACGTACGTGGACTCATCCGGTCCGTCGTCTGTGCCAGTAGAGCTTACGATCACGCCTGGTTCGTTGCGCACGAGTGCTATCTGGCCCCGAGCCGGGTACAGGGTGCGGTCTTCCACACCTCCGAGCTTCAAGCTGGATAGTCCAGTACAGTTGACTACGGCGTCCGCAGGACGACCCGAGTGGTGGAAGATTGCGGCTTCTGAGATATGGCTCACTATGCCTCTTCGGATGATCACGCCGACTTTCAAGCATTGCGAAGCAAGCCAAGGCAGATAGAGTGCAGTATTGATGCACACAGATGTGAATGACACCGCAGCATCCATATCTGCTGGTAGTTGTGACTCCGGCAAGATTCGATACTGGCAAATGTTAGTGGTGTTTACAAGCTTAGAAGTAGGAAAGTGTACATTTGGCAGAATCTTTGCAAATTGGTTGTCTTCCTTTAGCAGTCCTTCAAACCATCTACCCTTCTCATTATCCAGGTCTTTGGTCCTTCTGTAGTATATGGACTCTTAATACTCATCAGTGAGAGCTCGATGTCTGCAGTTGAAGGTTAGGCAGACCTTGAAAATGTATACCAGCCTCTGGTTTATCTCGTGCTAGTCTCTCGAGCTCTGGCCAAGTCTCCAACTCGAGTGGCTTTCCTTTGGTTGTGATGGGACCCATCGAGAAATCTGCACCGGCCCCTATGGCGGTATCACCGGGAGTCAGCCGTATTCATCCATCGTCAGCGAGGCAGACACGCACAAGGAGAAGCATATCCGATATCGTAGTCTCCCGGCATGTGTTTTGCAACGATCGTGATGCTGTACTTGCGGCTCCTAGATAGAAGCAGAGCGGTAGTAAGTCCGGAGACTCCAGCACTGGACGTGGCAGTCAGCAGGCTGCCTGGTGGGAAAAGAGTCAACATACCCAAGAACGACTATATTTCTTTGCTGCATGTCTGCGATCGAATAAAGAACGAGGAGGGAGAGTCACGTCGTATACGTCGCGTGATGGTCAAGATCGAATGAGATGATGAGCAGTGAGAGAAGGTAGACGTGGTAATGAGGGGAGAGTTGCAGCGACCATCACTGGCAGCGCAAGAGATATTTTCTATCATTTTCTATCAGTTCCTTACCTGTAGGGGCTTAGTACATGACCTCTAACGAATCATCCCGATTCGTGAGGACACAGAGATGATGTTGTTTGGCCGACGGTGATGAGATAAAAAGAGTTGCAGAGCAAATGCAGTCGGATTCTTCCGAGGAGTCCTCACTCTCCCTCCTCTCAGCCGTGGCTTCTCCCGGGTCCCTTCCGCTCACAAACACCACAACATCATGAACATCGACGCTTGTTCGACTACACCACTGGAGATTACAGTGTGCTGCTGTGGCTACGGGCGAAACGATGGAAACGATTCATCATGCAACTAGCGATACCGACACGATGCGGCCAACAAAGAAGTCACGTATTGGGGAGAGAACCATGCTCGCCTGTGTAGCCTGCAAACAACGTAAATTGAAGGTAGGTCGTTTTTGAAACGCCATTAAGATCGATATGCTGATACCTCGTTGCGTAGTGTGATGGTGTCAGCCCCAAATGCGAGAATTGTCAGAAGAACTCCAGAGGTAGATATAGCCAACCCCTGGAGCTTGATATCAATGAAGCCAACACTTGTCAGAATGCTTAGTCGAAGACCCTGCGACCGGCCTCCACCGCCCTAGAAATTATATGCAGCTCCTGGAAGGACGAGTGAATTACCTGGAGGATCTGCTACATCGGCTTCACCCGGAGTTGCAATTTGGTTGTAATGTATCCGGTCTTGACACAGGTCAGATTGGTCAGAGTGGCAATGCAGCGACTCCCGGTTCTGCATGGCCTGCCGACAATAATTTTCCATCGACTTCGGGAGGTTATGAGACTTCTTCCAATGGTCCTGGTTCTCCAAATGTTGACCACCTTTCCTCAGAGGTGGCATTGCTCTGTCTAAGCGCAGCCGGACCAGAGCCCCGTTACTTTGGACCATCATCGGCAGTCTCCTTTTCCCACATTGCAAGCCAGACCATGGGCCTTCGGACACCGATGCAGTCCACTCCCGGCTCAAAAGCACGAATGCCGGCCTCAGCGAAATCCCAAACAGCCAAACATGCGCTGCCTAGTTGGCCATCAGTCGAGCAAGCGGAAGATTTGACAGAAGCCTTCTTCCATAACGTGCATGCCCAGTTTCCTTTCCTCCACCGGCCTACTCTCAAAAAGTGGGAACAAGAATGTCGCCGATCCAGAAGTCCCGGTGGCGTTACAGAGTTGGGCGATGTTCCCGTGTTCTTCGTACTCATGGTTTATGCCACGGGATCTCTGGTGTCGAAGCATATCGACACTGCAGCCGCGGAGAAATACTACATCGCCGCAATGGAGTACTTGGGTCCAGTACTGGAGCAGGATGGCATGGAGTCGATCCAGGCATTACTCGCGATTGCCGTCTATTCCGTCAGGTCACCTCTGGGTGTCAGCCTTTGGAAAGTCTCCGGGATGGCCTTGCGTCTCTGCGTACAACTAGGCTACCATCGATCCGTCGAGAAGTACCGCCGCTCAGGAGATGCTATCACCAAGGAGATGTCCAAGAGGTGCTTCTGGGCAGCGTATACTTTCGACCGATATGTCTCTTCCATTCTTGGACTTCCTGGAGGGATCTCCGATCTCGCAATTGATGTTGAGGTATGCTTCATACGAGCTTGCGAACATTGACTAGTGAATGCTGACCACACGCAACGCAGTTACCTTTCGACATCAACGACGAAGAACTCACCTCAGCTGGGATTGTCCTCGCCGCGGACAGAACTTCGCCGACGACTATGACAGGGGCCATTCATACCATCAAGCTTCGTCAGATATGGTCGAAGTTCAGTACGCACCTGTTCCCGACATCATCACTTTGCAGCCACGACAATCACGGCGACAGTGGACCGACCATCGAGGAATTAAGGCAGGAGCTTGAAGACTGGCGGGCAACAGCTCCTGTAGTAGTCGATCCACCACTTGATTCTCCCTTGTCCGTCTTCGCCTCAATTGGCTGGTTTCAGCTTGCTTACAACCACTCGATTCTGCTTCTGTACCGGCATTACATCATGGACACCAAGCCATACAAGTGCAGTCCTCCTCTGCCCAAGACGCCGGATATTGTTAACCGAGCCTTCGAAGAGTGCTTCGCCAAGGCACAAGACCAGTGTCTGCTCTACCGGCGGATGTACCAGAACCCATCGATCCAGTTCACCTGGGGCAGTCTACACATGCTCTTCTTCAGCGGACTGACGTATCTCTACTGCTTGTGGCGATCGAAGCCGATTCGTGATGCGGCAAAGCAGCGAGATGTCGTCAACACGTGCATGGCATGCCAGACTGTACTGGTCATCATAGCGGAGCGATGGAAGCTCGCCACTTCTTATCGTGATCTTTTTGAGACGCTGTCGGACCGGACGATCAGTATGATGTGCGGTGACCTCGTCCCGGAAACGACACTTCCGCGTTCCTCTTCTCCGGAAGCTGACACGGTGGAGCAAGAACGTGTTCTGCCAAGTCAAGATTGGACTAACAACTTCGACGGACTTGACATCCCACCAGAGTCCGAATGGATGGTCTCCGAGTTGTTCCAGACTGCTCAAGGTCTTGATCCGACCGAGTGGGACGACATCACCAATATCGATGTCGACTTCAGCTTCCAGCCTGATGCATTCCATCATCCAGCGATGTGGAATAATGCAGGCGTACTATGAGATCGTCCATCGACCAGTTGCGCAACATGAAAGGCCCGAGCAGAAGGTATTCTTGAGAGAAAGGCTTATAGCATGTTCGAAATTCGAGATTCGAAATGAAGCAACGCCGTCAGTGCAATTCGTATCGTGGTCCGCTAGGCGACATAGCATAGCCATCACGAGCAGCCGACATCTCCTGCGCCTGCTTTGCACCTGCCATCTCGTGCACCACCTGCGGCTGGTACAGCTCATAGTGCTTTACGCCTCCTTGCATCTCTGGACGCGCGCCTCCCGGTGGACCCGAGATCTCATCATACGCCGGCGGCGAAGATCGCTGCACAGATTGTTTAGCACGCTGCTGTCGTACGAAATAGATGGTGGCTCCAATTGCAAGTAGAGCGATTACGCCAACGCCTGCCCCGATTGCGGCCTGGACACCGGTCGACAGTCCTGACGTTGGAGGGTCGCCAATCTTCACGCTGCTGGTGCTGCTTGCTGGAGGGTACGAGTATACAGCGCTTCCAAAGACAGAGGTCGGCTCCACGCTTGCGGAGCTGTAAGCCGCGTAGCTACCCAATGGGAGGGAGCCATAATTGACATCATTTCCCATCGCCGAGCAGCTCGACACGGAAGCTCTCGCTCCGAGCAGGCCCAGCGGTGATGGGGACCTAGCCGTAGCTGAGTAGCGCTTCCTGGGTGATCATATACGTATCCGTTGTCGATTTCGAAATACCGCCAACACCAATGGCGACGGTAGCTGTGCAGGCCGCAAGCGTTGTGCCGAACAGGCGGCAGGTTTCAGCGGCACTTTGGTAGACACCAATGGTGAATGAAGACGCTGAGCCAAATGATGTGTAGCTCATCGTGTACGAGGACGCTCCGTTCTGAGTAACGATTTTCTAGCAGCACGAAAGTGAGTATAAGATAAAGAGTGGATTGTATCGGAGACGGAGAACGTACCATCAGATCGCTAGAAGAGCTGCAGACATTCTGGTTTGTGCAGGACAGGGCATACGTGATTCTGCATCCCGTTGCGTCCATCACCGAGCCCGCCATGCCCTCCGCCTGGAACAAAAGTGCTGATACATCTTGAGCTGATGCAGTTCTGGAGATAAGAAGGCACACAGCCCAGAGAGTAGCAACAGAAGTTAGCATTATCGTCGCGGAGTGGAGTTTGTAAGAATCTGCAGGCGGAAAGTCAAGTCGAAGATCAAACTGCGGATGAGATGCATACTTGTCTTCAGAACGGAGTGGAGGGGTCCTACATGTTGGGGGGTGGTGGTGTGATATTGAATCAGGCGTTGTGCACTATTGATGGTGGCGCTAATAACCACCCTGCGATCTGGGCATCGCCTGATATGCGCCGCCAGCGTAGTCCAGAACCTTGGCAATGGTAAGTAGCAAACTGCAGGTACTACGTTCTCACCGTGATGAGTCTGACGTAGAAGGGTCGAACGGCCACCTGGAGCAATATCAGTATTCAGCTCGCGAGGAGATTCGTCTGTTGACGATGTTTGGCTGCAGCAACCGATGGCTGGAACGAATTGGCCAAACGAAAGAGGAAATCAAACGACGACTATCACCGTCGTCCGCCCCAATCGCTCGTCTGCGGTTGATGGGGGTGTGCCTCATCACGTCGATGTCGTGAAAGGGAACGCGTTCTCGCTGCAGAGAGACGCGACATCAGCGACTTCAAGCTGACGTCTAGAAGAAGTCCAATTGGTCCGCTGCACCTGCCCCGATCGTACTCCGCTCGAGCCGCATAAATATTACCGGTGGTTGGTCTGGCGGGGACGTGGAAGTGACAGCAAGTGGAGATGCCGCGGTGGAACAAGGACCGAAGGTCTTGACGGAGATACAACGATCTCGACATTGGTTAGGCTATCTGGCGCGGTAGTTAGGACCGTCGTTATTTGCCATCGTTGAAACTTCATCATCTGTATCCATAGATTAAATCTTCGTTCTTGGTCCTTACCTCGAGCTGTTGAGTGTACCAGGAGCATTGAACTGCAAGCCCGTCGGACAGGATGAACCGCGATCAGCAACAACCGCAGCAGACCAAGCTGTCTGGTGAAGAAATCGCAAAACACGACTCGCGAGAGTCCTGCTGGGTGATCATCCACGGCAAGGCGTACGATGTGACAGAGGTAAGCAATATATCGTAGGCCACTGGGCTGATATGGAGACTGACCTGTTGTCCATCGTAGTTCCTTCCAGAGCACCCTGGCGGTCCCAAGATCATTCTGAAGTACGCAGGCAAAGATGCCACTGAAGAGTATGCGCCGATCCACCCTCCTGACACGCTGGACAAATATCTCGACAAGAACAAGCATCTCGGAGAGGTCGATATGAGCACTGTCCAGGAAGAGCAGAAAGATGAGGATCCTGATGAAGCAGAGAGGCAGGAGCGGATCAAGTACATGCCAGTGCTCGACCAATGCTTCAACCTTATGGACTTTGAGGCGGTCGCTCGTCGGGTCATGAAGAAGACAGCATGGGCATACTATTCGAGCGGCGCAGACGATGAGATTGTGAGTTTTGTGGTATCACGAAAGATTGTGGCGGATGGCTGACTGGGCATACAGACGTTGCGTGAGAACCACTCGGCATTCCACAAGATCTGGTTCCGACCCCGAATACTGCAGGACGTAAAGCACATCGACTATTCGACAACGATGCTTGGTACCAAAGTGGATATGCCTTTCTACGTTACTGCCACAGCACTCGGCAAGCTAGGGCATCCGGAGGGCGAGACTCTACTCACTAAAGGTGCTTACAACCACAACGTCATCCAGATGATACCAACGTTGGCCTCATGCTCTTTCGATGAAATTGTCGACGCCAGCCAAGTTGGCCAGACACAATGGATGCAGCTCTATGTCAACTCGAACCGCGAAATCACCAAGGGCATCGTGCAGCATGCCGAGAAGCGTGGCATCAAAGGCCTGTTCATCACAGTGGATGCACCGCAACTCGGCCGACGAGAGAAGGACATGCGCTCGAAGTTTGCTGATTCTGGCTCCAATGTGCAAAGCTCAAGTGGTGACAATGTCGACCGCTCGCAAGGCGCTGCGAGAGCTATCTCGTCCTTCATCGACCCTTCGCTATCGTGGAAAGATCTCGCCTGGTTCAAGTCCATTACCAAGATGCCTATTATCCTCAAGGGCGTGCAAAGAGTGGAAGACGTCATGCTTGCTATCCAAGCCGGCGTGCAGGGTGTCGTACTTTCCAACCACGGTGGCCGCCAACTCGACTTCGCTCGGTCAGGCATTGAGGTTCTTGCTGAAGTCATGCCTGAGCTGCGCCGCTTGGGCCTCCAAGATCAAATCGAGATCTACATCGACGGTGGTATTCGACGCGCCACGGACATCATCAAGGCTCTTTGTCTGGGCGCAAAGGGCGTTGGCATTGGCCGCCCATTCTTGTACGCCATGAGCTCCTACGGATTGGATGGCGTGGACCGAGCGATGCAGCTTCTGAAGGATGAGATGGAGATGAACATGAGGCTGATCGGATGCACAAGCATTGATCAGCTTGGTCCGGAGTTTGTTGACACTAGAGCGCTGAGCATGCACACTACGGGAGTGCCTCAGGATGTGCTTGGTGCAAACGTCTATATGCCTCTGACTGGGCCCATCCCGCAGGCAAAGCTATAAGAGGTGATACGGCCTGATTTGACATGCGGGGAGGTTGTCAGAAACGTGTCGCAATCTGCGAATGTCATGAGTATATATAGTGTACATATTGAGCGCTGACCTTCACGTTAGTCATTCATCGCATTGTCGAGCTGTCTCATATCTGCTGCACTTGCAGCGGCCTTCCGCAAGTCTTCGCGCCACTGATTACCAATAGGAGCAATCACGCCCTCAAGCTTGATGATTGGTACTGGAAAATCCCAGACTATATACGCTTCGCCTTTCGCAGCTCCCTCCTGCTCTCGAACAATATCGCGAACATCTCGCCAGCCGAAGTGCTCGTGCCGGAACGTCATGTCCGGCTTGCACACGATCGCTTCGACCAAGGAGCCCATGGTCAAACCCTTTGGATCTTCTACGATCGCCCATCCGCCTGGCCTGGATCTACCCGAGTTCGAGGTGCCAAAGGTAATCGACACGTACGCCCTGGTACAGGGAGGGTCGCACAGGTACATTCGATGCCATGACACGCGGCTGTTCAAGACTCCTCGTAACGGCTTGACAATGGTACACTCCGTGCTCTCGGTCAGCGAGCGCTCAGAGCTTGGTCCATTGTACCCGCGTGGACAGTACCATTCTCCTTCCACCCGGGCTAGCACCGGACTGAGCTCGACTGGAACGAGGAGCAGTTCATCTTTGGTCTGATGATGGAGAGCCGACCCTGGGGTTACTGTGCTCCCGGCACAGTTTCTCGAGGCATGGCTGTCCGCTTTTTGCACATCGTAGTGCTCAAAAGCTACCGACCGATCAATAGTCCACGGTTCTCGGAATGTATCTGCGAGGAAGAACAGCTTGCGCTTGATGGAGCGAGACTGATACACGACATCTCGAAAGGTCCGACAAGCTCTTTGGGCCGTCAAGATGTCTTGCGCTGGAAGCTGTACGAGGATGTTCTCCAATAGCTCCACGGTCTCGAGCACAGCATCTCGAGGACGGCGAACAGTGCCTTCCACTCCTGCGTCGCAAACAGATGGGCTAAAATCCCTTATTTCACTGTTGGTAGCGCCGAAGCTTGCGGTCCACTGCGAGTCGCTGTTCTTGTCTTTGACCTTGCGTCCTTTCCAAAACCGCGGCCGCATTCTATGATGTCAGAATTCCGACTCGAAGGACTATGTTACGTGCAGTTACCAAGCTCCGGTGGACAGAGAGACACATTGTTAGAGATGTACTGTAGCTTGCTTCTCCAAGACAGCTCGACCGCTGGACGGATCGTCGGATGGACATGCCTCTTCTGGAGGACAATAGTCTGAGCTGTTGACGATCGATTTCACAAGGGCGTGTTCGAAACTAACGGTGCTGGAGAACTGTCAATCTTAGAACTCTCAATGTGAGTCACATCAGTAATCACACAGTGCTTACTGTATATATGCCATTAGCAAGAAAGATAACACTAAGGAAAGCCACACAATCCGTAAACCAATACTGTATCGACAACACTGTGAGGTCGAATCAACATGGCAGCTCAGGCACTCAACGACAAAGCAAAAGCGCTCCGGAAGCTCTGCAAGCCCGGTGATCCGGTTATACTGACGAACGTTTACGATGCAGCAACGGCGGCCATCGTTGCTCAACACTCAAGTACCAGAGCCATGGCTACAGCAAGCTACGCTATAGCGGCGACGAACGGTATCGAGGACAATGATCTCAGCCTGGAAGACAACTTGATCGGCATCCGAAAGGTTGCTGGTGTTGCCAGCAAGAAAGACTTGCCGTTGACAGCCGATCTACAGGACGGCTACGATGATGTGGCAACAATGATCAAGCAAGCCATCGATACTGGCGCCGTTGGCTGCAACATCGAAGACGTCGACAACAAAACTGAAAAGCTTCGAAGCGTTGAGGATGCGGTTTCGAGGATTAAGACTGCGATGAGCGCCGCACAGCAAGTGGGTGTGCCGGACTTCTGTATCAATGCTCGGACCGATGTCTTGTCGTTTGGAGGCTCCATTCAGGACGCCATAGCTCGTGGAAAAGCGTATCTTGAGGCTGGAGCTGTAACAGTGTTTGTTTGGGGAGGGCCGAGCGGTCGAGGAGTGAGTGGCGACGAAGCGAAGCAGCTGGTGCAAGGACTGGGAGGTATGGTTAACGTGAAGATGAACCTTCGGCCAGGTTACTTGAATGCGAAACAGTTGGCCGATCTTGGAGTGGCTCGTGTTAGTATCGGTCCCGAGTTATACAGCAAGGCGATGACGGGCTTCAGAGATGCTTTGGAACTGATCACGAAGAAGGAAAGCTTTCGTTAAGCAATGGTGACGAGACGGGGTTTCCGGTAACGTAGCTTGAGAAATTGAGAGACGTTTAAATGACCACGCACCCTCCGTATACCGCTTTTCGGTTTCGTTCCTGTTAAGTATCCAGGATTTGTTGAACGAGCTGTTCGCCATCGAGATCGGACCAGCTGCTACTGTGCCCGTGAGGCGGAGACACATTGGGCTGCGGGATTGTGGGCCGGGTACCTGTTAACACCGCACCGTCGTGACTGATAGCTTCAGCGAACACTTCAACGTCCGTGATGTTGTCGACCCTGAGCATTGTCTCGAAGCTTCTTCGTTCGATTTCGCCCAGAAGGCGATTAACGGTAGAGCCCTTACTTGCACGCTCAAAGAAGCGCCAGTGTTTTGTCTCTGTATCGCCGTTCCAGCTGACGTAGATTGAGGTGCCCTTGTCGTCTTCTAGGGCCACTATAGCAGGTTCTTCGTTCGGAAAACCAGTCCAATTGTACCGGTATGCCCTGTAGTTCTCAACACCGACTCCCAACAAGCCGGAGTCCATGTAGGCATGGAAAATAGCGGTGCCGTTCGGCAGGTACTCGGTCATAGCGCCCTCGGAGCCCCAATTGACCAGCACATTGCTGTTGGGCAACACTTGTGTGGAGCCTTGCGATTTCGATAGGAGGTCATCTGGTGGATAGTATCCTTGAACAAGCTCCGCAGTCCAGCTCGTGGTATTCAGTTTCAGGATCTTACCGCTGCTGGTTGGTGCGGTGTGGACTTCGCCTCCGTCGCCAGCTTCGGTACCGTGAGCGGAGTTGTCGTACAAGCTGATGACCTCGATATCATCATACTGCTCAAGGAACCGTGCATGATGTTGGAAGCAGAATTTCCCAGCCTTTTTGTCGAATTTAAAGTCGCTTTGTTTGCCGTTCAACCTCCAGAGGATCGCACCAGTCTTGCCATCAATCTTGTGGACACTACAGGCGTCCCTTGCCGAGATTAGATAGTTGCCGGCTGGATCTTTGTCTACACTATTGATGTGGAAGTAATCCCAGGCGTCAGAGCTATTGTAGCCAGACCCAGCTTGTCCAGGATTAATCGGAAGCACACTCTCGTCAGGTGAGACGTGGTCCAGACTTGCCCACTCGAAGAGTACCTCACCAGTAGCGATGTTGAGTTCTAGGAGCCATTAGTGCCCGCGGGAGCAACATAGTGCCATAGGAGTATACCTTGAATGATAGCATTGACGATCCACTGCTGCTCCGGCTTCGCGCCATACTTCTTGAGCAGTCTTGGTACAGGCTGGTAGATCTGAATGAACGCGGTCTTGCCGTCTCTCGTCCAGAATTCGTGTTTGTCGGAGATCTTGTGGCGACCGGCTCGTAGCTCTCGTATCGTCTCGTAGTGCTGGTCCAAGAAGGTAACATGGCCGTGACCGTGACCGTACCCAGGGTTATGATCGCCCTCGAAGCAGGCAAGAACGGGCTTCCCTTCCCACTCGACAGTGAGGAAATTGGTCGCCCAGATTGAGTAGTACCCGTACCCTGACCAGATCAGGTCGCCATCGTCTCTGAAGATATATGGCCCAGCTTGGCGTGGTCCGTGCTGCTCATTCACGGTATCTTGAAGACCGGCAAAAGGGGCGACAAACAAGTATCCCTTCTCGACATCCTTTGTCGGAGGAATGGTGATGTTGAGACGAGGTGGTGCAAGATCTGGTCTCGAGCGAAATTGCCAGTCCGCGATGACCTCTCGAGCCAAGGCAATAGCCAGAACAAGCGCTTTCCACATCGTGAAGTCGCGAGCAATCTAGTGTTTTCACACCTGCACCGGCACACTTTTATATGCTCAATGACAATGAGGAGACTCTCATAGCATCTTCCTTCATGGGAGATGTCGATTGGACTTCTCATAGCGACGAGCCGAAGACTGCCATTGCGTGCTCCCGCGAAAGTGGAGTAGACTGCATGGAACAGCCGGTGGTGTCATCTCTGCTTCTCACCACAACGAACAAGTGTGAGAAGGAGTCAGATCTTGTGAGTGAGAGCCATCGAAGCCGGTGTCGGGATCTGGTTAAAGTACCCATGTAGGCCAGACTGTGACGCAGAACGAAAGAAAGGAACGGTAAGAAACTTTTCTTTATGCTGATTAATAACCTAGCTTGCCATGTTCTCTTCACGCCCTTCCATATAAGCTTGGCATATTCTCTCCACGCCTCTTCGTACATGAGCACTAACAATCAGAGCTTGGTCCAAGATGGCGTCCAACGATGAGGAGTCGATCGCGCCCGAATACACAGAGGACACTCCACTCCTCAAAGTACCCGATGAGCAAGACTGGAAGCCGCCTAGGTTCTTCTTCTGGATAGAACTGGCCATATTCGCGAACGTCTTCCTATACGGCTTCGACAGCACAATCACAGCAGCCACATACGCGGTCATAAGTTCCGACTTTGATGCCGCAAATACTGCTTCCTGGTTAACAACGTCTTACCTCGTTACGAGCACGGCATTTCAGCCACTCTATGGACGCTTCTCGGACATCTTTGGCAGGAGAATCTGCTTCTTCGTTGCGACTACGACTTTCGCAGTTGGCTGCTTGGGCTGCGGCCTCGCTCAGGATATTGTCACTTTAAACGTCATGCGGGCCGTGACTGGTTTCGGCGGCGGAGGGCTCATGACTATGGCTACGATCATCAACTCCGACATGATTCCCTTCAAGCGCAGAGGAATGTATCAGGCTCTGCAGAACTCTGTCTGGGGCTTTGGTGCCATCTCAGGTGCTTCCTTTGGCGGACTGATTGCGGACACCATCGGATGGCGATGGTGCTTCACTCTGCAAGTACCTATCTCAGTGCTCGGTCTGGTTGTTGGATACTTTGTCGTTGCGGACCAGACACGACGCGACGATTCTGATGGTCTGTTGAAGGGCACATGGGAGAAGGTCGACATTTCTGGTGCGTTGATACTTGTCACCGCACTTTCAACGCAGCTCGTTGGCCTCAGTTTAGGTGGCAACGAACTGCCATGGAGCTCTGGTTGGGTCATCGGCTCTCTTATTGGAAGCGTCGCACTTCTGGGATTGTTCTTTTGGGTGGAAGCTCGGACTCGTGCAATGCCCATAATCCCTCTTCGCATGCTCTCGGGACGACTGTCTATTTCGGTGCAGACGGCCAACTTGTGCGCCGGGCTGGCTGCGTATGCGGTATGTTAAAGTTTGAATCTACCCGAGAGCAGAAGCTAAAATATCACAGTATCTGTTCATGCTTCCGCTCTTCTTCCAGGTAATCCTTTTGGACAGCGCTTCGAAAGCAGGCGGCCGCTTGGCAATACCTGCACTGGCTACGCCCATCGGAGGACTGGTAGCAGGTTTCATCATGTCCCGCTACGGCAGGCTCATCACTCTGCTACGCGCAGGCACATTGTGTATGGCTTTTGGAACTGCTCTGGTGACGTCCCTTGGCTTCTCGGATTCGACTTGGAAATACTATCTATTCATCTTTCCAGCAACTCTTGGGCAGGGTATCACTTATCCATCGACCTTGTTCGCCAACATAGCGACGTTCGAGCACTCAGGTATGAACGATCGTTACCAGCGGGCTACAGGCCATTGGCTAACGTGCTATAGATCATGCTGTCTCGGCGTCAACAGTATATCTGATACGCAACATGGGTTGCGTGTGGGGCGTCGCCATTACCTCAGCTATCGTGCAGAGCGTGTTGAAATCGAAGCTACCGGATGCTCTGGAAGGAGTAAAGCACAAAGCGGAAGTAAGTGCCGTGCATAACCATGCCATGTCGTCCGGGAATGTTCAATACTGACAACAACTGTGCAGGTGATCGATCAAATACGGCATTCAGTAACCGCTCTGAAGCATCTCCCACCTTCAATTCAACTAGCAGCCCGGATGGTATACTACGAGGGCATCCGATATGCGTTCGCTGCTTCGACAGCCTTCGCCATCCTTGCATTCGTGGCCACGTTATTCGCGAATGGAAAAGGTTTGAGACAGACACATAAATAAACGGACCCTGCAGCCCGAAGTTCGTCTAGAATTGTTGCGCCGTCTCGAGGCGCTGATAAATTGATGCCAAGTAGAACTGTGCTTCCAGTTTTGTACAGTATTGCGAGCAGCTTTTCATCCGCGCAGGCGGCAGCTTAAGCACAGCGGCCCATCCTCCTCAAATCGGCATGGCGTTGTTTATTAAGCACGTACACGGGTGTCGGATTCGGCAAATTGGGGTAGATCCCGACTTATATTCACGCTGCTTATTTTTAATCATCCTCCGCCGAGCACCTAACATCCGGCAATTTCGAGCTGGTCAACATGGCTCATAGTGCCCAGCCGACTCAGCTCTTGAGGCAGTACAGCGGGTGCAGATCCGCAGCTGGAGAGACGGAATGGTTCTTGAAGGCGGAAGCGCCAGTTCCTCGTGTTTCTCCAATTCTAAGATCGATGTTCCAGAAACGAAATAATGACTCCACCAGCACGCCGACCACATAGGAAGTCCAGGACTGGGTGTAAGACTTGTAAAAGGCGGAGGGTGAAGTGCGATGAGAATGGAATGCCATGCGGACCTTGTGCTTTACGAGGTATCGAGTGTGAATACGCACACACGCCGCGAATTCAACAACCCACGCCGGAGACTCCAACGATGAGAGGTTTCGCGACACCGCCGGGCAGTATATCAGAGAATGATTTGGGATGGTCGGGCTCACGGCGAATGCTCGAGCTTGAGTTGCTTCATCAATGGACCACCATCACGTATGTCGCTGCCAACACTATTACCAGAACAGCTTACTGATAATACTGTCCAGATATAAGAGCTACTGCGGCACAATCGTCAGCGAGTATTACAACTGGCAAGTGATCATACCTCGACTAGCTCTGCAACACGACTACCTTCTGCACGGCATGCTTGCCATGTCTGCTCTCGAAATCGCAGCCTTCACTCTGGACGACGAGGCTCGTGTTGACGAGTACGTCAACGTCGCTCTGGAATACCACAACACTGCCAGCAGTGGGCTACGGCGAGAGCTGTCCAACGTCACGCCCTCGAATCGGCAAGCTCTCTTTGCACTGTCATCCATACTCCTAATACTGGGCCTCGCATTGCCACGTTTCGTCCTGCAGCGAGGCGAGGAAGGCAACATGCTCGACTACATCATGACATACCTGGCACTCCTCAAAGGTCATCGCACTATCGCGGACATGGAGGCCAACTTCAGGAATAAGGAGCCGCTCGTCTGCAACCTTAGTTCTTACGACGACCTCCCATCGCCCGAACTGCAATCGGAGGTCCATGAGGTCTTTCAACGCTTGTCTGCGCTAAACGAGGAGATGCACGGAGCTGTACGCAGTAACTCGGGCCTTCCAGAGCTGCAAGCGATGTCAAATCATGCGGCGTGTCGAAGAGCGATCTTCTATCTCGAGGAGGACTTCGCGAATTGTCGGGACGACAATACGAGATCTTACTGCCTTGGATGGCCTCTTCGAGCTGGTGACGACTTCGTGGCGGCGTTGATGGCTAGGGAACCAGTTGCGCTGCTGACGATGATGGTCTGGGGCGTGTTACTGGAGCAAGTCCGTCACGGGATCTGGTGGGCTGAAGGTATTGGGCTACGGCTGGTCGAGGACCTGTCTGAGTTGATTGACACGAGTGAGGATGACAAGCTGAAGGTTGGCGTTGAGTGGACAAGAGCGCAGGTTGGTCTCGATCTAATGATTTGACAATGAAGACCATCTGTCAGTGCTCCTTATGTTCTCCTGTACGATGAGGTGACGTCTCTGCTCAGTCGCTCCTTCCTCTTCTGTTCTGCATCTGATGCCGCCTTGGCAGCCCACCCCTTTTCCGCAAATTTCTTCGACCTTCAGCTTCTCCGACACCAACACTTCAACATACAGTTTCATCACGACAGTCACTGTCGACGTCGATCACTTCCATCTCTAGTGGGTGACGACGGTCAGGAGTAAGCCCATTGAGCGGAGAATGGTCCCTCCTTGGGAGCGTGGCCCGACGAGGCGTCCTCGACCTAATCCAACTGATATTCATCACCATCAGTAAGTCACTCACTATATTCACCTACTGTTGCGACAGCAGTATCGGATCAGCTCACTGACCTTCGCTCTAGAGACCACTAAGCTGAAGCAGCATCTTCACCAGCAGAGGCAGGCCGAAGTGCCCAGGAGAAGTGAGTCACAACAACGTTTCTTTCTATCTCTCTATACAGTCACTGACCTATGCTCTAGCCACGACCTCGCCATCCCACCGCCAACGCGCACAGAGCACCGCACCTCGGACCTCATTGACAGACTGTAGGTACTGCCCTGTGGCCGCTCATTGAGTGATGGCTTTCCCAACCCTGTGCTTGAAACGTCACTGACCTAGCCTCTAGCATCCACCGTGCAGCAGCAACACCACCGCAGCCTCAGCCTCTGGCAGTGACAGCACCCGCTCCAGCACTATCGGCACCTGCCGAAACTTCAAAGCAGGTCACCTTCAACACCATCCTCCTGCTTGCCGACACGTATGACGTTGATGTCAAAGGAAACGCGAAATGGTGCCACGACCGCACGTCGTGTGGGATACTATGGTGCAAGCAACTTCACTTCTGCAAGGCTTTCTGGAGAGGGGCGAAGTACCATTCGGATGTAGGCCGCCCATTTGGTGGCGACGGAGTGCAGCACCGCCATCCCACGACCGGATTGATGGTATGGCACGGACGGCCAAACTGCAAGAAACTCATTCCAAGTCGTCGTCGTGATGGCGTCTGTGTCCCACCTGCTGGCCGGCCGAAGTGTCAGTATGGACGTGACCATGAAGACATTCGGAGGTGGAAGGTTTGAGTGAAACGAGAAGTACGCGAGAACGCATTGATGTCGAAGTACAAAGCTACTAATGCCGAAGTGCCAACGCGCGAATGATGGAGGATGGCCGAAGAGCAAAGGCTCAAAGATGAACTAGTCGTAGCAACATGCAAGCACGATTTCAACGCGCCTTCCATTCTGTCACTTACTTCCCATGTGCATATCACTGACGTCTCTCTTGTCACACGTCTTGCTTGAGGACCTACGAGTAGACAGGCACGCCACCAAGGCCGCCGCTGCCTCGACGACACTTCTCCCGCCTCAACGTGCGAGAACGGCGAGTACAGTGATCTCGAAGAAAATGCTTGCCCATCCGCAACTGTCCACCACTCTATCAGTGCGGCAACTGACGGCCTGCACTGAGACGCCGGAAGGAAGCACACCCGTGGCCAAGCACTCCAATTACAGCACCAAGACCTCATTTGACTTACTATTGACGCGTCCTCGCAGTTTCGCGTTCACAGCTTCAGCCTCAGCCCTACGCACAGCCTACCAGCATCAAACCTTGTTTTCTGAAGATATGAGCATGACAGACCAGTCAAGCCAAGCCGTCTCAATTTGCCGGAGTTCTCTCAACATGTCGAAGCCCTCTCAAGGTACTGGAAGGCTCGGAAGGCTCGGGGGGGCACGTTGAGCAGGCTGGTGTGTTCGAGAGTCGTGCGGGCACGTGCATGGCATTTGACTCCCTTGAGGAAGGGAGCACCATTGTAGCATGAATCAGAGGCCCCTCGTCTTGACATCGATCCAATCGACTAGAGGGACGTTGCAATATCCGATAGTTGGAGTCCCGAGCTCATGGGATCGCCTGAGGTGATGGCGAGTTGGTCTACCCAGCCCTTCACCTTTGGTCGTAGAAGACACCAGCTTTCGTAGACTATTCACTCTTCGATTTGCGCGGAGAAGGCTTTCGCGAGAGCGATAGTCGATGCTAGATACCGCCATGCCATTGAGACTCCCCAAGGGTAGACGAGTGAGATAGTTCTGTGGATCTACCTTCGCCATCTGCGAAGTCTGTATCTCGAACAATGTGTCTTCGATGGAGTAGCCTGACATGAGCCTCTGTCGTAGGAGCATGAGGTGTGGTCATGCCGCACTGTCAGATGGCGAGGCTCCTTCCTCCCTGTTTGCTTCGGCGGGGAGCCGGAGATCATGCCAGGATGTCATTGGCAGGGTAAAAAAGCTTGGTTCGAGCCTGAATTACTTGGAGTATCAACATCAATGTTGGTAGCGATTATTGAATAGGCATTGGTATTGCTCTTGCTAATCCAAGGACACCGCGTTATACATCCATCAACCGTGACATCACCAAACATGAGATCTTGCAGGTGGGAGATTGTTTCAAGAGCGCCGGCCAGAACCCAGCGAAGCAGATGAGACAACACAGCACGTGCAAGAAGGAAGCTAGTGCTCGGGCAAGGGCAAGCTTGACTTCATCAACACATACGCTCTTCATCAGTATTGTTATAGGCAACTGCTGTGCGTGTAGTTATTGTTGGACCGTGTAGAAGCGACATGGTGCCAAGAGTACCTTCGACCAGCAACATGGCCAACAACTTCAACAACGCCGATGGAGTGCAACTTCCGGAAGCACAGGACTTTGCACCAATGCCACAGACGACGGGCACGACGACGAGACGGACATCGAACAGCTCGATAGGCGCACAAAGTAACCCGAGCAGAATGGACAACCCGAGTATGCTGGCCAGCCAAAGCGGGAGCATCCAACCAGATGGCCAGCGCAACCGGCCTCGACCAACGCGACTAGACTATGGCTCCATGCGAAACGACCTGCGGATGCCGCAAGTCTCCTCTCCTACGGCCATGCAGGGCCCGAGCCGCCGTCCTGGTGTTGGCAGACGCCAGGCTTCGTCCGCAGCACCACACCGCGGCGATGTATTCTCGGTCGATGACGATGTGGATGAGATGGAGAATGAGCTGCGATTGGCACGGACGCACTCGAGAGGGGAGCCAGGGAGAGACAGGAGTCAGCAATTGAGACGGCGGCAGAGCACACTGCGTAGAAGGCCTACGACGGCACAACCGCCTGCTTTGAGGACGGTGGAGAGCCAGGAGGAGTATGACGGGAGTGCGCAGACAACGGGCACTGATGCTGCCGCGGATACTCGAACTGCTTCTGTCTCTCCGGACAATGGCGAGCCGAGTTCGGAAGAGACACTGCAAGGTGAAGAGGAGGAGGAGGAGCAGGAGGAATTGCCTTCGCCTGAAGATGATGAAGACGACGATGACGATGAGGATGCGAATAGCGATGCTGAGAGCTTCACGCTGAAAGATAGGCAAGAGGCAATCAACGAGACACATCCATTCGGTATACGCATATGGAAGCCTGCGTTGTACAAGAAGAACCGGTCTGTCCAGCGCAACGCAGAAGGCGACATCCATAGTACGCCTGGCGGCTTTGTGAGCAGGTGGCTGTTTGTGTTCAACTGTCTCTGGACCGTCCTCTTTGGCTGGTGGCTGGCAATCGTTGCAGCAGCGGGTGGCGTCCTCTGCATGCTCTTTAGTCTGGTACAAGTGCCAGGCTGCTACGAGTACGGACGAGTTCTGATCAATTTGAGCCATTATTTGTTCTACCCATTCGGAAAGTACGTCAAGCTCGACCGAGACGAGGACTACATGGACGAGGATGAAGGCGAAGGCCGAAGCATTACCGAGTACGAGCGCTGGCAGACCGGCGACATCGAAGAGGGCCGCCTGTTCTTTGGACCCACAGATCTCAACCGTTCTATCATTGGCCGCAGACGGGACGAAGTCGTCGACGAGACCGAAAGTCTACTCGGACGTCAACGCCGCTCCAGTAGTACTGGTGATGCCGATGGCGGGCGCAACAAAGTGAAGAAGCGATTGTTCGGACGCGGCAAGTGGAACGTGGGACGAGTCATCTTCTTCCTGTCCTTCTACTTCTTGATCACGCCTTGTCTGTTTCTGGTCAGTGGTATTTGCTGGTTCCTCGTCTTCTGGATCCCGATGGGCAAGGTGACGCTGCTGGTGTTCTACCATCTACGTCGCCACCCGCTCGCCCTGAGCTTTCACACCGATAACCATTACTCGCGCACCCTGAGCATTGAGCGTGGATCCAACGGAAGCAGCATCCTACTGTGCACGTACCGCGCGGTTGGTATCAAGTACTGGAAGTACACCATCGACGGCACGAATATCTTCCTTATCAACCTGCTGGGTCTGGTCGTCTTTACCATCTTCGACTACTTCGTCCTACTGGAAGCACTTGGCATCGAGATGTTCATCACGTCGCAAGGGTTCATTTTCGTTCTGGCTCTGGCCTCCATTATCCCGCTGGCTTACTTCATCGGTCAAGCTGTGGCTTCGATCTCGGCGCAGAGCAGCATGGGCGTCGGCGCGACCATCAACGCCTTTTTCAGCACGATCGTCGAAGTCTTCCTGTACTGCGTAGCGCTCAAAGAAGGCAAAGCGGCGCTTGTGGAAGGCAGCATCATCGGCTCCATCTTCGCAGGCATCTTGTTCCTACCAGGCCTGAGTATGTGCTTCGGAGCTATTAAGCGGAAGACGCAGCGCTTCAATGTCAAGTCTGCTGGGGTCACGAGTACGATGCTTCTATTCGCTGTCATCGGCGCTTTCAGTCCCACGCTTTTTTACCAGATGTACGGCAGCCACGAGATGCGATGTCGCCAATGCACGGACTGGGACCCGAGCTTGCTGCACGAAGAAATCGGCGGGACCAAGGGCTCCGACAGAGATTGCAGAAGATGCTTCTTCGCGCAAACTCCTGCGCTCCATGATCGCTTCTACACGGAAGCCGTTCGGCCGTACATCATCTTCTGTGCCGTCTGCTTGTTCCTTTCATATGTCGTCGGGCTACTGTTCACGCTTCGGACGCACGCTGCCGTCATCTGGAACAACGAGCCCGATAATGAGAAGAAAGAAGCAAAGACAGAGACTCACCGGGATGACCGGTTTCTCTCCATCCCTGGCACTGCAGGCCTGGTTGAGGACCCGAAACGAACAAGATCGTCCATACACGGGACAGTGACTAGCGAAGGTGTGCGCGACTCCCAAATGTACAAGCGCATCTTGAACCAGAGCTTGAAACAAGCCGGCTACAACACTGGCGGTGGCGTATCGGCGGCGCAGATTCTGAGTAAGAAGGACGACCCTGCGAGCACGTCCGCACCACCTCACGTCGTTCCACCAAAAACACCAGACGACGACGCCAGGAACTCGCAGAGGATTACCGGCCTTAGTACGGAGGACAATCGCATGCTAGTCCAAGAAATCGCAGAGATAGCAGCAACCGCAGCCACCGTCGCCGCCCGCGATGCAACCAAAGCACCCCGCCGCGCCTCCGTCATGGCCACAACCTCAAGCACCGCCCCCCTCCCCAAACCCACCACCTCCGGCTCGAGCAAAGATCCAACCACCCCAAACACA
>JAABUL010000125.1_pt1 | contig 153417 bp, 167 predicted proteins | sample 5559151 | NCBI WGS metagenome assembly JAABUL01 (sample SAMN10711876, study PRJNA513368) | rock metagenome | isolation source: Antarctica rocks | place: Antarctica: Victoria Land, Pudding Butte sud | reverse complement strand
TAAACTTAGCCGTATACTAGAATACTAATATTCGCTAAACGATGTCTTAAACGATACGGATCGTAACCTTCTTTTCGTTACTAAATCCGTAAATCGTTTTTATCTTATCGTAGAATCTAACGAAGTTAGAAAAGATTCTACTCTCGTCCTTCTAATATATAATAAAGTCCTTAGTCCTTAGTCTTATCTAGTACTAAGCTTCCCCTTAGAGGTATATCGTCGTAATAAGACATCTCTTCTTATAGGAAGTAACTCCGTCTAACTTAAAGTAGAGTAAGAGTTAGTTAATCTAGTCGTCTAGCTTATTGTAGTCTCTATAGAAGAAGTCTACCTTAGTCTTACTATCGGTCCTACGATCGGTCGCCGGAGCTACGCTTTCGTCTCTATAGCCTAAGCCTCGTATACTACTAGTAGTACTTATTCTAAGGGTGTTCAAAGTATTACGATCCTATAAGTAGTATTACGTAAGTGCTTCTTTAAAGAGTAGGTAGTAGTAGGTATTTAGGTAAGATAACTCGAATATACTATAAATAGTTATAGACCTTTTAGTAAGATTGTAACATAAGTTGAACATAAGTATATTAAAGACATTCTTAGTTCCTATATACTAAATAAGTGTTACTAGCTTACTAGACTCGCGACGAGCTAGTCGAGTAGTACTTACTATCTCGCTATCGAGTAGTCGAGTAGTATTACGTAGCTCCTACATTATCTCGTTTACTTAGTATCGAGATATATACGTACCTATACGCCTTTCCTCTAATTACCTATATTCTAGCATCTACCCGTAATAGTACTATTAAGCTTAAGGACGCTTTAAAGCTCTATTAGATATACTTCCGCTACGACGCTAACTACTTCCTTATTAACGACGAGTTATTACCTAAAGACTAGCTAGAGCTACGTAAACTAATAGAGCTATTAGAGCTAATTACTATAATAAGTACTTAGTAAATTTAAGCTAATCTGTTATATAGTAACTATAGAGCCCTCTAGTAAAACCTTAGAGCCTTAGACTTCCTTATAACTTACCTTAAGAAGTAGAAGTAGCTTTACCTTTATAAGCCTTATAGTTACTTTAAGGCTTATATTAACCTTAGCTAAAAGAAGGCTAATAAGTACTATATACTTACTAATAAGGTACTAGTCTACTAAGCCTTAATATAGCTTAATCTAACGAAGAAGAAGTAGTAGTTTAAGGATAGATAGGGCCTTATTTACTCGTAATAGGTTATTAACGTTAATAACCTTATAAAAGCTTAGTTTAAGTAGTATTAGTAGCTCTATCTAAACCTCTAGCGTCTATAGTTATATAATTTAAGCCTCCTTAATAAACTATCTAACTTTAAGTACTATAACTAAGTTAGACGTACTAGCGGATACCTTACTAAACTATAGCTATATACGTACGAGTAGCTAGCTCCTTCTAATATTAATATTATCTACTAGTAGCGAGATAACTAGTTAAGATTCCCTATACTTTATTATATAGTAATAGACGCCCTTACTACGCTAGTAACTACTATAGTAGACGAGTAAGTATTTAGTAAGAGTAACGATATTATTAATAACGATTATACTAGGCTCTATAAGGAAGTAGTAGAGTAGATAGTAGTACTACGTAGTTAGATTACGTTAGATATCGTTAACTTAAAGCTACTTATAAGGGAAATTAGGCCTTTAAAGTAGGTAGTAGTAGATAAATTAATATTTACTTAAGTACCTCTAGGAACTATAGACTTACTACTTTAAGTAGGTCTATACGAGTAATTAATTAATTAAGTATTATAAGTAATTAAGTAAGTAGCCCTTAGCTAGTAATTAATTAAGCTTATTTACTTAACAATCTAAGCAAGTAGCTATATAACGCAATTACTACTTAATTGATTACTAGACACCCTAGGCTAGAGCCTAGAGCATATATCTTACCTACTACATCTAGGACAATATTACTAGATCGCTAATTTCACGCAGTACTATGGCGTACTCTCAAACGTCGCAAGTACATTACGTTCCGGTAGTCTAGATGTGAAAGCCTCCGCTTCGCAGACTCTTGAAACGTGTAAGTTGAGCAAAGTCTTGGGTTTGTGTTTTCATACTCACGTTACTCCTGCAGCCGGTCTTGCACAGTCTCTCATTCAGCTTCTTCGTACTCTCTCCTCGTCGTTCCTTGATTTCGCTTCGCTGTCCTAACACGGCTTTCCACAGCACATCTCCTTCACACAGGTTCGACCGCTTCAATCCGTAGCCAGAGTCTCAGTACCACAAAAAATGCTTCGCGTCACTGTTTTGGCCACTGTGCATCTAATCACCCTCTCTCTGGCGATGCCAAGTGGGCCTTACTGGAATCTTCGCTTCGAAGCCGCCAACCGCTCAATGAAGGCAATGAGCTCAGGGACCATGCCCGTTTACGATGCGGACTGCACCGTGGTCTATACAACAGTCGATGTGACGGCCACTGAGGTCAGCGCGGTCCCTACATCGACCGAATCTTGGGATGGAGCCGATGTGTCGTTTGCGGCTTCTACGACCGCATCGTCTCAAGCATCTTTCTTTCCATCATCCGGCGCGAATAGCGTCACCGAACCGTCGGCCACGTCTTCTGCCGCGTCTTCTGCTGCGTTTTCTGCCACCCCAAGCGCCACTCGAGCATCGACAAAATCTTCTGCGGCACCCAGCGAATCTCGTTCTGGGGCAAAGCGCGGCTTGGCTATCGGTGGAGATGAACAAGACTCGTTGATCGCCGCCTTCAACAATGTTAATAGCATCAATTGGGTCAACAATTGGTACTCTGCACCACCGGATAATCTCAGCAGCCATATCGAGTTCGTACCGCAGATGTACGGAAAGCTGTCGAATGTCGATGGCGAATGGACTCGCAACGCGGACAAAGCTGAGAGAGACGGCGCCAAGTATTTCCTCAGCTTCGGGGAGGTCAATACACCAAATGACGACCTATACATGGATGCCCCGACTGCTGCCGATTTTTGGATGAAGGAGATGCAGGAGTATGCGCAAGCTGGTGTCTCGGTTAGCACTCCGCCTGTCCTCTTCAACACCGGCGACCTCGAGTATTTGTCGAAGTTCATAAATGTCTGTGAAGGATTGGGATGCGATATGGGGTTTGTCTGCGTACACTGGATCTGGGAGGCAGATCAGACGGACAGTTTCAAAGACTCAGTCAGCCAAGCTATCAAGATTGCCAACGGCAGAAAGGTGTAGGTCGACAACTTTCAGGCCTCTGGCACCGTGGATGAACAGCAAGCCTTTCTAAGCGAGGTTGTGCCTTGGTTAGAGCAAAACCTGGCCATCGAGCGCTATGCTTACGTTCCTTTGGACATGACCAGCGGCAACGGCTTCCTGAATACGGACGGCTCCGTCAGCTCTCTTGGAAAATTCTATGCGGACCTTTGACTCGGATTCGAGTACTGACCCACATGCTCTCAAGAGGAGAGGGAATTTCTTTTCTCATGCGGCAGAAAGCTCCTTTAATTTAGTAGGAAGACAGATCTACTACATAGCTCAACGACTTTATTGTCAGAACTATCGGCCATAACTGGATTGAAACAAATGAATTGATGAGTAAAAAATTATATGTGATAGCATACGACCTTGGAGAATCTTACTGTAAGCTTCCACTACCCTGTCTTTCACACTAATCTTAGTAGATTTCACCACAGCTTTGTCTGTCGATGTCATCCGGTAACAGGCAAGACATCTTGGCATCCATAATGCGTAGCCCAGGGATCATCGTCAGAAGCTTTTGCCCTATTATGCTCGATAGTTGCGCCCACCTTCTCCGCAGTATCCTCGCTCCATATGGAGGAAACCAGGGCAAGCATCCCATCTATTCCGGCTGTAACACCCGACGTAGTCCAGACATTGCCGCTTGTGACCCATCGTGCCTTCGCAACCCAATGTGTCTTAGGGCCGTTTGACGTGATGAAGTCCCAGAACGACTTGTTTGTTGTTGCGCGTTTACCGTCAAGTACGCCAGCCCATGCAAGTAGCAAGGAGCCGCTGCAAACGCTGAACAAGTATCCTGCTGGAGGATGGCCCTTGTAGCCTTTGCATACATTCTGTATGAAATCCAGAAATGGCCGCAAAGCCTCTTTGTTTCCCGAACCCGGTCCACCGGGCACAATCAACAGATCCAGAGCGGGAGCGTTGTCGAGGGTATTGGTAGGCATATAGAGCTGTTGGCCCGCGAACGAGGATGATGTTCCTGGCTCGATGGGACCGGGCGACACAGGATCCAATGTTGCGGCGATCACGTGGAGTTGTAGGCTTTTGCCCATGTAAATAGACAAGACATTGAGGACCTCAATCGGACCAGCCATATCCAGCACCTCAAATGTAGGGAAAAGCAAGAGGCCGACGGTAAGCTCTGTCATAATTGATGGCAATGATCTTGTGAGGAAACGTGACTTCTGAGGATCCAACGGCAACTTGGGAGACGTCGTATGATAAGTTCATGCATATTAAAGCCCAAGCGAACACATCTAGACATAATTGAGCAATTTTGAGCAATTTTGAGCAATTTTGAGTAGAATACTTCCTCACTCCGTGTACGGAACCAGTCCGTGCACGCGCGATGCGACATTCTATAGACGAGTAGGTCATCCAATATCTCTTGAGTCGCGAAGGCTATGGACGAAGCGATTGCAGTCTGAATTCCTCAGCTGCTCCGTGAATATAGCGCACTACAAGATCATCTACACATTAAAACGTATCTCACCGGCCTTCCGTCGCTTAATCCGGATTAAGAGTTTGCTTTATGTGCCCTAGCTTTGTCTAGTCGTTTACCTTTGCTTATAGGAAGAATAGCCTAGTACGCTAAAATGACTAAAATACTAATCTATAGCCGACTAGCCTAGATGTAACTAGCAAAAAATATAGAAAATACTAGTATAGACTTTATAATTTACGCGCTACCTATAAGGCTTAATATAGGGACCGGCCTTTTTTCCCCTAAATAAGTTAAGGCGCTAGCTACTAGTCTACATCTATATATAAGGCTAGTTAAGGCCCGTACTAGCTAAGGAGCGAAGTATAAAATTCTTAAAGAGCGGATTACTATATTTAGTTAAAGAGTAGTAAGTATAGTTCTACCTTCGTCTATAATAAAGGTACCTTTCTATACTATAAGATAGTACCTTCTTCGCCTATAACGAGTAATTCTAATAACTTTATTCTTAATAATATTAACGATCTTACGGCTTATTTAAAACGACGCCGCCGACTTAAAGCTACTATAAAGAAGAAAGACGCGACGTAATAGGCTTATACTACTACTTAAATAGCTACTTATTTAGAATAAAGATACTATCTTAAGGCTACTATAAAGGAGAAGCTAAAGTAAAAGGAGGAGAAGGAGGAGAAATAAAGTAGCTTCTTATTATTTAATAATAGCCTTAGTTAGAACGAAGACGACTCTATAGATACTACTTTATTTAGTAGCGATTTAGACGAAGAAGACGATAACTTACTACTACCTCCGCTAAAGCGCTTATATAAGAACTTCGATATACTCTAGCTCGCTATTAACGAATAGATACTTACCTATAGCTACGACGTAGTAGTTAATAACTACGTTCTAAATAACAATAGTATAATAGGGTTAAAGATAGGCTTATTACTAGTAAGCCGATAAAAAGTAGGATACCTATAGCCTTAATCGTTACCTATAGGATAGATAACGGAAGTTATTATTAACGAAGGAAGGATACTTAATATTTTACTAGTTCGTTACTAATAATCTAAACTATTTAGAAGGTAGTTTATTAGTCGTCTATCTAAAACGGAAGATCTAGTATAAGCGCTATAACTATAGCGCCTTCTTAAAGAGTACTACCTTAGTAAACTATCGTTATTATTAACGAGACCTTAAGATACGGTCTTAGCTTTAGTTAGACCTCTAGTACGGCCTCGGAATTAAGTAATCTATTATAAGGCTTTATTAGGACTTCCTTAGTTCGTTCTAAACGAGTAAGGATATAAGTAACCTTTACCTTTATTTTTAATAAGAACTACTTTAGAGTTAGACCCTTATTAATACTATAATCCGCTAAGTAGAAGAGGCTAGATTCTTCTATAATTACGATATTAAGAACTAGGACTTTAGTAAGAACGAGCTCGCTAGTATTAAACCTAGCTAGAGTCGTCGTTTAAAACGAATATTCCTTACTTATCTAAAGTCGATTAAGTATTATAAGCGCTTTCTAGATATTATTCTCCTTAATTATACGTATACGACGAATAAGTATAGTAAGCTAGTTATAAATATTATTAGAGTTATAGGTTTAAATAAAACGATACTAATCGCGCTTACTATTCTCGACGGCGAGAACGAATAAGAGTTTACCTAGCTCCTTAAGTAGCTTAACGACCTTTACGTTTTTAATAAAGTCTCTCTACTAAAGCTTATTCTTACTAATTATAACTATAGTCTAATTAACGCGCTTAATACCTCCCTTATTTAGAACGAGATTCTAATTCGACTTTACTTTTAGTATATAGATAAGGACGTTAAGGCCTACTAGCGTTTAAAGCTTAGTAGTATTATCGATTTAAATAATAATAATAGTAAGCGAAAGATCGATATACTATAAGGTATACTATTCTACGAGACGTATTAGAAAGCTCTATTCGCTAATAATAAAGCTAATTATTAAGCTACTCTTAATTTAATTAAAGATATTTAGAAGTAGGTATACTAGTAACTTTATAACGAGTAGTTTAATACCTACTAGGATTACTATACGTACTTCGTTTAGAACGACGTCCTCTACTTTAAACTCTAGTTAACGTCTCGTATTAAGGGCGCTTACTTAGTAATAAAGAAATAGCTTTAGAATTCCTAGTCTAATATCTTTAGTTTTATCGAACGTCTAATTCTATAGTAGCTAAACTAGTTTAATAGGATTAAATAGGATATCTACGAGAATATAGAGCGAGTACTTCTTAAGATAACGGCGCCCTTTTAGAGATACGTTAAGAATAAGGTCTATAAGTTTACTCTAACCGACTCTCTTTAGTAGTATATATTAGTAATAAAGGAGATTAACGACTATTACTACCTCGAACTCTAATACTAATAGGACTAGAAGGAGCTACTAGAATAGAAGCCTTATTCTAATTATTACTAACGAACGACTAGTAAGCTATACTACTATCTTATTTAAGATCGACGTCTTATAGGGTAGCCTATTTTAATACTCGATTATAACGAATACTAGTAGATTAAACCGGCTAACGAGCGTTAGAGGAATAAGAATAAGGATAGGCTCTTTAAGCTTAACAAGCTAGTAATAAGACTAAGATAAAAGGTAGCTCTTTATTAAGGACGAGGTAAAATAAATACCGGAATTTACGATAACTATTACGAGTACCTTAAGGCAGAACGGATTACTTTAGCTACTAGTATTATTAATTCTAATCTCTTATCTTAACTAAGAGTATAGGGTTCTTTATTATAAATAAGAGTAAGAGGTTCTTAAAAGTAGCTAGCCTCTTCTCTCTTTTCTCCTTTAAAATTAAAGGTATCTTAAAGGATCTTACTATAAGACGCGTTTTAATTAAACTTCTAACTAGATCTATCTAGTCCTTTATTCTCGTAGCCTTTAGTTTAGTCGATACTTTTGCCTCCTTAGCGTTTATTCTAACTAAGTCTATAACCTACGCTTCTATCTATCGTATCGTTCTTATACCTAGAGCCCTTAGTTTAGATAAACTAGTAGCTATATTATATACCCTTAGTATAACTAAACTACTAACTATATTAGATACCCTTAGTATAGTTAAACTAGTAGCTATATTAGTAGCTACTATAGCTAGATTAGTAGCCGGATTAGTAGCCGTATTAGATATTCTTAGTTTAAACGAGTTATTAGATATCTTCGGTATAAACGAGTTATTAGATACCCTTAGTATAAATAAGTTAGTAGCTACCGTAGTAAAAAGGCTAGTAAGCCTAAGCCTAAGCCTAAGCCTAGGGTTAGTAGTTCGTTAATAATAAGTATTAGTAGCTATTATACTTAGCGCGTACGTTGTTATATATAGCTCGTAGTTAATATAATAGTAGCCTATAGCTTTAGTATCGTTAGAAACGAGTTACTTATTATTTATTCCTTTAGTATAACTAAGTTACTTCCTATTTACTACTAAATATTATTTACTTACTATAAGTAAAAGATTAAAAGAGCGCTATCTACTACTCTTAAACCCTTATTTTTATTTATACTACTTTTATATTCTCGTAGCCTTTCTTTACCTTTTTCTTTCCCTTTTCCTTTAATATTACTAAGCTCCTTCCCTAAATTCTTTAAATCTTTATTTACTATACCTTTATTAGTAATAAACTGCCCTTAAGGCCTAGCTAAGATTATATATATTATCTTATACGTTCGTTCTTAATAAACTTAAGATTAGTACTACTTCTATTATTAAGATAGTTAGAATCTTTCGTTATAGATAAACTACTAAATTAATTAAATCGACTAATAGTAGAATAGTCTTAGTTAAATAGATAAGACTTATATCTAGGTATATACTTATTATTAGAGTCTAGAATACTAGCTAGAAGATATACTAGATAACTATAAAGATTCTATATAGTATAATCGAGCTATTACTACTTTATTATAAATAAAGGCTAACTTTAATCTTTAGTAAGTACTACTAGCGCTAGTATTACGATACTTTAAAGTATAAGTCCTACTACGCTAAGCGTACGGCCTAGCCTTATAGCGCTATAATCCCTATTAGCTTTAATAGTAGTAACTTTATACCTTATAGCTACTATTAAAAGGATATAATAGTCGAGCTATAGCTTATTACTAACGATATTTAAATAGATACTTAGGTTAGGAAAGGTAACCGTATCGCTATAAGTACTAACTACCTACTCTACCTTCGTTACTAATAAGTATCTAATTAATACTATTACTATATTAGTTCCTATTAGTAGATATACTCGCCTTCGTCCTTAACGATATAAATAACGTTACGTAAGCTAATCTACGTAGCCGCTATCGCGCTAATCTACGTAGCTACTATCGATTTACTACTCGTATAGTAAACGGTAATAGAGGTATAAGTAAGACTCGATTTAGGAATAGCTAGTAAGTCTAGTAGTAATAAGGGTATTTAGGCTTAATCTTAGTATTTAGGTATAGATATAGGTACTAGCTCGTTAGAAACGAGGCTAGCGATACTCTTACCTCTTATATTAATTAATATAGATATAAATCTATTCCTATTACCTTACTTCCGAATACGGTAATCCGCTTCTTAAGGATTTTATACTCTACTCCTTAGCCGGTATAGTTAAGGCTATAATAGCCCTTAGGTATTACTTACGCTAACGCTACTTTTATATATTCTATACGGCCCCGATAAGTATCTTAACCCTTAGAGTTAGCTATTTCTTACCTTATTAAGAAGAATACTAATCGGTAAGTTCGATTCTAAAGTTTAAATTTTATATTCCTATACTAATATACGTACCTTATATCTTACTCTTATTCGAGTTCTATTTATTAGGGCTATAGCTTACTAATAAATTAGTATAGTTGAGACTTAAAGCCCGGTATCGGCTAATAGCCCGTTAAATTTAGGACCGTCTATTTCTTTAGTATCTTTAATAGTATCTTTAAAACTCTTTCTCGTTATACTATATCCTTAAACGATTACTACTAGCGGACTTTTTTACCTAATTATAATCTATTCTTATATATTTTAGCTATATCTTAGGACCGCTTCTAAGTTTTATTCTTACTCTTCTTTAGTTTAAATATACTAGATCTAAGATCTAAATAGTCCGACTAAGGTCGTTAGTAGTTCTTCTCTACTAAAAAGCTTTTTCGGTAGTACTTTCGCTTCTACTATAGAATATACTATAGCGTTTAAGAACGTTACTATTAAACGAAATATCTCCTTTACTAATATACTTATAAAGAATAAGTCTAGCGTTTTAACTCTTTTAAAGTTTAATATTCTTATTATCTTTAGTAGGCTACTTAAAGTAGTATAAGCTATTATTATATCGTAAGGAGATAACCTTAAAGATATTATTAAAGAGTTTAGAGCTTTAAATATAAGCGGTATATAAGAGTAGTAGCTTATATCGATTAGTACTAATAGCTTTATTCTAGGTATAGAGGGGTTACTTATAGGTAAATCCGCTATAAGCTATTAGCGCTTCCTTAATCTACTAAAGATAGTATATACGGAATCTACTAAGCTCTTCTACAAGCTAAGGATAAATATAGTAAGGAAGTAATAGGTTAATTATAGCGTCGACTCTTATAAACTAAGAGTCGTAATAGCTAGTAAAGTAAGTTATAGTCTAAACTATATACTATAGCTTCTAAGCGTTCTTATAGGGTCCGAGATAGCTAAGATAGTCGCTATAGCTATATATTATAATTAGAAATTTATAAATATAGTAGTAACCTAGAGTTATTTTATAGGAAGAGAAGTAGTATTACCTAACCCTTTAAATAATATAAAAGTATTAAATTAAGCGTAAAATCTAAGTTAAGGTATTATATACTACTAAGGGCATTATATTTACTATAGTTACTACTATAAGGTTATATAGTAGTATAGAGGCCTCTTACTACCTTTTAAACCCTATAGATACTAATATTTACTAATAATTAATAGTACTACGCTAAAAAAGGTAATATTAAGACTACTAAATACTCTATATTTAATTTAGCTATTTTAAACTAAATACGCCCTTATATATATATAAGCTATTAACTTTTATTTATATAGTAGCGGCTAGGTATCCTTTAAAATCCTTATTAAATACTATTCTACGATATAGAATATAAGATATATATTACTTAGGAGAATATAGTCTTAGGTAAAGCGAATTAAAAGCTTATTAATAAGTAATAGATAGGTACTAAAGGTAGATATATAATAAAGTAGGAAGGTAAGTAGAGTTATACTTTACTAAATTAGGCGCTACGTTTTTATATAAGTAGAATTTTAAAGACTAACCTCTAAGAGCGCTATAACGTATTAGATAATACGCGCTAGCTACTATAGAATAGCTAGATCTATTTCGCTAACCTATAAGCTATACGGAACTAGTACTCTCTAAGATAGAGGTTATACTATTGCGATTACGCTTTAAGACTAGGCGTTTAAGAGGGGCGTAATAGAGATAGAAGGCTATAATACTTAGCGTACGGACCTATCTAACGTATACGTTAGACGCGTAAAGTCTATCTCGACTATACTACTTTATTAAATCTATAACTCTATTAATATTTACTTAATAGACTTAGCGTTAGAGGAGCTAAGGCTCGATATATCGAAAACTATTACCTTAGTTACTTAGGCTTATAGAGTAAGTAGATCTACCTTATCTCGCTACTTTAATAGTATAAGTAAGCCTAAAGCCGTATAGTACTTAAATTAGTAACTCTTTATATTACTATAAGAGACTACCCTTATATTATATATTAATAAGCTTACGGCTAGAGTACTACCTCCGACCGTTACTATAGTAAAGAATATAGCTTAGTAGCTCTCTAGTACCGAGCTTAGAGATAACTAGTTAAGGCGCTTTTACCTATAGTATAAGGACTAGCTTAGATCTAGTTACCTACGTATAATAGATAGATAACGACTAAAGGCCGACTTAAGATTATTATATAAGTACTACTTCGAGCTACTATAGTTAAAGATTAAGTAGTATAGTATTACTACGAATAATACCTATAATATAGATAAAAAGGGCTTCCTTATAGGTACTAGTATTCGTACTATCTAAATCTTTAATAAGATAGCTATTAAGACTAGCTAAGTTACTAGAGCTTATACTAACGGTAATAGAGAATAGGTTATAATTATTACTACTATCTACGCGAACGGCTTAATACTACCTCTAACTATTATCTTTACTAGATATTTACTTTAAGACGCTTAGCTCTAGGACTTAGATATAAAGCGTAATAACGTATTCTTTACTACTTTACCTAACGGCTAGATAAATAATAACCTTATACTAAAGTAGATTATAAAGGTCTTTAACTATAAGACTAAGAAGAAGGCTCGTTAAAGTCGTAAGTAGAGGCTATTAATACTAAACGGATATAGTAGTTATATAACTATAGCCTTCCTTAAATAGTATAATAATTATAAGATCCTTATAGTAGTCTATTTACCTAATTTAACTTACTACTTATAACCTTTAGACGTCGGTTTATTCGTACCGCTTATAACGCGTTATAACTAATTACTTAATTAATATATCTACAACTCTAACGATTATAGTTACGTTAAGAAGCGTAACTTCTTCCGTATATTCTAGGTAGCGTAGTACGAAGTATTTATAAGCTCTAACGTCCTCTTATTATTTAAGAAGACTAGTATATTCTCCTTTAATCCCTTAATTATTCTAGATAATATAGTACTATTAGTATATTTTTTAAGGCCGACTACTACTTTATTAGATAGTCTAATAGCGATTATCTAACGTAAGAAGGTTTACTTCGTTAAGGACGTCGAGTAGTAATATACTATATAAGAATATAACGCTCGTAAGCTCGATAAGATCGTCGATAAGCTCTTCGTAGTAGAGAGTAAGAATAGTATCCTCTAGTATAAGCTTAATAGCTATAAACGAGCTCTATTTAAAGTATAAAAGAAGAAGATACGTATTAAGATACTAGTTAAATAACTAAGGTTAGATAACGGCTCTACGGCCTTATTAGTTAGTCTAAATACTATTAAGACGTTAAGGACTATAGACGATAAGAAAAAAGCTGCTAAGGAAGCTAAATAGGTAGCTAAGTAGCTCGTACGTAATAAGAAGAGGATATAGTTACTTACTAACGCTAATTTAAAGCTAGAGAAGCGACGAGAGCCTAAAGATAAGGCTTAAAGATAGAAGGTTAAATAGCTTGTAGAATTAGAATAACAATACTACTAAAATACTACCTCTACGGTAACTAAATAACTCGCTTTTAAGCTTTAGTAGTTAGCTAAGAAGGTAACGAGACCCCCTTAGTAATATTTACCTAGCTTAGTAGTCGTATTATTCGTTAGTCTAGCTAAATTAGCTAGTATTAGAAACGCTAGTACTACTCGCTTAGAGCGAGCTATATAGCTCCTTAGGCGCCTATTTAACTAATCCTTATGTCTATAGATACTCTATATATACCGCTATTATAAGCGCTTTAATTTACTTGGCTACGAGCTATATATAGCGAGATATTCGCTATTATATTTACTTAGGGACTCCCTTAGAGCACGTGCGTTAGGTGTATCCGTACGTTAGATGTCTCAGCCTTCTAGTGCTTCGACCTCTACTATCGTACTCTCTAGATTACGGTAAGCTCCTTCACTAGATTCATGTACACACGTTACTAGCCCCTATAGGGTCGAGGGAACGTGAGATGCTGTTGGGGTTACCGTGACGGACCTACATGCTATATCGGTACAAGGAGCCTTCTTCCTTTTCATTTCTACATGCCCAGTCCGTTACGCCCGACTTCACTTTCTACGATCTCGACAGTACAGCTTCTGAATACACACAATGTACACCAACGAGCTAGTCTGCTACACACTGTGCTACAATTTCATCACATCATCGAACTAGTTCATCCTACGCGGCCGCAATGATAGCACAGCAGCAAACGACTCTGCGCAGGCCTGCTGCTACGCCAGGGGCTATTGTATGGAAGGTTCAATCGGCCATTGCACGCACTCAGTCACGAATGGCACTGGATCTTACATGGCCGGCTCCGATCCCGACCTGGGCTGATCCTGCCTGCCCAAAGCAGTGCACGTCCGAGTACAGCGCCGACATAGTGTATGACACAAACCGCTCGATATGGCACTCACTGCTGCGTCAGTCAGGAAGGTCTTTTGAACTGCCAACAACCCTCCAACTTACCGTGTCAGCACCGAAGAGCTTGGCAACCATCAAGCAAATCGACACACCTGCACCTTCTCCTGCGGTCTCTGCGGTAGGCACCATTCCTGCTTCGGTCGACTCCATCGTGGCCTTAACTGCGGGTGGTGCAGTCTCATGCATCCTCTACTTCTCCACCAGACGCCTCGCCGACCGGGTTGGCTGGTGTATCGTCAGCCCCAACCTCCGGCTCCTTGCCAACGCCTCCAGGTCAAGTAAGAGACAGTCTCTCCGGCCGGTGCAACAGTCGGCATTCTCATCGCTGCCACGGTCGTCCTGGCTCTTTTTGGCCTCGGTTGCCTCTTCCTGCTCCGTCGAAGCAAACAGAGCAAAGCAGCAGCTCAGATACCCCATTGGACCAACGATGGACCGCAGCAGGATGACTGGGTGGAGAAGCGCAAGCCATGTACAGATCATGGACATGCGTCGCCGCCAGGGTACGGGTACGAGAAGGTGGAGAATGGGTAGGCGATGTGCACGAGATGCCGAGCCCGCGGCACGAATCGCAGGAACTGATGGTACAACCAATGCAGTCGCTGGTGGAGGTGGGGAGCGGGAGGTAGCCGTTACATTGGTACCATCCCAGGGATTCGGCCCTTTGATGGACCCCGCAGATGCCTCCATGCGAGACCTGCCAATGAAACCTTCTTCCGAGTTGGCCACATCAGATACGCTACAGTCTTCTGGAGACTTGTTGCATGCAGCTTTCGTCATGTCTACAATGTTAATTCAGCGCTCATAGATCGCGATAATAAAAGTCACGTGCTTTCCCCAGAAGTTCTAGGCCATCGCCCCCGCCTTCCCGCAAAATAGTCGACTTCACTTCGCTTTCTCTTTACCCGTCGACATGTCTGCCAACCATGCCATGGCGCTTGGCGCATCGCGAAATCATCAATCCCTTCTCATGGTGCTGGTTCATATCGGTGATCAATCAACGTGTGAAGGCGTCTTCGAGCGGAGCAATTAAGAACACACCATACAGTAACATACGCGATCGAACTCGCCTTGTGCCACCACCGTACAGAGAGGGCATCGTGACTTCGACCTTTCTATGGCCAAGAGTAGACCAGCCATATACGACACACGCCACCTTGGCTTGTCCAAGAATCGTGCCCAAGCTCGCTAAATGGCGGCAGAAGGTCGGTCACGTATAAGTCTTCCTTACATCTTGCTTGCGATCGTCCTGTCTTGTCCTTTACTTTCCTCAGAGCTCCTCGCGACTTCATCACGACTGCAGCTACCGTGCCGCAATCATGTCTTCGAGCGACCACGACATTGAGAAGCATCATCTAGGTCAGCATGAGACGCTTCAAGACAAAGAGCTGTTCGCCGATCGCGAGGCAGTGAAAGCGCGTGCAATGCAGCATGGCCACCTCTCCGAGCAAGAGTTGTTGGACGAGAAAAGGCTCAAGAGAAAGATCGACAGCGTGATCATGCCAATGGTGGTTTTGGTAAGCTGTCCGGCGCCTCGTCAACCGCACCAGACGTCACGCTGACCGTACGAACAAGGTGTATTTAATGAACTACATAGACCGCAACAATTACCCGGCCGCAAGACTCTCTGGGCTGCAGGAAGACTTGAATATGAGTGATCAGCAGTACCAGACTGGTCTGTCAATTCTGTTCGTTGGTTATGTCCTGATGCAGGTAAGAGACGAGGAGCAAAAGCGTAAGTGGGGCGTGGCCAGCAGCTGAGCAGAACCCAGGTCCCATCGAACATGTTTCTGAATTGGTGTGGTATGGTTTGACGCATCTCACCCTCGCGTATCATCGCTAACTCGCCCATACAGGTCGCCCAGCGTGGTATCTTGGGGGCTGGACGATTGCGTGGTAGGGCTGGCGACGGAGGAGATCTATTCGCTCGTGCTCATAACAATACTGATGCTTAACAGGGGACTCGTCTCGGCATTGACATCGCAAGTTTCGACCTTCGGGGAGATCGTAGCATGTCGATTCATTCTTGGCTTCGTTGTAGGCGCTACGTGCTCTCCTCATCCATTCCGAGCTCCATTTCCCCAAACTTCGAAACACTGGCTGATCTTTTCACCCTCCCGTTCTGCAGGAAGCACCCTTCTTTCCGGGAGTTTTGTTGTAAGACGCCCCTCCGGAACGTTATTTCTTCAGGCCCTAAATTGCTGACACCGGCCAGCTACCTCTCCAAGTGGTATACCAAAAGCGAGTTGAATCTACGAATGTCCATCTTCTACTCCGGGTCTCTACTCGTGAGTTTCTTGTCGCCTGCGTTAATGGTCTAGCTGCTGACGGGATCGAATACTGTAGGCTGGTGCATTTGGCAATCTCATCGCCGGCGGCATTCTCGAGGGACTCGACGGATCAAGGGGCATCGCTGCCTGGCAATGGTAAGACTGGTAACCCAGGAAGTTTCGTCGTCGCTAACATTGCGAAGGCTGTACATCATTGAGGGCGCGTGAGTATTCACTATTCTCCTATTGCGCTTCCGAGCATTCCATCTAACACCACCACCCGCAGGCTCACCATCTGCGTTGGTATACTCGTCATTATCGTCCTTCCGGACTTTCCGGACACCTGGAAGAATCTAGCCCCGGAGCTGAGGGCAGTGGCTAACAGAAGAATGGCAATTGACGCAGCCGAAGCTGATGTTGTGCGTGCCCACTCCTCCTGCACACCACGGGAAACTCAGTGCTGATGCCCTACTCAGGATACCGGCGGCAAGATGTCGTACCTGACGGGTGCCAAGCTAGCTTTCGCAGACCCCAAGGCATGTCTGACGCCATCCTTCGGGCTGCGCGAGTGCTCCGTGCTAACCTGATCTTAGACCTATCTGCTTGCCATCATGTACCACTGTAGGTCATCGGATCGGTGCAATGTCATGATGGTGTGATCATCGCTAATCACAATCCTAAAGGCATTGTCGGCGCTACTGGATTCCAGAATTTCTTTCCATCGTTGACCGAAACTCTCGGCTTTAGTAGAGTCGTCACGCTGCTCTTGGGTATGTCTGGGACTCGATGATGGGCTGGCTCCAACTGACTTTGGTATTAGTTGCACCTCCATACCTGTACGTGGAAGAAAGAAAGAAAACGTGTCAAGGCTGACGATCTTGCAAGCTTCATCATGGCCTTCGCACTGGCGCATTCAGTGAGTGAACCACCCAGGACCACGTTCTTCCGCGGACATCCCTGCGTTCGACTGCTAACTCTGTGCTTGCACCCTCCAGATCATGAGCGACAAGCTCCAGAACCGCTTCTGGTTCTTCATTTATCCTATAATTGTCTCCTCGATTGGCTGCCTAGTATGTTCTTCAGTCTTTTCCGTTGACGTCGGCACCGGCACAATTCTGATCACCCACCCCTAGGTCTTCATGTTCGTGTCCGATACCAACTTCGGCGGGCGCTACTTCTCCCTCTTCCTCTTGAACTTTGCATTCGCCAGCTTCGGCACGGTGAGACTTTGGCCCCGATTGAATATTTGACGGACGGGAAGCTAACACTTTCGCAGATCTATGCCTGGATCTCCAACGCAATCCCGCGTCCACCGGCGAAGCGAACGGTGTCATTGGCATTCATGAACAGTATCGGCAACATGGCGTCCATCTGGACTCCATTCACTTATACCACGGAACCATACTACCGCATGGCATTGGGAATCGTCATCGGTCTGATGGCTGTAGCGGCGGCGGGAGCGTGCGTCCTGCGCTGGCTCCTAATGAAGATGAACCGTCAGCTGGAGAGATTGGAGAACGAAGACGTCCGCATATCTCCAGATTGACAATACCCGATTCTACTCTGACTGACCTCTTCTCCATAGGTTGTTCTCGACGAGAAAGAATTGGCCAAACTCCGCAAAACTGCCGAGTTCGAGGGCATCGATCTCGCGACTGCCAGACAGCTGCAGAAAGGCTACAGGTATATCATCTGAGCACTGGGCAACGGGAATGGCAGCAAGTGGTGAAACATGTGAAAGGAGTAGACTGGACCCTTGTACATTTCTCTACCAGGGAGACGAATGTATGCCGCGTATTCTGTAAGTAGTCAGAAGATCTTTGCGCGAAGTGAGGTGGATACATCGTCGTTCCGAGCTACATATGTATACATAAGTGTCCCGCACGTGAGCGTCGTCGACGCCTTCTCAGCTGCTCTACCCCGTCAGTTTGGTGGCCAAGGTCCTTAGCCACTTGGCAAAAAGAACACCTCGAAAGCAAAAACATACAGCAGTCGGTATTCCCACGTGGTCACCCACCGTAGTACTAATCAGCCGGTTGCGAGCTTGAGTTCAGCTGAGCGAACGGGAAGCTCTATATTCTCGCACCTATGGCCGTATGTAGGAGCATGAAAAGGTGAGGTCAATATAAAATGTGTTTTGTTTCGGGGCAAGACTGCCGCCGGATTCAAAGATATTGCTTCGCTGCCAGCATAGTTCGAAATACGCGAACAACACATACAGTTTCTAACGATAACGATGGGCGAATCGTTAAAAAGCCATGGGGGATGCTTATCGTTATGTTGGTCTGTGGCAGAAAGGGAAGGAGGAGCGCAAGAGTTGGAGAAAGTTGACATGAGTTGGTGATTCCTCATCTTGAGCCGAGGCATCTCATGAGACGTTGACGATGATGAAAGCATTGGAGGTGTCTAAGAACACTTGCGAACGATCTTGTGACTTGTCCTTCATCCTCGAAGAATCGTCTCAATATGTCGGCCGAAGCAGACGTCAAGCTGAACGACTTCAAGAACATCTTCTCCCTCAATGGCAAAGTCGCAGTAATCACCGGTGGAAGCAGAGGTCTAGGACTACACGCAGCTTCTGGGTATGCTATACACATTTGAACGCTGCGCCGATAAATGAAACTAATGGATGATCAGCCTCCTTCAAGCCGGCGCCTCCCAAGTCTTCATCACCTCCCGCAAAGCCAAAGCGTGCGAAGAAGCCTGCGCCGCCCTCAACGCCCTGCCCTGCTCCGGCAAAGCTATATCTGTCCCGGCCGATCTCTCAAAAGACGGAGAAGTCGCGCGGCTCGTGAAGGAGGTTGAGAAGCATACCGATCACGTCGACATCTTGCTCGCCAATGCAGGAGCGACATGGGGAGCGCCGTTCGACGAGCACCCCGAGAATGCGTTTGCGAAGGTGATGGATTTGAATGTCAAGAGCGTGTTTGTTTGTATACAACAGTATGTTCTCTCGTTTCGGCATATGATGGAAGGCATGCTAATTTGTATAGGTTCGCTCCGCTCCTCCGCAAGAAGGCGACGCAAGACGACCCCTCACGTGTCATCACCACAGCTTCGATCGCAGGCATTGGAGTTGGTACGCTCGGCGAAAACGCAACGTTCGGCTACTCTGCCTCAAAAGCCGCCGTGCTGCATCTGACCCGCAATCTCGCTCTTGAGCTCGGCCCACAGCACATCATCTGCAACTCCATCGCACCCGGTTTCTTCCCGACCAAGATGGCGAGCGGTCTCATGGAGCTGACTGGTGGTGTGGAGAAGCTGGCCGCGGCGAGCCCGAACCGAAGACTAGGCCACCCCGAGGATATCGCCGGCACCATCGTGTACCTCTGCTCCCGAGCAGGCGGTCACGTCAACGGCGGGAATATCGTCTTAGACGGCGGCAGTGTCCTCCAAGCCAAGCTTTAGATGTTCCTCTCCGACCTTGTATAAAACAGGACCTCACCCTTTCAGCGCCTTGCCTACCAGCTCCTTCGCCTCCTCCGTCATCGGAATCTCCAACGCCATCTCCCTCCCTCTCTCACTCATCTTCCCCCAAGTCTTGCGCAGAATCCCAAGCATCTTCTCCTCATCATGCTTCTCCTTGAATGCCTCGAATTGGTCGTCCAAGAAGACCAAACAAGCCACATCCTCCAGCACTTGCACCTCTTCCTCGCCCTGCTTCAATCCTTCCTTCTCGATCAACGCCCTACACTTCTCGACTTCTTCTTCACTATACCAAGCCTTCAGGATTTCACCTACCTGCTGCGCTTGCCGTTTCTTCAGGTACGAGCGCCAGCTATGGTAACCGATTTTCGTCATTGGGTAGGATGATCGGGGTACTTCCCATCGTCTGAAGTGTTGGGCGCATACGGCGAGTTTGAGGACCTCGGAGGCGGATGGGTCACGCTTCGAGAGATAGGACTCCATTTTCTGGGCGTAATGGACTTCGTAGGGCATTTCCTGGTCATTGATGGTGGTTTTGGTAGGGTCTTCGGCGTGCGCTGCGAAAATGGCTGCGTGAGCTTTGGTGAAGCGGTCTCCGCCATCGTTGGTTTGAGCCATGAGGGTGGATGTCCCTCCTTACGATGCCGTCAAGTGCGTCTATAGCATACTCTCAATACCTCCAGATAAGCAACACGTGCTCTGCCGTGGAAGTGTCTTATCTAACGAGCTAATTCCTGCGTGTGAATCGGACGGTTCGCAGCTGTCATCACAGATCCACATCGGCAACCACCTCGCGACTTTGAACCTTCACCAACTCCACGAGCTCCATCGCTTCACGCGCTTAACTCTATCAACCCCGAACGCCGGTTACAATGGCCTCGGTGAGATCGACACGACAACAGCACGACAATGGGTAGGGGGATCAAGAATTCCGAGCTCCGTACGCCATGGTGACGACCCGGTCTGTTGTCTTGCTGTCGGCAAACAGCATCATACTTTTAGGTAATGGTAAGATTCAAAAATGGTGAAAGGCTTTTCTTTCCTATGTCATCTTGAGTCGTCTTCTGTATATATGTTGTGCTGCTGTACAGACATCTCGAAACACCGTTATATGAAAATTTCGGTCTGCCATATGGATATTCTACGACGATGACGACCCCAATACCACTATCATCCGAGCTACCACCAGGCGATGAACGGTCACGGCCTGCAACCACCGGTGACACCTCACCATTCTCCACCGCGAGCTCAGAGGAAAAGGCTTCACCCACTCCCACCCCCAAGCAGGATGGCGACGTCGAGGTCCTGGAATGGGACGACCCCAACGACCCAGCCAATCCAGTAAACTTCAGCAAAACTAGGAAATGGGTCATCACACTATCCTGCTTACTAGGAACCCTCCTGATCCCTCTCAACGGCACGTCCATCACAGTTGCCCACGAGCAACTCGACCGCGTCTTCAACATCAACGAATCCGTCTTCCCCCACAGCTACTGGATCGTCACCAGCTGGTCCGTCGGCGGCGCCGTCTTCATCCTCGTCGGCCTCCCCCTCCTCGAAGACCTAGGCGTCAGACTAGGCTACATGATCTTCTACCTCTTCTTCCTCCTCATGATCATCCCGCAAGCCCTCGCCCCAAACTTCGCCACTTTGGTGATAACCCGCTTCTTCTCCGGCGGCTGCGTCACCCTCCTCGCCAACACAGCCGTAAGCATCATCCCGGACATCTGGGTTGGCGACAAAGCGCGCAGCGTGCCCGTGAGCCTCTACATCCTCTGCTACCTCATGGGCTCCACCCTCGGCCCCCCGCTCTTCGCCCCAGTAGTCCAGTTTCTCTCCACCTGGCGCTGGATCTTCTACATTCAGTTAATAATCTACGGCACCTTCCTCCCCTTCTTCTACTTCACCATCCGCGAAACCCGTGCCGACGTCATCCTCCGGCGCCGCGCTAAAAACCTCCGCCGCACCACTGGCCGCTCGATATACACCCGCGCGGAGCTCAACCAGACCTCCCTAATCTCTACCCTCGCCTCAAGCGTCTACCGCCCCATCTACCTCCTCGCAACCGAGCCGGTGCTCATAGCCTGCACATTCTGGTCCGCCTTCTCCTTCGGCACCGTCTTCCTCTTCACCCAATCAACGGAACAAGTCTACATCGGCCTCTACGGCTGGAACGTCTGGAGCACAGGATACATCCAAATCGCCATCGTGATCGGTGAAGTCCTGGGTTGGTTCGCGAGTTTCTACGGCACACACCTCTACTTCGCCTCCGAGCCGCGTAACACCGAGACACCTGGTGTGCCGATCCCGGAGGCGAGGTTGTATGTCAGTATCTTCGGGTCTTTCGTGGGCATCACGGGAGGCATGTTCGTGTACGCTTGGACCGCTTACCCACAAATCCACTGGATTGCGCCGACAATCGGATTGGGGATGGTGGGGTTCGGGATCCAGACGGTGGTGTCGGCGTTGGCGGACTATGTGGTGGATATCTACGCTGGATCTGGCTACGCGGCGAGCGCGGTGTGTAGTATCGCCGCCGGAGAGAATCTTGTAGCGGGGTTTCTGCCGCTGGCAGCACAGGGCATGTACACGACGTTGGGCTTCCAGTGGGCGAGTAGCTTGCTCGCTTTCGTCGCTCTGATACTGAGCTTCGCGCCGGTAATGTTTGTGTGGGAGGGGAGATGGTTTAGAGAGAGGAGTCCGTTCATGAGGGTGGGTGGGCAGGCGAATGCGTCCGGGGTGGTGAGTTGAGACAGTATCGTAGACTAGATATAGCTTCAACCGCATACCAAGCCTTCCTTCGGGAGCTCAGCCTTCCCCGTCTCGCCATCGATAGCGCCATTAGGAGGTTCCGTCTCATGCTTTACAGCCTCTACCTCCTCCACCCTCCCCTCGGGTGCTGCACCACTCTTCCTCGCCTCCTCTTCCGCCTTTTCAAGCTTCTTCTTCATCTTCTTACTCAACTGCATACTCCCCTTCTCCAGCGCCTCCTTCGGCAACGGCCGCACATACGGCTGGCACACCCAGTAAGGCCGTTTACACCGCTTCACCGCCTCCACACTGCTATCCTCCATCGACACGCGGTCCGCGGTCTCCTCCGCTGTCTCCTCTGTCACCTCCTCGAACTTGGCAGGATCCCTCTGATACTCAAGAAGCCCTATACGAACAGCTCCTTGCGTGAGCGCGAGGACGTTCTCATACGCCTCGATATCACCTGCCCGACATCGAGCAAGCGCGTCACGCACGTTGTGGTGTTGAGAGACGAGGGGGCGTAGGATGTGGAAGCAGTGAGCTTGCATGGCTACGAAGTTGGCTGCGGTGACTTTTTCTTGCTTGCTGCCGTTCTTCTTTTGTTCTTCGTGTTGTTGTTTGACTGCTTCGCGTTTCTGCTTCTTTGAGGGTGGTTGACCGTCGTCGTCGCTCGTGTGGCCGTTGGTCTCGGCCTGGATTTCTCGTTTCTGTGAAGGAGGGACGTCCGAGGGTAGGAAGAGTGGTTGTCGAGTCGGTGGCTCCTGACGAAGAACATGGGTATGGATGATATCGAGGTACCGCCGCAGTACAGCATCGCATCTGTAACCGCCCTTGCCATCCTTACCTCGCCAGTATTCCCGTCCCTCCTTACCAGCAGGAGGCGGCGTAGCAAAGATCGAAGGATCATACAGATTACCCTCGGCACTCATCACCCCATCCGCCTTCGTCTCGTCCAAGCACTGCTGTATATCACCATGCTGCAGGATATTCCCGTTCGCAAAGATCACAGTCTCCGCCGGCAGACTCTCTCGCAGATACCTCAGCACACTCCAGTCTGCCAACCCAGTATTGTGGCCCTTCTGCTCCCTCCGCCTGCCATGGACCGTGATGATGCTCGCTCCAGCGTCCAGAATCATCTTCGCATACTCTAGCGTCTTCTCTTTCGTCTCAAGCACCCTCATCTTCGCAGTGACCGGGATATCGAGCTTCTCGTGCAGTGTCCGGATCAGTCTTTCTATCGTGCCCCAATCGTCTTGCAGAAATGCTCCGTAGTTCCCTCTCCTTGCTATCCCCTGCGGACATCCCAGGTTCAAGTCCACGGCATCGCAGTAGGGCTGTGCGATCTTGGCAGCCTCGAGGAAGTGCTCCGCATCGTTGGCGCAGAACTGCACGAACAATGGCCGGTCGATCTTGGGGTGACCATCCATGTACGCATCTTTTCCCAGATCTGCCAACTTCTGCTGTTCAACATCTCCAGGCTGCACCAGCGAGAGTGGTGGCTGCAGTGGCGCAAAGTGTGAAGCTCGATACTTTGGCGACTCGGAGAACATCTTGGCGTGCAGCATGGGCGAGTACGCAAGAATCGAGGTTCGAAGATCGGGCGGCAGGAAGGAGCGAGTGAGGAGACGCCATGCGAACTCGGACTGGTCGACCATGGGGGCGAGGATGTGCTTGGGGGAGCCGAGCGACTCGTAGAAGGCCCGGCCGTGGAGTTTCGGGCCGGCCATGGTGGTCATGCTATGGGAAGGAGTCTGTAGGAGAGGTTTGAAATTTGCTTGCCGTGCGGTTATAGCTTGTGAGAGGGACCGAGCATGTCGTACAGCAGCAGTGAGAGTTCGTCCTGACACAGACATTCGAGGGTGTGGGTGTGCTACGACGACGTATGAGTTCAAGCATCCGTTCGAGTGTCGGCAAAAATTGCGGCGAGTCCGGGAGTGCCAAGCTCGTACCTTCCTCTTTGGGCGATATGTGATTCGTCATGTCCCAAACCTAAACAAACCACCATCTGGTACAGTTCTGTATGCCCAGAAGCAATCGACTCGTCGTATCCCTCCTAATCCTACTCTGCTCCCTCCTCATCACAAACGTCGTCATCATGGTCCGCAAACCCGTCACCACTGGGGTGGTGGCACCTGTCACGGTACCATCGGTCAAAGACCACAAATCCCACCCCCAAGCCCCAGAAGACAGCTCCATGAAAAAAGGCCTATTCCAAGAAGGCAACACCCAGCCCCCCACCGAAACTTCAATACTCCCCCTCTTCAGCCTCGAGCACAAAACTGCCGTCGTCTCGGGCTCAGACCGCGGCATCGGCCTAGCAGTCGCCCAAGCCCTCGCGGAAGCGGGTGCCAATGTGGCGATCTGGTACCACAGTAATGAGAAAGCTCACGAGCGGGCGAAGGAGATCAGCGAGAATTACGGCGTCAAATGTACCCTTCCTCCCTCCCATCAACCCATCCATCTGGTCTGAAACTAAATCCCATCCCAGCCAAAGCATACAAAGTCGACGTCACCTCCTTCTCCAACACCCAGAAAGTGCTTAACGAGTCCATCAACGACCTAGGTGGCCGTCTCGACATCTTCGTCGCCAACGCCGGGATACCCTGGACCCAAGGCCGAATGATCGACGGCGAGCTCTCGCACTACCACCGCGTAGTCGCCACAGACCTCGACTCTGTCTTCTTCTCCGCCAAAGCCGCCGGCGAAGTGTTCCGGCGGCAGTACGAGACTGGTCTCGATGCGATGGGCGGGAAATTGGAGCACTATCGTTATGGCAGTTTTGTGGCGACGGCGAGTATGAGTGGGCATATTGCCAATGTGCCGCAGCTGCAGAGTGCTGTGAGTACTATCTCATACTTGGACTACTAATGGGAGAGTGATTGCTGACGGTGACGGGACAGTACAACGCAGCAAAAGCAGGAGTGATCCACCTCTGCAGAAGTCTGGCAGTCGAATGGGTCAAGTTCGCACGAGTAAACAGCGTCTCGCCCGGTTACGTGGCAACAGAGATCTCGGACTTCGTGCCACCGGAGACCAAAGCCATCTGGCGCGAGAAGATACCGATGGGGCGGGAGTGCGAGGTGCATGAGTTGAAGGGTGCTTACTTGTACTTGGCGAGTGACGCCTCGAGCTATACTACTGGCACGGACATTGGGGTTGATGGTGGATATACTATTGTCTGATAGAACGCAATAGAACTTTTGGCAGCATGTCAATATGTCGGATCTGCTCGCATCCGTGCTGAGACTTGTGATCCGAAGTTCAGCAGCTGTCGTACCTCCTGCTGTGTTCAAAGGCTCCTAGAAGCCTCCCATCGCTGAGAAGACAACCTGACAATCAGTATTACCAAGACCCTCCCGCCATTCTTCGCAACAGAACTCTCATGGAAAGTCACAGGCCATCTGCAACCCCGGCGGTCCGGCCACATCCATCAGCAGTGGTCTCCGCCATCTCAACATCCTCGTCTTCCACCCCAGTGATATCTGCAATCTCATCACCCGCCTCCCCCAGTCGAGCGGCCTCCAACCTAGCATCCTCCTCCATCATCCGCTTCCGCCTCAAACGCAGCAACTCCAACTCCAAAGCTAACCTCTGCATCTCCAGCTCAACCTGCTTCAACTCCGACTTCAACTCCGCCTCCATCTTCGCAAACTCCTTGGCAGTCCAGAGCTCAGGCAGTTCTTTGTGCTTCATTCGCATGAGCTCCGTCTCCAGTATAATTCTGTGGATCTCGGCTTCGACTTTCTTGAGTTGCTTGTTCCATTTTGCTTCGAACTTTACACATTCCTGTGCAGTCAATGTGATGTCGGAGGCATCGTCGTGCTCGTTGTCGTCGTCTGAAGATTCCATCTCGGTAGGGAAGCCATGGCTGCCTCCTGTGAACCGCTTGGATGATTGTGGGGGCTCGGCTTCGCCCTCATCGTCCCCTTCACCATCAGCATCCTCTTCTTGCACAGAGCCGTCCCAGTCAAAGCCCTCAGCCATTCTCAGAGCACTCCGCTCTTCAGCCTTTGCTTTACTGTACTCTGTACCGCCATGCTCACGCAACCACTGGCGACTTTGACCTTTACGCCGGTCGAGTTTCTCAGCAGCATCAGCATCACCCGCGGCAGCCCTTTCCTTGAGCTTTGTCGTGTACTGCCGCTGGTATGCAAGTTGCTTTTGATACTTGGCGATGGCATCTGCATCTCCAGCATCGCGTTTTGCTTTCTCGGCCTTGTGACGTGTAAGTTTGCTGCTTTCCAGGGTTGGCCACTCTCGACCAGAACCAGCCATCCAGTCCGCAAGTTCGTCTTCTCCCATCTGTCCGCCGTCTTCATCATCTCCGCTGTCTTCTTCGTCATCTTCGTCTCCATCGTCCTGTTCTTCATCGTCACGGGAGGGCCGGATGTAGCCAAACCCCTCCACAATCCTTACTGTGGCCGTGCCCTTGGTTTTCGCTTGGCTGTTCCGATTACTCTCAAGCCTCCTGTTGTATGCTGCGATGGCTTTGGGATCTCCCGCATCGCGTTTCGTTTTTTGGACTTGATACCATGAGCGGCCATACGCACGTTGTTCTGCTCTTATGCGTCGCTGGTTGGCGCGGGCTTTCTCACGCTTCGCGACAGCATCTGGGTCTCCCGCCGCAACTTTCGCATGCTTGGCTTCTCTCTCCCGTCGCGAGGCTGCCCGGGCTTTTCCCCGTGCCGCGATAGCCACTGAATCACCAGCTGCAAGTTTTGCTCTGCGATCGTCGGCTTTGCGTCGCTCCCTGTTAGCCTTCTTCTGCTTGACAGCAAGGGCGTCTGGGTCACCAGCCATAACCCGCGCTTTGTATTTCTCGCGTTGCAGGCGGGAGTGGCCCCGGAGTCGCTCTAGGTGCTGGACCGCCTCCTCGTCTCCAGCAGCGGCGAGGACTTTGCAGCCGGCTAGATCTGGGATGTTGGCATTCCCCTCGACCAGGGCGATCGCATCCTGATTGCCGTGGTTGGCGAGCTCACGAAGCTTCTTGAGCCGGCTCATCGGAATGGTAGGCATGCCGGAGGAAGCGTATGGTGGTTAAGTCTTCCGAGTCGAAGATTGTGGAAGGTGGGTCGTCACCTACTGCAGCTCGGTCGAGTGAGCGACGGTCGTTGTTGTTGGTGAGGAGACGGATGAGCCTTTGATGAAGTCGTCACGATCAGCTGCTCCGTCGACACGTGATCATGTCTTGCACGTTGATGTGAAGCTGAAGTGATGTTACACTTGCTTCACCCTTGCTCACCCCAAACAACAACCGTCCCATCCCCACTAGCACTCGCCCACTGCCGTCTCAACTGGTTCCATGCCACGGCACTAACGACATCCTTCTTACTCCCCGCCCCTGCCACTTCTTCCCCACCACCCTCCTTATGCCACACCCTCTCCCTCGCCTCCCCAGTCAGCACATCCCACACCACAACCCTCCCATCCTCACTCCCACAAACCGCCACCGCATCCGCCATCGCCAAACAACTCCGCACCCGGTACGTCTCCCCCTTGAAACCCTGATCCTCAAACGTCTGCAAACACTTCCCACCCCGCCGATCCATCAAGCGCAACTTACTCTCCAGCGTCCCAACAAGATAGCTCTCCCCATCCTGCGTAGGCGTCAAACTCGTCACGCTCGCGCCCAAACAATCCACCTCCACCTTCCCAGCAGCTAAATCGTAAACCCGCACTCTCCCATCCACACTCCCAGCCCAAATCTCCCCCTTCACAACCCGCACTTGTGTGACCGCATCTCTCGCCTCTCCCAACACAACAATCTCCCTCCCCTTCGCCCGTAAATCCCACACCCTAACCGTGCCATCCAGTCCTCCCGTAACAACCACACTCTCTCCACTCCCCTCCCCTCCCTCGCCGCCAAAACAACACGTCTCCACCCTAGCACTATGACCCGTGAACCTGCGTGTGGTCTGCGCAGTCGCAACGTCCCACACAAAAACTGTCTTATCCCCGCCCACACTCACGAACCTCGCATTATCGGCCGAGACAGCGAGGTCAAGGACTTCGTAGCCGTGCGCCGAGTACGTCTGCACGAGGCGGGAGGTGGAGGGGTTGTAGAGGCGGATCTTGCGGTCGGAGGAGCCGGTGAGGAGGTATTGGCCGCTGCCGGAGGAGAAGGCGAGGGCGTGGATTGGGGAGGACTGGCCGGGGGGTGCGAGGCGGTTGAGTGGGGTGGCGGGGAAGGACATCGTCCGGATTGGTGGTGGAGCGGGGAGGCCGGTATTGGAGCAGCCGATGAGACTTCTGGGGCGGGGCGTCGATCGGCTGCTTGGTGGTGATTGTTCATGTCATGGTTGTTGGTTTGCTATAGAGAGGTTGGCGGACGCTGAAGGCAGATTGTTGGAGGTGGGTTGGAACATTCATTGATCACGTGGAGTCTAATTTTGGCTTAGTCTAAGGTAGAGACTTTCACGTGAAATTCAAGGTCGACACGAATACGTTCCACATAGAGTCTTCTACGGCGCGAGACCAATGGCACCAATCAAACGCATCGTCCAAAACAAAACTCAACAAGCCGCACAAGCCGCGTCAAGGAGGAGACTCGCAAAGAGCACGACGTCGGGAGGGGCACGTGGTCGCTCGATAGCATTTGGTCACGACAATGGCAGGTAAGAAGGAATGAGAAGCTCAGGCATGGATCTGTACGATACTTGGGCTGTTATCGACCGGGTTGTGACAGTGCAGTTGAACATGCTGGCATTGTTGCGGCTTCCCAGCATCTGACACAGCCGGTACCTTCGTGCACACTTCCCTGTATGCCTAGCGAAAGTTGCGCATGGTCTTCGGGTGAGGCAGCAAGGACCTGAACACTCGCACATTTGATAAGTTTCTTGATGCATTCTTCGAGCTCAGTGATCCGTAGTGCCAGGCACACAACGCCAGACCCTATGTATGCTGCATACCAGCAGCACTTCGCCCTTCATCATCACACTCCCTCCACCACCATCACCCACATCATCCGTATCATCCCCTCTACTTCTTCTTCGATACACCGACGGTCCTTCCTCTCCTTCCGGTAGTCTTGCTGTGCTGTCCACGCACCCGCAAACCCCAGTAGTGCCTCAGACCACGATGCGCGCGGATCTTCTTCAGCCTCTCGAGATCGTCACGCAGCTTGCTGTCCACGCCGTTGGCAAGGACCTGGCTGTCCTTGCCGTCCACGATGTCGCGCTGGCGATTGAGGAACCAGGTGGGGATCTTGTACTGGGTCGGGGATTGGATGATGGTGACGATGCGCTCGAGTTCTTCGGAGGTAAGTTCGCCGGCGCTGTGGGGATTATCAAGTTAGTGGATGGTTGGTAATGTGGTGGTGAGAGGGCGAATGTACCGCTTGTTGAGGTCCACATCGGCCTTCTTGCAGACCAAATTGCTGTAGCGGCGTCCGACACCCTTTATCTTGGTGAGCGCGTACATGACCTTTTCTTTGCCATCGACCTGTGGTGCTCGCGTTAGCCGGTGCGCCTCAATCGCCTTCAATGCTCGAAATCGCTACGGAGGTGATGGGGCGACGTACGTTGGTGTTGAGGAGACGCAAGATGAACTGGAAGTTCGACTTCTCGCCTGATACGAGCGACATCTTTGCGGTGGGTGCTGATGTCGGTGTCGTAGCGATGTGGTTGCTATCTTGTTGCCGTCGTTAGAAGTTTGAGGTTGTGGCCTCTCGAATTATGCTAGTGTGGCTTGGCATTTTCGAGAAGGTCACGTGCGAGATCACCACACAGTTCGCCTTAGTTTTCAGTTTGCTCTCCTTCTACAACATCATTACTTGTGGAATCATGGTATGAACGCTCTGACCTGCCTGGATTGGAGCGGTCTCATCGCTACGAACGCTCGGATGCTGCTATATTTGTACGCTTGAACGCTGCAAACTCATCCACAGTGCTTCCTTTTCCCAAAGACTAAAGCACCAACGTCCTGCTATCGAACTTCACTTTCTTCAGCCAGGATGACAGCCTCATCAGCAAGATCCTGCACCATCTCTACATGGGACGCGTCTTCACCCACTTGCTCCCACTCCACGGCCATGCTCGGTACGCCGGATGAAGCATTCAATGCCTGACATTGCGTGCAAGGCTCGTTGAGAGTCGATAGTGCGCTGGTTCCAGCCTTCGTTCCTGTACCTACTGCAAGCAGCCAAGCAAGTACGACCACAAGACAGCATACGACCACATTCCGCTTGTCTTGCGCAAGGAGATAGACGTAGTTCTTGATCAGGATCGAGATCGGAACTTGGGATGGGCGATAGATCTGCGGAAGGTCGTGCATCGCTGCCGTACGTGGCTGCTCCGCGGATGCTGCCGGTGCTGCGAAGTCCGATGTGCCGTCATCGTGTTGCACATCTCGTTGGTATGCTTCGCGAGTCCGCGCCTTGTTCCTCCACGGCCGCTCTTCATTGTCTCTTCTTATCTGCTCACACGCCAACGCCACTCGCTCATCCACCATCTCTCTTATTCTTCGCTCCTCATCCGCGTCTCGTTGCCTCGCCTCAGCCATTTCCTGCCGTCTCCGGTCTTCCAGCTTCCGCCGCACCTCCTCGTCAAGCCACGGCAGAATCTCAACATCTACTCGCTCCATCTCCGACCACGCGGCTGTCCATGCCGAAGCCTGCATCAATCCGTTGGCAGCATAGACCCTCATCCTCCACTTCTTATTCTTCGTGCCCACAGCTGTGTCGACAGTTTTGACGTGGCCGTGACAAGTCTCACACAGTTCTCCGTCTGAGCCATCGATGCTCGAGCCAATACCGGAGTCGCTGTCCTGCTCAGCATTCGCCAACGACGTTGGAGAGCTTTCCGAGGCACGACTCAAGAAGTGTCCGCACTTCGTAACTCTCTCTTGCTTCAACTCCAGGGCCTCCAACAGACGTTCTTCAAGCAGCTCATACTCCTCTCTCGGATGCGGTATCAGCACTCCTCTCTGCAGCATAACCTCCGTGACCTTCGATTGCAGTAGCTGCAAGTTTTCCAACGTCTTCTGCGGCAATAGCCCTTGCATACTTTCGACACTCCATGGCAGGTCGACCGGGAGTAGTGTTACGTGCAGCAAGACTAGTGGCAGCTGTGCTTCTTGCTGTTGTGCTTCATCCTCCGATCCTTCCTCCCTCAGCCCCCATCGTCTCGATCTCGGACTTCCTTTCGCAGTCGCTGACCTCGCCGAGCGCGGTGTACCTGCACGAGAGCGAGGCTTATGAAGGAGAGACTGGCGTGGCGAGCTCATCTGCATGCGCCGGACTGACTCTGGCCGACGAAACGAGGGACGGATGATCGGCGGGGTGTATGGCTGATGCGTGAGCGTGAAGACAGCATCGTCGACGTCTGTCTTGTAGCTCTCGGAAACGGAAGATATCGATGTGCTCGTGTAGGTGGATTCACGGCGTTCGTCGTCTGCATCATCATACTCGAGATCCTCGGAAATCGGCGCTGCTATCGACCCATGGCCTCCGGTGCTTTGGTCGCCATCTCCGTTGTCCGCACAACTTGTAGGCGGTGTCTGCGTCTCTCTCGTACGATCGAGGGGAGGTGGGGTCTCCGAGTCGGGCGTTGGAATGCCAGTGTCGTAGAATATGGCGAACGTGCTTGCTTTGCTTAGCCGAGCCATCTGTTGAACGAATGTAGTCACATATGATTATACAGGCCTCTTACTCTCGATCAACATGCTGGCGGCATTTTGTTCTCGTCCGTTCGTTGAAAGGATAGTTGAGTTGAATGCTCGCAAGATCGTGGTTGGAAAAGTAAACAGTCGTGGCGCGGGGCAACGAGTTCAAACACCCTATTTCTTGACGACACTGCCTCTATGCTGATCTACAACAACCATCGAAGTTGGCTGCTTGCGATTGCGAATTGTCCGTTATATCACCTAGTCAATCAAGAGCTTTCCTGCCAACAACCACGTGGAAATTGTAATGATCGCCGACCTGCCTCGCCTCGGGCTCATGTGATCTGATCAGCGCTTGACGAAACTCGTCGAGCTTCTCTTGGGGATATACGTCGGTGCCCAGCCTGTTCCAAATTGCCTGCATAGCCGTGGGCAACTGGATCGTAATCTTCTGCACCATCTATCACCGGGAATCAGCTGACTATCGAGCCTTCATGATGCTCACGAACATACATCAGTCTCCGGCGCATCAGGCATCGGTAGGATCGGCCATCGATACACTTGTTGTCCTGCGATCTCGAGGTTGGCTTCCTCAAGATACGACACCAAGTGACTTCCAGTAGCCAGATCCATACCTTTCCGCGCAGCGAGATAGTGGAACGCTTCTTCGGCCTCGCGATCACCAACTACGCGGTTGTCATTGGCGTCGCGCAGGGTGATATCGACCTCGTGCGATTCTACGTAGCCACCAGGTGCCAGAAGTCCACCTATGTTCGCAAAGTATCCAGGCCAACCAGTAACACCAAGTATTAAACAACGGGAGAGGACATAGTCGATCGAGCCTGGGCTGAGCCGCTCATCGCCAGATGTTACGAGCTTATTGAACTCGCCTTGTATGTATGCGACGTTCCGTGGGTGCTCGTACAACGATGGAACCGCGGAGAGGTCGACCCCAATGACTTGTGCATCTGGGTACTTCGCTGCCAGTTGTACGGTTGTGCGGCCAGTGCCACAGCCAATATCGACAATTCGTCTTGGGTTGGAGATCGCAGCGTGGAAGACCTCTCCACGCATCTGAGTTTCCAAAGCCCGTGCTTGAGCCTCGAGTCGCTGGTGTTCTGGCGAGCTGGGATCGGTTAGTACGATTGACTGAGTGATGTGAACAAATCGGGAGAATACTCATTGGGTAGGGCATAGGCAGCTGTAGTGTCGTGGTACTGAGGACTGCGCGAACTATCTCCCGCTTCCATGGTGCTGGTGCGGGCTCTTTGCATCGACATGTCTGATGACAAGGTAGAATATGTTTTCGAAGAGTCCCAATATATCAGCTTGTATATAGCCAGAATTCGCTTAAGCTCAGCTGATGCAGTGAGCAGGGGAGGTACAGGAAGCTGCATATTGTCTTATACCTCGCGATTTACCGAACCCCACCTCTGCAGAGAATAGGAGCCAACATCCTGTCTTGGAGCTAGACCAGTAGGGGTTTGTCTGGGCCAGTGGGGGGCCCGAAAAGGCTGTGTACAGCCGGGGCTCGCACGAGTTTTGCGAGTGTGATACTTTGTATGCCAGTATATTGTTCAGGGTAGCATGCAGGCTGGCGACCCTGTAGCCTCGCAACTGAAGATTGGAAGATGTAGAAGATAGTTGCAATACCAGTATTACTGAGCATCATCCTAGCCACCTGCGCACCACCCGCCATCAATCTCCTGCGCCGAACCTGTAATAAAGCTCGTATCGTCACTCAACAGGAAAGCAATCGCCTTGCCTATCTCGCTGGGATCTGCAAGTCGCGGGATCGGCTTGCTCTTCGATTTACCTTCGAACGCCCAGGTGCGACGGCGTTCACTCGAATGCCTTTGGATCCGAATCAATGGCTGCCGTTTTCGTGATGGCGACGACACCGTGCTGCGTCACATGTCAGTATTGTCGTACAACGATTCGGAACAAGAGCAGGTCTCACTTTGGAAGCACAGTACGCAGTTGATTTCGGCTGGCAGCGCAGAGCAGAGACAGACGCGGCGTTGACGATGCTAGCGCCAGACTTCATGAGTTGTAGTTCGGCTTTCATGCTGTGCATGACGCCCCGGAAACACAGACTCATCAGCATATGAATGCCACATCGTCTAACAGCGGCTCACCGTCAGGTTGACGCCGACGATCAGATCCCACATATCTTCATCCTCTTCATCGACCGAATGCTGACCGTGCTTCTTGCCGATAGTGCCGGCCACATTCGCGGCGCCGTCAAGGCTACCGAACTTGTCCACGGTCTACTTCAACCAGTCCTGGACTTCCTTGAGATTCCCCACGTCGACTTTGCAGGTAAGTACGTCGCCACCGATTTCGTCCTTAGCTTTGGCCAGGCTCTCGTCGGAGATGTCACAGATGCTTATCTTCGCGCCCCGAGACGATAGGACCTGTGCAGTCGCAAGACAAATGCCACTCGCGCCTCCCGTGATTGCTATCACCTTGCCTTCCATGCCGGCTACGGTATTGGATCTCGTTTGTGTTGGATGGTGGACCAGGTAGTTTTCACCTCAGGTCGGCACGATTGAAACAAGGGCTGCGGTGCTTGGAGGTTAGGAACCCAGTCTCGGCGATTGCATCCCTTTTGTACCTCAGTCGGCCATATATTTCCGGTTTGACCATCGTGCCATGTACCTACCCCGCATTGGGACAGTCAGACTCTCGCCAGTCATGCGAAAACGATTATGCGAGAACGACGGGGTTGAGGCATCGCATGGTAGCCTCACAGTCCCAGAATCTGTTGCTGCGGCTGCAAGCAGAAGACAGACTCCAATCAGTAACGCAGAGTGGTTTGCGGCTCGCTCGGAGGACATTTAAGCGCGAGAACGAGTGGACACCATTGCGAGACTCTCACGGAGGCGCACGGGGCTTGCTGGACAGCGGTAGGGGCGGAGGAGCAAGTCCAGTACTGCTCGCTGAAGGTCGACTGTCGTTGCTACCGCCAAGCCCGGCTCTCTTTGGTGGTGGAGGAGGCGGAGGTCTCTTCTGAGCAGCAGCAGCCGCAGTAGTAGGACCGCTCGAAATAGGCGAGGTGGGCTGCGGACTCTGAGACCCGGTGTTCATCCTTGCAAACCTCTGCTGCAGTTCTGATAGTTGTCCCGTGTGGCCAGTTATGGTCGGGGATTGAGATGCGGCGTTGTTGTTGCCTCCTATACCGAACCCGGGCACTGACACCCCAGCTTGACTCAGTCGACTGATAGCATCAGTGTTAAGATGCGCAGGATCACGCTGACAGGGCTGCGTGGCTTCTGTATACGTTGGTGGAGGCGGGGGAGTAAACTCGTCCGGATTCTCATTCATCCTTGGTGGTAGGAACGGTGCTGGGGTCCTCTGCTGGGGTTGCCTCGAAGGCAAAGCAGGTGGTGGAGACGCTGCAGAACTGCTGCGAGGAGGCGGTGGAGGTGCCTGTGCCTGAGCATCTGCTCTCCTCACTGGCGGCTTTGGCAAGCTGGCCGTACTCAGTCCCGTAGTATCTGCCCTGTATGGCCCCGATGGCTGCTTTGGTACCTCCTCCTGTTGCTGCTGTTGCGGTCGCATACTCGGCCCAGGAACCACACTACCCAGCCCACCTGACGGTTGCGGCCGTGCTGGGGACGAGGGCGTGGTCGGGTCGCTGCCGTGTACACTGGTATGTCTTGGAGGTGCTCCGAAGCTGTCGGGGTCCCTCAGAGTAGTCAAGGGGGCACTCTCGTGGCTGCGCGCGTATTCGTTGGGATCTTTCTTCTTGCCAGAGGCCGCACCCTTGATATCCGACTTCCACGACTCTCGATGGATGGGAAGGTTCATGTTCGAGGGTCGATGGATCCCTCTCTTGTTCGCAGCACCTTTGAGTCTGTCCATTTCTGCAATTTTAGTATGGTATACTGATAGGTGTGAGAGCAAGACGATGGTATGTTAATCAACCTATGCTACTATACAGTAAGCAATAACGCCATGGCTTTCGTTCCGCATAATGCCGCAGCGTGGCTCAACGTCCCAGCGTCGTCTTATCTTTGGTTGTGTTGGACTTGATCAGACACCTCTTTTGTCTGGCAAAGCCATCGACGATGAAGCTGCGGAACGACGGTGTCTTCCACAAGACACAGTGTGGCCATCGCGTGCCATCAATCTGCGTTCCACAGAGCCTGCAAGCCACTTCTCCCAACCCCGCAGCATGGCGACCGCAGCATGACAGTAGTTCTAGTGTAAGTACATAAATCAAAGTAAGTTACGTTCAGGATACCTCCTACTTCTTCCACCCTTCGCACGTCCCGTAGATGTTGTCTGCCATGAGTACATCCCTATTCTTCCTCTTCCTTGCTCTATCTCTGGTCAAAGCAGCATCAAATCCTCCTTGCCGCTTCGCTCCCCTCTCGTCACTCAAAGATGTCGTCAAAGACCCAGAACCCTTCATCCACGATGTCCTCTACTGGGAAGGCAAGTTCGCCCAACCAGGCGTTGGCTACAACGGCGCAAATGGGATGACTTACGACGGTACACTTCTTGACCAGAAGACCGGCCTAGCACACGCGAACGGAGCTGGTCGACATAATTTCAGCGCCGCAAGCAAAGAGTCTCTTCACGTGATGGTGCTTGCCAAAGCACTCGCTGGCGATGCACATGCGGCGAGGTTCATCTCTCCGGATTCGCCGTCTGCTGCGTCTGGCAAGGCATACCAAGTCATGCAACAGAAGCTGGCCACGTACCTTACTTTTAACAAGACGTACCCCGGCTTCGGTGGTCTTTTGCCATGGTACAACAACACCTATGCTACGCTTGCGCCGACAGACGATTGGGTAGATCGAGTCCCTGGTCTCGACAATGGCGAGCTCCTCTGGGCGGTCTATGGAGCGGTCCAAGTACTCCAATCAAGCTCGAGACCGAGATATAGGGAGCTTGGCGACCAGTGGAATGCCTGGCTGGACTATGCCAAAGTCCACGTTGCGAAAATGTTCTACCACGGCGATGGCACAGTCTGCGCAGTCGTGACCTTGAAGCAGGCGTTGGCACCCAACGATCCGAGGCAAACCTACACCTGCGAAGGGACGGGCGTCCTGAACGATCCGTATGAAGGCGAGCTCTTCACGTGGTGGCTCTACTTTTTCGGCGGCCTCTCAGACCGAGACAAACGAGCACTCTGGATAGCAAAGCGGCCACAACTCATGGGCACGGAGTACAACAAGCACGGTATAGGTCCTATCACGGTCCAGAAAGGCTTCTGGTTCTCGTCACACGAGCAATGGAAAGTGCTCGAGATGCCGTACTACGATATCAAGCTTGTCAAGCGGCTGTACACCAACGCGGAGCGGGCTAGGACATGCAACAGTGCTGCTCGCCATATTCCTGGCGAATATGCTTCGGTCAACAATGTCACTGATTCCACTGGAGAGATCATTGGCTATATATCCAATGCCGGGATTCCCAACATCTCGAACCAAACGAAGCAAGAACTCGATGTCATCACGCCTTATGCAGTCTTCCCGACCCTGCTCGTAGAGGGAGAAAGAGGCAGGTCTGTGGGCATGGCATGGTGGTGGAACATGGTGATGGGCAAGAAGATGCAGAACCCGTATGGCAGTACTGAGTCCGAACGAGTCGATGGAACGGCCATCTCGAGCTTCGTGAGCTGGGACAGTAAGATCACGACTGTGGCTGCGTTGCTCGGCGGCGTTGTTGATGAGGTACGGGAGAAAATGAAGGCAGATGGGATGTACAGCGAGTTCTTGACCGTGACGAAGGTGAGTATTGCCAGGGTGCTGGTTGGTATCAAAGCTAATGAGGGTGTAGCGAGATTACAGTCGAGTGTTCACTGAACTGAAGGGTGAAGACGTTGAGCTCTGTTTGCCCGAAACGAGAGTGCCAGATACTGGGCTGAAGGACTACGCGCAATGTCGGTCATAGTACGATATCCACCAGACAGCACTCGATTGCATAGCGACGTGGACGATCACTGTGCGATCCGTGATACCAAGCGTTCCCATTCCCTGGTACATCACAACCTGTTCTCAGCTATACATGCGGCTGAGGCCTGTCGGGGTGTAATATGACTCTGTGAAGTCATTTGTAACGGCAGTACATCCATGTCCATGCTCTCGAACTCAACCAAGAACGATAAGCTTCTGAACAGGATCCTGACACATCCACGTCGCTACCCTGAGATGCTGAGATAGCTTCCACTCCCAGTTGACGCGGTAATACACTCCGTCCACGTTATCCAACAGCATCAGTGCAACTCCTTTGCGGCCTTCTTTCAGGCCCAGAACAGCGAACTCGAGACATTTTGGCCGTTTAGCTCTCCACTTCAGGTCAATGAAGCAGTCGAATAGTTTGACACCGTCCTGGCCGATCACATCATATTGTGTCGTCGTGCCAGCCTTGATCTTCTGACCTGCTGCAAACGACATTCTCAGAGTTGCGACACTGGTATAAAATGCGATCAGATGCTCTGGGTTCTTTTGACGAGACCTCAATCCTTAACATCTAAGTCCAGGTGGTCGTCCGGAGGGTCGAAATGTGATAATAGCCTTGCCATGTCCTCGTCCGGGTTCGCCATGCTCCTTTCTCTGTCTTCCTGCTGCTTCTCCGCATACATATCAGCAACCATCTTGTTGCATTTTGCATCCAGTTCTGCGTCCGAGAAGTTCGGGTCGGAATTAAGCTGCGCATTCCACGACATCATCATCGTCATCAGATCGTCTACGCCCCCAATTGTGGATGCTTTCGGTTCATTCTTTGGTATAGGTTCCTGTTCTTCAGCAAAGAACAGCTCGAGCTTGCCATCAGGATCGAAAGTGAAGAACTGAATTGGAACGGTCTCTTTGGGCATGTCGTAGCCATATACACCGACATTGCTTCGATCTGCGTTGAAGTAGTCGAAAGTCCAATGCCAACCCGCCCACGACCAACTAGGAAAGTCGGCTCGTCGTTGGAATATGCCGCGGTGAGAGGCACCCCAAAGTAGAGAGCGACCAAAGTGGTTCTTTGGAAGACCATGGTGGAAAGATCCAAGCGCTTTCGAGAGCACTTTGAGAACTCCGGAGAAAGCAGGCAGCGCATCTGAGTCGAATGTCATCTCTCGGCGAAGATAGATGGACAGTAGGCTATCGTAGTAATCTTTCCAGATCTTCTTTGGATCCATATCTTCGGGAATGTCGTCCAGCGATAACGATATCCACTGATCGTCAGATTGAACTGGCGTTGCGGGCATGATTCCAGACGCTGGAACTACTGAATCGTCTCGGAACATGGCTGTTGGGCATTTGAAGAAGACGTAGGTATCGGTGAATACCAAGAGCCGGGTACCCATAATGTACTCTTGATATGTCCATGCTCTAGTGTTCCATTTTGAGCGTTTCGCGGAGAGTGTTGTTGAGGCGAGAGAAGCCATAAGCTTTTCGTCGCTCACAGTTTCGGTGTAAAAGACAAGCTCTCGACTCTTCTCACCCATGCCTGGTATACCACTCTCTGCTCCGTCTCCGGCGGCCACAATGAGAACGGCCAGCGCACGTCCATAGATCTCATCCATCAGACCAATCTGATGTGCTTTGTCTTGGGCGTCGTCCTGTATGATGCAAAGAGCGTCGACCCAAAGATGGCGAACACCTATCTTGCGACAGACATCCATTGCGTCTCGGATGGTTCGAGTAATCTTACTGCCGAGAGCGTCAAAGAAGCCCTCCTTACTTGCATCGTCGACAACGTCTTTGCTCAGCATGAATTGCGCAGCTTGGCCCCACACGTACGAGAGTGCCATGTACCGATCTACAGCAGCAGGCTCGACGATACAACTGGTTTCCACGTCGATCAACCTTTTTGCAGGGACAATCTCCGTTTTGTGGCCGTTGCACTTCCTGCCATGATCGGTCTCACATGCAGTGATCCAGTTCTTGACCATCGCAAAGTCAATCTTGTCGTTTTCCAAAATCCTACTCCGTCGCCTTCCGTTTTCAGCTACTTTGGCGTGAGGAGATGTCCCCACCAGTTGTGCGATGTTGAAGTGGGGAATTCGTTCATCCTCATATATGTACTTTGCAAGAACATCAGCGGCAGCCTGCCCTTGTTTGAGAGAAGCCCAACTTTCGACTTGCCCACTTTTCATGGTATCGCGATTGTCCATGGTCATCCGAAACACCATGCTCAGGATTCTGATCCACTTCGGCTCATCGTCCTTTCCGCCTCCATGGTGGCCCAGTACGGCATTGGGTAATCCAGTCTCCCTTAGCTGCTCGTAGAACGGCTGAAACGCTTTCCATACCAGTCTACATAAGGGACAGCGGTGATTCCTCTCGAGCTCCGGAAAGGACCACAGAAATGACCGACCAGTCTCGGGCGCTTCGTCCGTAGGTACATCACCCATGTTTCGGGGGTCAACATTCTTCACATTTCCTCCAGTCTCGCAAGTAGTGCAAAGGGTGTCTTGAGACAGAGCATCGTGCGGATTGTGTTCATCTGCTGGGTATGGTAGGAGAAACTGGATAGGAACCTTCATTACTTCCGATGAACGGAAGACAGCGCCATAAGGACGTTGATCGGGTGGTAGAGGATTTGCCATTCTTGTGAATAGCCTTGAAGTAGAGCTGGAAACGAAATGCTGCTCACCGAGGGACAGCAGGCAAAGATGAAGAGGAAAGTGTCTAGAACGGCATTCTGCCACACGTCTAAAGCGAGGGATCCTCGTGCATCTGTAGCTCCACGCCGTGGTCTTGGTTTAAGCCACACCAATGCTGCGGACTAGTAGGGCGGTGCGATCACACCACATTTCTGGCCATTCGCAGGTCGAGTGGTCGATAGTGAATCTGGGCCAGGCTGCTTAACAGTGGTATGAATGATGCTCGTACATGCGATAGTGCCGTATGGTCAAGTTGTTCTCTCGTTGGCAAGGGCAATGTCGTAGATATAGGAGGTAGGAGTAGTTCAAACGCTGTAGTACGGCGGCTCGTTCGGCAGTACTTCGGCGCCAAAACATTGAGCAATATATTTAGCACAAAAATTCGACTCAGCATTGATCCATTTCTGCCTCTATGGTTAGTCCTGTCCGAATCGATCTTGATTTTGACCAGAAACTGACTGTGGACAGGCGCAGTGGTAACGCGTCGCACTTGTACGCCAACCACTGGATCAATCAATGCGAAGATCTCTGGTTCAATTCCAGATGGAGGCATCTTCGGGTCAGTTCCATTTTTGCCATTTTTTGACAGATAGTCGTTGGTCGGTATCATCTTTGATTACTAGTTCTAGCGGGTAAGATACCTCCGTACAGGAAGGCACTTGCTATGTACATGTATTCTATTAGTTGAGTAGAAGATTATAGACGAGACTGAGCAATGATTTGCAAAGCCATAAACCATATTTTTCAGAATTATCTATAAGAGATGTCTCCTTCTGTCGTCCTTTTAACATACGTCCTCGATCTCGAGACATGCCACCAGAAGAAATCTAAGGATACTACCCGGCCACATCCGTCGAGGGTGCAACAAGAGAGCTTGGGCAGGATATATTCTGGCTTGACATTGGAAACCGGTCGATAGTGTGGGGATCTAAAGTGGAGGGCATGGTGCAAGTGCGGTCACAGAGGTGGGTGTATGCTGGTGTTGAGCGTGATAGCTTCAAGAGCTGCGATGTGGTAGTAGGTTCGTGGCGTCTCGAGATATAGATACATCTGCTGCAACATCCAGGCGTGCTGGTTTGCCGTGCTGTGGTGCATTCGTTCTGTCGGACTTTACATTCCTCGTTGTACAGCATTCAGCCATGCTGTGAGTAGATCGCAGCATGCTCAAGGCCCGCAAGCGTGCCTGAGTCTGATCCTTACTGCCCGGGTCAACAGCAAGCTCAGAAATCCGTGCTCCGCCTTCTGCCCAAAGTCGGCCTTCTCTGCTTCTGCTGCGGATCCTCCTTCGGCATTTGCTTCAGATGATCGATGAAGGCATACTGCAGCTGCGCGTGGGAGTTCTTAAGCGTCCCCTTGACAAACCCAGCATACATTCGAGGGCACTTCGCATCGCTGATGATCTGTACGTACCAGCCCACTCCTTGGCTTTCCGCATGGTGCATGTCTCTCGTGCCCGTCCTCTCCAATTGTGAAGGAGCATCCTCTCGAGCTGCCTGGTCTTCCTGGATCGTCTCGTTCAATGGTGCGGTCTCACGAAGTAACCGCCAATGGTTCGTGGAAGTGAACCCAGCTGGTGCGTGGACCGTGATGTCGCAGCCGTCTTCTACTGGCAGGAAGTCTGCTGTATACTTCACACCTCCAGACCAGAGCTTCTTCGGTATGAATGGAAGATCGTCTTCGACTTCGAAGTATTGCATAGTCTTTCCGGATGTGCCGTTTATGTATCCATTCTTGCCGTTCGGGGGTGGTATGAGCTTGCAGCCATGGCAATTAGGGCTAAGCCTAATCACAGTCTCGAAGTCGTGGAGGATTTTGAGGCCGGCGGTTTCGTCGGAGAGAGCTGATGGTATAGGGGTCGCAGAGGCGTAGGAGAAGCTTTGGTCGAACATGTCTACTGCACGCTTCGAAGTGAGGATGCGTAGAGGACGTTTCCTCACCACGAGCCAGGTCTTTCAGGTGGCCCTGCGTAATAGTAGAATTTGTGATCGAAGATATAGAGTGCTATTCTATGAGTGAGGGAGAGATGGTAGCAGTGCAACTTACGAGACTGTTGTACCTACTGGAGAGAGAAAGGAAGGTGTAGCCCACCCTGCGATCGCTCAATCGTGCCATTGCCCTCCCAACCTCGAGGCCGCGGCGTCCCGACATCGTTCTCATCGATTAGTCAATGATGCAAGTACCTGAAGGGGTGATAGAGTTTAGTCTTGGCGATCGTGACGCTGGAGAAGCTTGACCTTCTCCTCAGAAGACCTCATCTCTCTGTTGCATCTCATAATCTTCAAGACCTCACATCAATATCCGCTGGGCACTCGGCACTCACGTTATTACCCGCTCAGGCTATGTACAGACTACGCTACGGATGACTAGGACTAATATTCAGTGCAAAATGGGGCAACTCTCCCGGCCAAGGTCCTGCAACCTCCAACATGGGGGCACGCTCGTTTGGCGTATATCCGAAGCTGGTTCGAGAACCGCTCTTCTTCGACGTCACTGCGTTCGCCATATACATTTCCAACCTGTTCAACTCATTTTGAATCCACTCGAGCTCCTTCCGCGCGTGGTACACGCACCACTTCATGGAAGCCGCATCCAATCGATCAATTTCCGCTGTCTCCAGCCGTTCCCTACTGTGTAGTCAGCTCGATCGGGCCTACTGCCGCTGTCTCCTTCAACCTTACCATTGGACCCCCCGTGTTGCATACATTCTCTCAAGGTTGACTTCCACGCAGTGTTCAGGTCCTCGAGCCTCCTTGACGGTCTGACACAGATATGTATCTTGCTGGTAATGGATATTATGGGCCGCACATAAGAGTGTAGTCCTCATGTCACACAGCGCGAATGCCCTACTCTGGAGGAACTTGTTCGGGTCGACCGGAATGAACTTCAGGTTGAGCCAGTCTATGAGTCTCGCGAGGTTCTCTGGATTCGACGGCGTACCTTCTCGGGATCTGGAGCCTGTCCTTGGTGGTGTTCTTCCGCGAGAGGCGGCTCTCGATGATGACGGTGATGCTCCTTCCGAATCACACTCCATCTTTATACTCGACGGAGATCCTTCGCGGATACTGGTTTCCTTTTCTGGTGGTGATGTCTCACGCACACTGGAGTCCAGCATCGCTGACAGTGCATCTCTATAGCTCTCCATACTTTGAATGTATTCTCGATTCGGTGGAGGCATCGTCTCCTGAGCGTAGGTCACAGGCGGCTGAGGTGCCTGTCCAGATTCTGCCTCTGGTCTTGGTGTCCCTTCCCGAAAGGGCGGATACATCTTCGAATGTGTCGTTTGTTCGGAGTCTTCAGCTTTGTTGAGTAATTGAAGTAGAATGAGTTGGAGGTTGTACAAGTTGGATCGAGGTTTGGTGAACGGCTCTCTTCCTTTGTAATGCTCATGGTAGAGTGACTGATCTTCGAGTCACTAGTGCTATCATGGACTACTCACCGGGACAGAGGCGCCTGCACACGACAAACAAGGCTCGTCACAACTATCGACGCCTGACAACATAGCCAGAGCAGCTCCGGGGGATCCACAGTCTGTTGGACTACCACCAACCTCGGATCACCTCGACACCGTTCTACGCTTCGATCGGCTATATGTGAAGCTATGCCGGTCGTTCCTTGCCTTCAAATACGCCGCGTTCTGCATATACAAATCCAATCTGTCCATCTCATGCTTTAGCCACTCCAGCTCTCTCCGCGCGTTGTACAAGTACCACTTCAGGTCAGTCACGCTTGCGGAGTCAACATCCTCCGGTTGCACGCCTTCCCTGGAATAGGGTCAGTTTGCTCTACGGTCTTACCACACTCGTTTGTTTGCCTTACCATTCCAGAGGTCGCGTTCTATACATCTTCCCGATATCGACCATCACGCGGAATTGCGGCCCACGTGCAAGCTGGATGCGATCATATAGTGCCGGGTCCTGGACAAAAGATATTTTCCAAACTGCAACCTTAAGGGCGGCTCGGAGATCGCAGGCCGCGAAGGGTTGTGAATCGAGGAAGTTCGATTCATCGCCCGGGATGAATTCCAGGTGCACCCAGCCCATAAGCCTGTTCAGAAGATCTGGATCGGAGGGTGCCGCTCCCCAGGATTGCGAGCGGGAGACCGGCATTGAAGACGTTCACCTACGGGAGGCGCTTCTTAACGATGAGCTCGCTGATCGCGATCCGATCTCCATCCTTGTGCTTGACGGAGATGCTTCTTGCGAGTTAGTATCGAGTGGTCGCGTTGTCTCCTGGGGACTGCTATGTTCCTGCGCATGCGGCACATTTTCACGGTCGTCCTCGGAATTTGGTATGAGCTCTCCGAAAAGTGGAATCATGGCCTCTCCTGGGCCAAACACGGGTTCTGGATACATCGACTCTCCTGGATCGAACAGGGGCTGCGGTGGCGCCTCTTCAGACTCACTCTTCGGCTTGGGACGTATATCCCGGTATGGTGGGTTCATGATTGGAAATGTCTCACTGGGAGGTCTCGCTCTTGCAGGTATTCGGACCAAGAAGAGGTTGCAGATCATGCTACCTTTTCACTTTTGATGCTTAAGGAGAATGACTGGTCTGCGAGTCGTTAGTGCTATTTGCGTGCCACTCGTCACGATACTTGGTCCGCTGCACAGCACAAACAGTCCACATGAGAGCAGTAGATTGCGTGAGGATGGAGACCCTGTGTCTTCCCGGAAGGTGTCTACTCGGAGAACACATCTCAGATATGCGCAGCGAGCGTCAACGTACTGCATGCTTCACCCGGCGGCGACGATATCCCTATCGAAAAACGACATCGATCCTCGGAACTCGGAGCCCCAGGTGCGTCTACTGTTGTACAGGTCGCCTCGAAGCTGTTGGTGCAAACAAGACCCTCATCAGGCTATTGCACTGATCAGTGCTTCGGCTGTCAGTGTTGTCACTTGCTTGGCGGGTTTTGCCTTGCTGAAGCTGGCCGAGTTTCAGCACATTTGAACGCATTGCGTGTTCTCTCGGCTGTCTCGTGACTTCCAGAGCGTCAGTACAGTCAATTCGATTCCGTGTTCTACCCGTGGTCGACGAAACTGCACAGCCGGCCAGCACCAGGGCTCACTCTCACAACGGAGTCATGGTTTGGGCTCAGGGAATCAGCAGAAGAAGTGACAAAATCCTCGTATGGGTCTTCCCTCGGGCTCCAGCTATGACATCTCCGAATGATCTACAAATCGCCCACCATCCCATGCGCTGCTTCTGCCGTCCACGATGCATCATGACCCTGGAGAGCGAAGTAATCTGCGATGAAACTGGATACCGTGTGATGCAACCTCTGGATCGTCTTCTCCTTCAGACTTTGTGCTTCGACGAGGGCGTGGTACCTGCACTGGAGCTCTTGTAGCTGATCCTTGACCCTTTGCAGCTCGGAATCTTTCCGTTCACGGTATGCTCGCTGAGCAGCTCTGTTCTGCATTCTGCGTTTCTGGTATCGCCGTTCGGTCAATACTGAGCCTCTGGGAGAAACAAGAAAAGCACTCACGGTAGGAGTCAGATATTGGACCACTTTTCCCTCACTCACGGCAGAAGCTCCGCGTTTGGATGTTACGCACTGTGGGGCTCTGGGCTCATCGTTCGATGACAGTGGTGTGGTATAGCTCAGGTCATCCTTTGGCGAATTCCAACACCACTGGCCCTGGAGCATCGAGAGGTCGTATAGCTGTGCCATACTTCTACCTGGGACGTTAGCTCGATCGCAATAGGCCAAGACGATAGGGGAACCTTACCCAGGCGAGAGCGGCTCAACGTCTATACATCTTGGCCAGTTGAAGTGATCACCGTCGTTGTCTGGTGATGAACTTGATGATGAGGAATCCGCCATGGTTGCTATGATACCTTTGCAGCTTGCTATGCTTTTTCCTGGACCTGGATCGCGCATCGCCGATGGGCAGGACCTCTAATATGCGATCTCAAACGTCCGCGATGAACACATGCGGGTGCTGACAACGCATGGGCTCATTGCTTCCATCTGTCACGGCGTCCGGAACTACGGTGAATTGCGAAATCGCCTCCACCCAACAAGGTTGCATGTGGAGCACGATTGATCACAATGTTGTTCAGCGCAGGATGGGAAAGGTGCTCATGCTTAAGATAGAGCTTCGATAAAGCTTCCCGCGTCCACAGCAGCGATCACGTGATTGATATTGTTTTCCGAATCAGGCGAAGTTGCTAGCGTGCGCCACCAATCTGCGCGAATTGCTTGACGCGAACTCCACTTCACATCCGTCCAACATACCGCCACGAGCACATCCTTGGTACCAAACTTCGAATTGGAGACTCGAGACTCGGCTGCCGAGTATGACAAACAGACTACGGCCCATGACAAACCCTACGCCACGAACGAATCGCTGGCCTTCTGCGGCTACACCAAATGTCCACGGTTTGAAGCTCCGTGGGTTCCCCATTACGACATGTGAGGGCAGAGAACCTCTCCAGAGACATGACTTTCTGCTTCCTCTCCTGGATTAATAGCAGCACTTTTGATCGTCAGCGCTCAAAGACGATAACGACGATAAATTCCAGAACGAGATGGAGCTAAACTTCTATGCAGTGATATACACGTCTATCTTCGTAATCAAAGCTCGCTGGTGTCTAGCGAGATTAACCTGCCGCCAACCACCCCGGCAGCCGCTGGATCTGCCATGCCTCCGTTGGTAACGATGTACAAACGCCCTGCCCTAACATCCGCCTCTCCTGACCCAAATCGGCACGAGGTTAGTCCAGCAACAACAGGGGAGTTTGTGGACCCGGCTATGACTTTGATATCACCTGTGCTCAGCGATGCGCGCCACAGGATGTTGGTCGGATCGGAAGTTATCCATGCATATCCGCTGTTGTCCAGCGCAAAGTCGTCTGCGGCGCCGTATAAATTGGTCTCAAACGGGACATCATCCACTATGACCTCAACTGGTCTCGTTTGGCCGCCATTAATCGGATCAATTGGGATGCGCACGAGCCTGGGACGCTTCAGCGAGTTGACCGGATAGATGTAGCCTGGTTCCGACGGCCGAACGTTGATCCCATTGACACCTAGCTCAAAGGGACTAGAGGCGTTGGATTTCAGTGCCGCATCAGCAATAGCTGTGTGATAGAGGCCAGAGTTGACATCGAGGCTGTAGATCTTGCCGGCTCCCGAGTCTGCTGCCATGAGCGTAGTTGGCGTTCGTGGTAGTGAGGTCAGTCCGTTGAGGAAAATGGCTTCTGGGACTTCGGCAATCTTGGACACGGTCACTCTGCGATCGACGCCGCCCCTTAGGCCATCGCACTTGTCCCATGCTTGCAGATCCAAGTTCCAGACGCCCCAGCTGCCGACCGCTCCCGCAAAGGTCGTTGTAGACCAGTTACCTACGTTGACGGCAAACATATTTGGGGCGTACTCTACGATCCCGCAGGCACTGAGAGCGTTCGGGAACTCGTAGACAAGTTCTGCGGTATGCGTGGCAGGGTCGATCTCCCAGACCTCCGGTTTCGTGATCAGGGTTACCAGGACTTTGCCGTTCGCCTTTCAATGAAGGAGTACTTTGTCAGCAAGCGTCTCATGACTCTCGACGCGGGTTCTGTAGGGAACAACATACACGCGGTGCCAAGTTCTCGGCCCAAGTATTGTTGGGAAACTGGTACACTGTTTGAACCAGTGCGTCTCCTGGCGGAGCCGAACTTCGAGCGAACGAGAGGGCTGACGCAGAAATCCGTGCGATGGACAGCATCACGAGAGCTGACTGGAACCGCATCTTGTTCATCTGTCGTTGGTTTGATGCGGAGAAGTCGTATGGTCACTTCCGTCCTGGCGGAGTTCTATCTCGAAGCTTTTGTATATTCGGTGAGTTCCCTGTCTAAGCGATGCATGCAGATTGTTGACGCATCGTGGGTCCGATTATTCATCGTTGACATCTTGCTTGCCCTCGCTTGCATGCAGGCTCTGTTGATCTGAGAGGAATGGCCAATGGAGACCTCAGAGCTGCTTCCTAAATACGCATTTTCGTCGTGGCGTTCTTGGTAATCTGCTTGGCTCGCGGCAGGCAATGCTTCATTGCAATCCACCTTGTCTCCAGGCGTGCTGGGGCTTTGGTCTACCGGACCATGGATGCAAAATGTGTCTTTAATAAGGTGTGTCATCACCAAGCAATGTCAGCTTCACGCATGTGTCGCTTGGCTTCTCTTAGCAGATCTACTTCGTCTTTGATTACTGATACCAGGGAGCATGACACCGGGCGAGCGATCTACTTGACGAACACTGTTTTCCGCACTTCATAGGCTATGGTGTATGTCAGCTGTGGCCATCGCACGTTTGGTGCTCTCAGCGAGAGGTGCTCCACTGGTGCTCTCAGCGAGTGAATGATCGAGCTTCAGATATCGTCCAGTAAGTGAGAACTGCAAAAATCACATGGCATCATATGCACGCCGCCGCGATACGGCTTACTCTTCCTCTGAGGTGCCAGCTTTACCACACAACCAACTTAACCTTCTTCAAATCACCTTCCACCCGAAAGCATGCTGACCTCACAGAGCGCCTGCATTGCGGCAGTGTGCGGGCTTGCGCTCGCCAGCGTACACAAGACCTGCGGTCGAGTATCAGATACCACTCACCGTCACATCTGAGAACTTCGTCTTAAGTCTGCCGCGCTTCGAGAACGACTTCGACGTTGTGGACTTCGTTTCAAACATCGTTAGCCGTACAGCCGCCGTCGACTTCATTCCGTTCTTGGAAGAGAAGAAGAATCAAACCGCCTCTTTCATCATCTCTGGAACATTGTGTTCTCCCACAGACGGAGAAGGAAAGTACCGCGATACCTTACTTCTGGCCACCCATGGCCTGAAATTCTACAGAAACTACTGGCATCCAGCGATCCAACCGGAGACGTACAGCTTCGTTGACTTCGCCACCGAACGAGGTTACTCAATCTTCTTCTACGATCGGGTCGGAGTAGACAATTCATCAAGGTCAGTACGAGGTCGAACAGACATGGTCTGCATGCGATGCTGACATGTAATTCTGCTTCAGTGCATCTGGATACACCGACCAGCTTTCGAACCAGGTCGCCGTGGTCCTCCAATTGGCACAGCTGCTGAAGTTTGGGAAGTACACAGGTGACATTGGTGTCCCCAAGTCTCTCGTGCTGGTCGGACACAGCTTTGGCAGTTCCATCTCCGCTGCTGCAGTGGTCGCTCAGCCCGACGTCTGCGATGGGCTCATCTTGACTGCTGAGTCGACAATGCTTGAAGATCGTGCCCAGATAACTCACAAGTGCAATGTCTACAGGCTTCAGCTACAACGACCTCGCCATAAACGGTCTGGGGTTCATTCAAGCAGCACAACCTCGTATCGCGGCAACCCAATCCGCCCAGAAATGGGGCCACCTCGACAGTGGTTATCTCACGCCGGTGGACATCTATTCAAACGTCAACACGTAGGTGATGAGAGTTGATCATGTGTCGTAGCCAGCTGATGGAGCCTCGCAGGTTCTTCAAGAAGCCAGACTACGACCTGAACGTTATCAGATATGCAGACAGCCACAAAGCGCCTTTCGCCTTGGCCGAGTTCTTGACATTCAACGCCATGGACCTGGAGCCAAGGGACTTTAAAGGCAAAGCAATGGTACATGGAATGGCGCACTCGCGTCAAGCTCTCACTAACGGTGGTCAACAGGTGATCGCCGGACAGCACGATTTCATATTCTGCACGGGCCAGTGAGTACACACCCCTCTCGATAGTCCGAAGCGAGGCTGATCGTCTCAATTCCAGATGCGATGCCGTGATGGATTATCCCGCCGAAGAGATCTTCTCGAAAGCGAGCGACTTTTGTGCTGTCAGCTGGCCTCAGGCTGGTCACGGTTTAAACCTGGCACTCAATGCACGGGAAGCGTACAAGGAGATATTCGACTTCCTCGAAAGAGCCTGATCAACGGAAGACTTCGACGCCTCAACTTTCAACACCGATCGTGAGGATTTGTCACCGAACCCGGTCCTCGTCGTGATTGGGATACGGAAAGATGAAGAAGGGAGGGGCTGATGGAGAGAGAGCTGAGCTCCAGATGCAGATAGGGCGGCGATGTGCCGTAGCCTGAAAGCAGACACAACATTTGTCACTTTTTTGTTCAAGCTTTACTTGAACACGGTTCGCTTTCCCTGGTAATTTTCGCGCTGACCTACGCCACCAGCCACGCCGATGGTGCAGCAGCCATCGTGCAGACATATCGAAGTGACGCTCGGATCTCCATGGAGCTGTATACTCTGCAGGTGCTTGGCCGGTCGACACAGTGACCAGACGGACCGCTCCGGACTTGTGCAGACGCGAGAGTTCCGCACCTGTCGCGATCGCGGCCCAATAACTGTCGACCTGACCGAGAACAAGTGGCAGCGAAATTGTCGTTCGCTGCATAACTTCTTTTTGCTTGAACTCGGACTTGTACAAAATGACCAACATCGATATGGAGCAGAATCTTCCAGTCTTACAGCCCAAACCCACAGATGAAGGTCAGCCGAACACTTCGTGGCTTTTCGAAACATGCGCATATAGCTACCGCTGCTGATAATACCAATGAAACGCAGATCAGCCAGAGGCTACCGAACATGGAAAGACAAAGGCACCTCTCGTGCAGCCATACGACTACGTCTTCGTCAACGCCACCAGCAAGAACGCACCTCAGTCGGGCCTCGATGTAGCTATTAGGCGGCACGTACGCGCAGATGCCAACAAACGAAACATCAACGGACATCAGAGCAACGCTGATCGCCGGTCGGCACCACCGCTTCACGTCCAGCGACTTCGCCTAGGACCGAGAGGACTGCGTGCGGTTATGCCGAGGCGCAAGAAGAGAGAGGAGGCTCCCATTTATCCGGAGCTGTTTGCGATGTCCACCGTTGATCCATTCGGTGTCTTCCCAGTACCGCAGTCAGCAACTGTTGACTTGTTGGTTCGTCACTGTGAGCACAGTGGCATATCGGTGAGCTGATGAGCTTCCGAGCTGTACTGACTCATAGCAGTCCATACAGAAGTGGTTCGGTCCTCACCTCTGACGTTGTCATCGAGAACGTCCTGTTTCTCCCTGGCAATGCAAGACCCGGCGTTCTTCTTGACGAAGCTTTGCCATGCTGCTAGCCGAAAATTTCTGTCGGAAGGAAATGCCGCAGAGGCACTTTCGCTTCAGAATGAGTCTATTCGAATCATACAACGGCGCTTAGAGTGTAGCGATTTGGGTGATTTTACCGTGTGCGCCGTCACCGGCATGCTGTGTAACGAGGTACAGTCTTGGACTTTGCTCCAGAGAGCACACGGAGTGCTGAGGTCTTCTAGGTGATTCACGGTACTGAGGAGTCCATTAAAGTCCACATGGATGGCCTCGCACGAGTTGTGCATATGCGAGGTGGTATCCAGAACTCTGGTCTGCCGTTTTTGGTTACTCGCATGATAGTCTGGTACGTGACCTGGTGATGTTCCAACGATGACTCGCTGATGGCGGTCTTCAGGGCGGACATCCAGACCGCATGCGCATTATCCACCCCGCCGAGATTTATCAATATGACAATCGAAGGAAGCGACACTGATTCAGGGATTGCAGCGCTGGACGAACCGACAAAAGAGGCCACAAACGAGCTGTTGATCGGACCGAGATTGCTTCCCGCTCTGCTCGAGCTTCGGCGTCTGGTGGTAACGTTGGAGGCTTGGTGTTGGAGTCTTGCCACTGATTACAGTAGCTTGTCGCTGCCAGAAGCATATTACGGGCTGCAGCTGAGACTGGTGTCCATATATCAAGGTGCCACGCACGAGTGCTGCAGCCCGACCAGAATATGGTGCATCGCTGCTTCGGTCTTTCTCGAGGTCTTCCTGCACGGTGTGAGTCCAAATGCCGCCACGATACGGCGATTGGTTCTCAGATTGAAAAGGCTCATCGAAGAAGGTCGAGTGCTCGAGGATAACCCGGTTCTCGAAGCGAAGCAGTCGGCGCATCTACATTTCTGGATCGTCTTCGTCGGAACTTTTGCTTCGACTACTCTGCCCTGGGAATGTGCCTCCAACCGCGCCGACACAGAATCGACCTTCCCATGGTATTTGCAAGAACTCTCCTCTCTCTGCGATAGCCTTCAACTGCACTCGTGGGCTCAGGCAGAGGCGGTCTTGCAGACTGTTTGTTGGCCGACGAGAACAGCGTCTACTGCAAGTCGTGCGTTATGGCGGAAGCTGCAAAGTCGATACACGGCTTTGGACGAATGCTGAGGTGCTCGTACGCGTGCAAGGAGACAGTGGCCCAAGCATGTGCAGCGGCCGTCTTAATGAAAGCACTTCTTTGATCGGAAGCGGCAGGAAGGTCTGAGCTGTCTGGTAGCTGCCGAAATTGTGATTTTATCAGCTTGCGTCACTGTCGAGAACAGAGGTGGCCACGATAAACGAACCGCACAAATTACGGTTACGGCTGGGCCTGAGCAAACCGAGCTGCACCAAGCGGCGAAAAAGTCACAGGTGTAATCAATCTCTCCATGCGAGCATCAATGTTGCACTTCGATTGAATGACATAGTCTTGTGCGCACAACAAAATCGAGTCCAACGCAGACATTTTGAGTTCGACCACGGCTTTGAAAACCTCATGTGCTGGGCCACCTTGTGCTTCGCATTGACAGCCCAGCGGGTCTCCGTGATCAAGGCATGGTAGATACTCCGCTCCAGAGAAGCCTTGCCCAACTATGTCAAGTTTGTCAATACCGCTCTGCCGCAAGACCAAGAAGAGCCAGCCAAGCTGCTCGAAGTATTGGTTTCCAGCAAAGCCTAGCAAGAAGTCGCCAGCACGAGCCTCATGACATGCTACGGCAGCGGTGCACCCATTCACTCTAATCTCTTGAGACCTGTGGCTCTACCGGACTAGAGCTCTTGCAATGAGTTCTTTAGAATTAGTTATGGTTTCCTGCGAATGTATTGCAGCTGAAGAAATCTCCTTCAAACCTGTGGTCAGATTCCCAGTCTTGTCCAATTCGAGCTTGAGATAGCTGCATGCTTCGCTGGGAGGACCAAAAGCCTGATAGCCATACTCCTCGTCTTCGAGCTGGTCCGTAGTCGATATTCGCCTTTCGTTTATTAGTTGTTGCACCTGCTCAGTCCGGCAATCCATGCTCAACGCTTTGAGCATATCTCCGATGGTGAAGAAGTACATACAATCCTTTAGTCGCAGTGCGAGCTCGAAAGCCGATTGAGCGTAGTTCGGAATCAGAGCAGGCATATTTGCCGGCCACTCTATTAGTCGTAGGAGGCCATACAACCTATCGCGTGGATCCGAGCAGAGAAAGTCCGAGAACCAAGAGAACACCTCTTCTACACGAATCTTTGCTTCGGCATCAGCTGGCAATAACATGTTCGAGAGATGCGACATCTCTGCCTCTGGGTACTCGCCGAGAGCTTCCTTTGCCCTTTCTGAGTCGAACGCATGTACGATGAGGTCGTGGAGAACCATCAAGGCTGCATAGCTCAGACAAGCATCTCCGCATAAGACTACAGCCGTCTTCGCAACCGCGAGTTCTTGGATGATCCATAATCGGGCCCAATAAGGCCTTCTGCCGAAGCTCCGTGCGGCGTTCCAAAGGGACGATACATAGCCGTGGCTATGAGCAAAGACCCAGTTTTCCCAGTCCAGTTCTTCAGAGTCTCTGAAGTGCTTTTGTGCCTCCAATGTGACTTGGATCAAGAACTCGGAACCATCTGCATGCGGCCCCAGGCATCAGTACACGCTCAGCCAAGGCAGAGATATCACCCATCATCCGGACTTGGGAACCTTTCTCGGAATCATCGTCCTGATTGATGCAGATCGAATCGATCCAGACCAAAGCTGTGGGAGAGTATTGTCGAGTCTGCGATAAGGCGGCGTGACAGTTCTGATGGACCTCGCAAGCAACCCCGTTGATATGTACAGTTCTCTTGTATTGAGGACTACCCCACGTGTATGATATCGCGTTGAATAACGGGATTCGGTCCAGACTCCAGATGGAGACACCCACATGGATTTCATCCTCGTTACACTTCGAGCAAAGGACAGGAGTCGAATCTGGCGTTGGGGGTGTTCGAGAAGCGGGAGTGCCGACCCTGGACGAACAGGCGTCTCGACCTCCATGGCACTGATGGAGAGTTACTCCGTACATGTCCCGAATAGCTACCAGTGTGGCACAGGACGGTAACGATGTTGATGTTGATGACGGGAAGCTGGGAGGCGCTTGGAGTCGAGTCGAGGGGCCCGAGCGTCAATTCCACTCTACATTAGCGCGTCTCGAAACACGTCCCGCGACGAGTAATTCCACCTCACCTTATCAACCTCATACATGTTTCACTCAATAAGCGCCATCGATGTTCTCCTCCGTGCGGGAACGCTGCTTGCCTTGTCACGCAGGCGGGTCGACACCTTGAACGCACTCCGAAGTCAACAAACCAAACAATTTGCTTGGAGCTTGCACTGACGAGGATGGCGCTCGTGAGACTATATACCCATTGTGACATTCTGTCTGATCCGCGACGACCCTTCCAGCGGCGACTCCCGAACATCGACCTCGATCAAAGGCCGGTCGTAGATGCTATGCCGACCTATCAGAACGCACTATCGATGCGCAAGACCTTGAATATGCGACTGCTCTGCGAAGCGCCTTAAGTCGAGCAGAAAGCCTTTTGCAAGTCGATGTGCTAATTCTCTGTCGTTGACAACAGCCACCGTCTCAAGGATTCGGGTGATGACCCCTCCCATCTAAGTTGATTCTACTCCAGACACCATGTGTTATCCTTCTTACATACCCTAATCTTACCTCTTCTCCGCACTTACGCCGGCATCGTAGTTCACCGCGTCGTTGACCACGAGGTTTGCTCTTTCATATCCCTACATTCGTTTGTTCTTTTGTTACTTCCAAGATGCTCAGGACGCTGGTGGCATTGGGTCTTGCTTGTGTTGGGTCCGCGACCGCGGCACAAAGCTATGGTGCAGCTCCGCCAGCATATGGATCCAGCAGCTCGGGTGTGAGTGCGGTCTCAACTTCCTCGAGCAACGCACTGGCAGCATACACCTCAACGACCGCGACATCATCTTCTCCAAGCGCACCTGGTTATGCGCTGTCCGCTTCAGCTAGCCTGGTAGCTAGCTCCTCAGTCGCCGCTGTTGCATCCGGCTCCTCGACCAGCATATGCACCGAAACTTCGACACTCATTTACCGACATACGACAAAGTACAGCACATATTATGTGACGCACACCCTCCCAGGGGTCTCGCCCCCACCAGCCAGTTCCACCGAAGCCAGCCCAGAATCTTCGACCGCATCCAGCTCAACCGCTAGCGTTCCAGTGTACAGTGCCTCGAGCGTGTCGTACTCGTATGCGCCGTCCTCGGTTACATCCAGCAGTCTGATAGCACCCGCGAGCTCATCTGCACCACCATACCAGACCATCGTCACAGAAATCACCACGGAATACACCACCGTCTGTCCCGCAACCTCTGTCTACACGTCCGCAAGTCAGGTTCACACAAGCACCTTCACAACAACATCGACCCTGACCTCAGTTCTCCACATCACCATTACCATCCCGGCGTCTTCCTCCATCACACCCTCTTCAGTCGCAGCGGCCGGAAGCTCGAGCGCCTCCTTCGAAACCATAGTAACCGACCAAACAACAATCTACACCACAGTCTGCCCCCTAACCTCCATCCTTACCAGCGGTGGCAAAACACACACCCGAACATCCGACACCACATCAACGATCACCTCCATCTTCCAGTCGACAATCTACGTCCCCATCAGCAGCAGTTCAGCCCTACCAGCCAGCAGCTCCGCCCCAGCTTCCTCATCGTCAGAGTCAACGAAAACCTACACGATCCAAACCACCTCCTCACTTACGCAAACCATCACCATCTCCACCGTCACTGTGTCTGCGTCGGCGGAGCCATCGACGGAGCCTTCCTCGTCCGCTGCGCCCGTCTCCACTCTCCCGAGCACAACGACCCTATGGACGACGCAGTACAGCACCATACCCTGCTCTCTCTGTTCGAGCAGCTCTAGTAGCTTTACTCTGCCGCCTATCGTGACGGAATCAGCGGCGCCGTATCCGGGTGGGAACAGTAGTGCGGTCGGGGCAGCGACGACGGGCACGGTGTCGGCGTATCCGAGTGTGCCGCCGAGTACGAGTGGCGCCGTGGGGACAGAAGCTTCTATGGTAGTTTTGCTTGGGACATTGCTGTTCTGGTTGTTGCTGTGATTGTACGAATAACGCTTGTGATGATATCACCAAGAAGAGAGATGTCGAAATGCGCGCCTCGACGGTGCAGCTTTTTGAAAAGGTGGTAGTTGATGTTGTTGTAGAGAGCTCTGAGCACTAGCATCTTCTTCGTTCACGCACCTCCACAACAGTCGAATGAAAGATCGAACGATACAACGAAAGGCCGCACTGCTAAAAGCACAAACGCTTGCTATCCCTGCACGCTCCACTACGCCGCCGAGCAGTGATACCCTACTCATCATCACTATCAGTATCCGTATCAGTCTCACTCTCACTATCCTCATCCTCATCCGTCCCACTCTCATAATCGCTCTCCTCCTCCAGCTTAGGCCTGGGCTTCCTCTCGCGCTTCGGCGCATCCGGATCAGCGGTCGGCTGGCCCTTGAGTGCGGCCATTTGTCCTGCGATGGTATCTGCATCACACTAATTAGCATCCAAAAGCACCGCGCCAACTTGAAAAGTAGAATATCTGGACTCACCTTCCTCAGGCTCACTAATATCATCCTCCTCATCCGCCCCATCAAACGCCTTACTCGCCTCCTCCACCTTCATAACCGCCTCCTCCTTATAATCAAACCCAACATACGAATCGCAAACCACATGCATCTGGAACTTATACTCGCCCGCCTGCGGCGGCGCCTGGAACTGCATCTTCAGCGTCACCACCTCAAACGTCGGCTTGCCCTCGTCGTCAAAAGCCTTCTTGTCAAAATGCTGGAAAGTAAAAGGCGGCACCGCGATTTTCGCTTGTCGATTATCGGCGAGGAAGACGTGCCAGCGGGGCGCGCGGTCGCGGGGGAGGTAGGGGGCGTAGGCGAGCGGGATGGTGTGTTGTTCTGGTTCCTGCTTTTGGGCCGCGAGGTCGCCGTCTGCGGGGTCGGGTTCGAGGAGGTCTTTTTCGTTGATGGAAGGGACGTTCTTACTTCCTGGGGGGATGAAGCGGGCTTTGAGGACGAATTGGACGAGGGAGGAGGGGATGATGTATTTTTCTCCTTGGACTTTGAAGAAGGCTTTTTCGACTTTGAGGAGGGGGAGTTGGAGGGCGACGGTTTCGGCTGTGGAGAGGTTGTTGGAGCTTAGGCCGGCTGCTGATGCGAGGGCGCGGCGTTGCTCGGAGGGTAAGGCCATGAAGGACTGGATTGAGAGATGCTCCTTCTTGCCGGTCGATTGCTCGATGGACTTGACGACATTCGGGGTGAAGTGAGGCAGTTGGAGGAGTGGCAGCCGAGCTGATGAAGGTGGAATGGCTTGAACCAGGTCCTGGCTGAGGTGGAAGGCGGACAGAACTGGAGCGGTGAAGCCGTAGGCCAGCGCGATTGACATGAATGCTTCATTCAGTCGCAGTGTGGTGGGTGCAAGTTCGTACTTCTCCGCCTCCAGCGTCTTGTCGTCCAGATTGACGCGGGCGAGGTAGGCCCAGATAAGAGCGAGCGTCTTCCTACGAACGGGGTCCTCGATCTCATCCAGCTTCTTCCTGTCTTTGGCCAGCATGCCAATGGCAAGATCATCCGCAGCCTTCAGCTTGCCTTCCAGCTTGCCAAGTCCAGTATCTGCCTGTGCGCCATCTAAAATATCCTTGAACTCGTTTGAACTGCTGACAGCTGCAGCCACATCTCCCGAATCCATGCGCTCTGTGTATTCCCGGAACATATTGCCCGCGCTCGTGACATACACTTTCTCCTTGGTGCGCTGCTGCATGCCATACCACCATTTGCCAACCAGCCAAGGTAGACCAACACCTAGCAATGCGCCGTAGAAAATAAGCACATATTTCCCACTCCCCTCTGCGACCAGAAATTGTGGCAGCGCAATGCCGAAGCTTGTGCTCTGCCTCCCGTCGGGGTGACCGAACTGTTGCCAGTTATTCCTGATATCCTCATCGGTGAGTGTCTTGAATGCCTTGACGATATCCATGTAGTCGTTGTTCACAGACTCGAGCGTCTCATTGAGCGCGGGGTTCGGTCTGCGCTTGTCCGGATGCATCGTCTTGGACAAGATGCGGTATTTGCTGTTGATCTGCTTTTCGCTGGCTGACATGGACAAGTCTAGCACACTCCACGGGTCCCAGACTGTCTCCGTCGTCCGCTTGACTACGGCCATGAGATAGGCCATATACCCTATGAGGAGCCATCCCCCGACAGCGGTGATCATGCGCTTAGTTCGCAGCTCTTTGCGCTTCTGTTTGGCCCGTTGTGCGTCGATGATGTCGGCATTGTCGGGGGAGTAGGTCGAGGTGATCTGGTGGCCCTTGTTCGATTCCGAGGCGTCCGAGGGTGCTCGGAGGAGGGTGTAGGTGAGCGGGAGAACGACGAGGGAGCTGATGGTCAGGACAAAGTAAGGGAAGAAAGACGAGTCGTTATCGTAGTTGTATTCCGACGACATCGTGAGGGCGTTCTAGAATCTCTGGTGGTGGGTGTAAGAAGAGTCCGCTGCTCCGCGCGAGTTGATTAGAAGCGCAGCGTGGACGATATCCTGCACACGAGCAGAAAAGTAGAGCATAGAAGGCCAAATACCACACTACACCTTCCAAACGTTCGGAGGCCACGTTCTATTCTCGGTAGCTCGGATCGGTCCGCGCGCTCCGTCCTCAGGGTCTAACGACTTTGTTTCCACCACATTCTCAGTCTTCTGTCCTACGTAACTAAACTAACGGGTAGAGGGCTATCAAGTCTCGTACCCGTGGACCATTAGTCCAAGGTCACCAAGCGTGGCATGGTGCTTGGTGCTATCTCGGAGAAGCCTTCCACCCATCAGTTGACGTACAATGCGCAACGAATGGGTCCTTGCAACAAGTGGATCATTGCAAGATGAATCGAAACGGCCTCGAGACGAGATAGACTTGGAGGTTTGGATGTGCTGACTACGCCTAGAGATACAATCATAGCCCCACCGACAATCCCACCGACACTTTGCCTGTTTCGACTGTCCGGAGTATCATGGGAAATTTACACGCTCGCTCGATACTCCCACAACAACACTCCGCCGCCAACAAGCCCACATTGCTCGAATTCCAGCTCACGGAGTAAAGCAGTTCACCCACCCCGGTCCCTGGAACAGCTCCAACTGCGTCGCATTCAGCTCCGCGATGCCAGGAAACGTGATCTGTACCGCATCTTCCGGGTAAGCCTCGACGCAGTCGGCACTGTCCTCATCTCGTCAGCGCCTTCGTCCTTCTCTCTGCGCTCGAGCGAGTACCTACCGGGTATATTGACACCCATTTTGATATGGCAAATAATCCGAACCGATGGACTTGATTCTGCCGGCCCTGCGCGCCTGTCAGCTGTGACGTTCCAAGGTCATGGGAATGGGGGGCTCGACTTACCACTCAGCAGGTAGTGGGGTGCAGTGCTCGATCTCGAAAGAAGTGTGCCCACACTCGCCTTGCCAGTTGGGTTCGCTGCAGTAGTAGACCTGCGTCGATGATCAGCACCGTCGCGACCATCGCAGAAGATACGCAGAAGCCATGTAAGCTTACGCCGGTGACGGGCTGCTGTCTTGTCTTATTGTTGGAGACACCTGCCGGGAGAGCGAGCGCTGCGGCGGCTTGCACCGCTATGGTGATGAAGGTGAGGAGTTTCGACTGCATAATTGACTTCTGGAGAGCAGTCGTTCCGGGTAAGTGGTGATGAAGGTCGAATGTCGAAAGCAGCTCGAGGCAGTTATGGTATGGCTTTCTGGGTCAAGTCGAAGCAAACCGGCAGGGACGTGTGACTGCGTCGTACGTGTGACACTGACATGTGGTCAGTGACTGCAAAAGTAAGATCTGTGGCATATGACTATCTTCTGACTATGGATGACAGGCTTTCTCCCGCCCGCGTGATATCACCTGCGTGCAGCCGACGGGACTCTAGTCTTCGCGGCGAAGAACTTCGATCGTTATTATCGTCTTGCATCCAACAAATCACCTCAGTATAATAAGGCCCACTCGGATTCCCACTCATCTCTACAAGCTTCGACTTTCCAGGGTAAGTGATTCCGATTACCTCCGTCATATCGTGCGGCTGGCAAGGTGTCTCCATCAGATTGCACAGGCAAGAGGGCTCGGCATCTCCGCCGACGGATTGGATGCGGTTCGCGCTTCGTAAGGTTGTCAGTTCACGGTATTTCGACTTGCGAATTAAGATACTCACTACGGCGGAAGAATTTCCCAGCACATGTTCGCCAGGATCTCTTCATGGCGACATTCGCCGTGCCAGTCTTCTTCGGTGCAGTAGTATATCTGGAGTGTACGGTGCATCAGTGCTGACATTGTGAGGGAGAGAAAGATTGGGTGCAGACGTACGCCACAAGTTGTAAATACGATGTCGGAGTGGGTCCGGATCGAAGTGACGTTGTTCCAGACGGCAGCAGGCTTGTCAACGTCTGTAGACAGTGAGTGAGGATGCTGGGGAAGCGCTGACGTTATCGCGGTGTTGAGCAAGAGAAGCAAGAATGCGAGTAGGTGGTGTATGCTTTCCATAATGAAGAAAGACCTTGCTGAACGTCAAGGAGCCGGTAGGGATTGATGTGCAGGAGGTGATTAATCATTGCGAAAGGCAGGCCAGCCTGCACCTTATGAGCTTCGCATTACTGCGCACAGGAAAAACAAACCCTATGTGAGTGCCGTAGCATCGACATTCTGCGGTTATGCAAAGGAGCTATCAGTGGATGTCAGATCGGGTTTGCAAGATGAGAGGACCAGGCTGTCCATGGGGAAACACCAAACAAACACAGCTCGGCTTGTTTGTATGATTCAAGTAAGCTAGCAAGCAGTTCTTACCAGGTATATATCACGCAAGCAAGCAATCGCCATTCCCCCTCAAGCACAAGCAAACAAGCAGTCTTCTCGTGATGTTGGAATGCTTTTGATCAGCATATCAAGAGTCTTTGCGGCAGTCGTCAACGCAGTTGAATCGTGAAGTTGCCTACGATGTGCTGGGCGGAACACGTCTGAATACCAACGCTACTCATATATCCATTAAGGATACGCCTTAGGTATCAAGGATGCAAGTAGATCGAAAAGCCTTTGGCAACTGAGCAGACATCTAACCCCTACTAATCCCCATCTCCCACCCCATCCCCATCCTCATCAGGCACAAAACACCACACGCCCGTAAAAAACTGCGCCCCCTCATTCCCACTATCCACAACCAACTGGTCTTTCCCCGGGTAGCTGACCCCAACGATATCGTCCAAGGTCTCGACGCCCATGCAGTGGGCGGGCACGAGGGAGCAGAGGCAGCCGGCGTCGGCGCCGATGGAGTGGATTTCGCCTGCGCTGGGGGGAGTGTCAGTGATAGTGGCCCTGGGGGGAGGGAAGATTGAAGGGAGAGAGGGAAAGCGCACAAGGGGGGATCGATGGAGTAGCATTGCGAGGGAGCTAGGATGTAGTCGAGGTGGCAGTCGCCTTCCCAGAAGTGGCGGGTGCAGTAGTAGACCTGCGGACGGTTCTTAATATTTGCTTGTTTTGAACGAATTGGGGGTGGGGAGGAAGGGACTGACTCCGCAGCTTCTGTATACTTCTTTCGACTGGGTTAAGGGTGTGCTGTTATTACGGGCGATGCGGTTGGGGGTCATGTTGGTCCACCCACGCAGAGGGGTATCGATTACTCCGAGCGCTTGATGCCGGATGTGCGGCATTGCGGACGTCGATGAGGTGGTGTGGAGCAGCCATAGGAGTGAAAGGAGGAGGAGGTGGATATGGTCCATGGCGACGCCGGGAGTCAAAAGGTCTTCTTGTGGTGTCTCGATGGCGAGGGAAAGAGAGCGCATGTCGAGGTCGCGGACGGTTGCTGAGCTGCGCATGTTTGAGTGGAGAGTCAGCAGACACGTCAGTCAGGAGACGCATGTGAGAATCGAAGTCTTTGATGATCTGGGTCTTCTATGACAGCCGCCCAGCAGCTCCGACCATGGAAATCACCCCTTCATTCCGGTCATTCGTGTGCAAGCCAGTACTCGCATCGCCCCCATCACCGTCGCTTGCTCCGTGCATGTCCATACGCCCGTTGCCGCTTCAACCCCACCCCATTATTCTCCTCCGCCCGCATCCATCTCCTGCCTCCCACGTACCCTCAGAGACAAAACAGCCCCGTCCACATCGGCGCATCCGCCACCCCAGTCTCATTGAACAAATGGCTATAGCCAGGATAGTTGATTGAGACCGCCGTGGCGCGCTCGTCATCCATCACGCTGCAATTCCTGCGTTCACTTTGTCAGTACTACACTTACTACAGGCTTACTACAGGCATCGTTGGTCGTTCGTCTTCGTGACTGACGGATAGAGGCTGCACAGACACGTGGCGTCTGCGCCGATGGAGTGGAGGTTGCCCGCGCTGGCGGAGAAGTCAGTGGGCTGAGAGTTCGGTCTCTGAAATGTGGATGGAGATCGGTACGTACAACGGAGCGGGGATATCGACGCAAGTCAGTGTGATGAGTGGGAGGTACTGACACTCGCCGCCCCAGTCTTTGAGGGTGCAGAAGTTCACCTGTCGTGTCGCGTGTGAGTTAGTCGTCATGGGCTAGGCCGGTGATGATTGGATACATACGCCGCAATTTCTGAGCGGGTTGTCCGCGATGCAGCTGACCGAGGGGTCATGACATTCGATAGGTGAGGCGGGGGTGGTAGTTGGTGGTGTTAAAACTCTGTCTTGTGGGAGAGCAGCTGATCTCGTGGCGAGGAAGCCGGTGAAGCAGATGAGGAGGGTGGTTAGGTGATGCATGATTGTTGTTGTGGTGGAGTCTAGGAATCTGATGTGGTGATTTGGATTGGGTAGTGGGTTGAGATTGAGGTGGAGGATTATTGATGTTGTAATAAGAACGGCTCTTCAGTCGGCCGGCACTGAGGCAAGGGTCCATGGTCGTGTTGGTCACTTGATCTTGGCGACTCGTGACATGTGAGACGACTCTCCAAGACGCATGTGAGACCGACGACGAAGTGAGAGCCAATATTCATGAGCGTCCGTAAAGGAATTTGCCTTCGGGGACCAAAGAACTGTGATTGAACATGATAGGGAAAACCGAACATGCATAGAATACAACAAGATCCTCCTACCTCCTATCGCGTTCAGATGCATTATAGCAGCGATGCAGACCACTATCTTCCAAAGCGTGGTCGAGACGAAAATCTCAACAATGTAGTCGACGAACGGTATCCTTGGCACATGTACCTGACTCGCGCCCTTGCAAGGATCGTCATACGGCTGTCGTGGCCTGCAACGGGCGAGGCGGGTCGAGTCCGGTATTCCACAATGGTTCTTTTTGATGCAGGTTCGCCAGCCAAGATATGCATTCGGTGCGATGTTGGTCCAGGTCGTCCTTATCGGGCGCTTTCTGAAGAGTGAGGTGGAGTATCGCCCGTGAACGCTGTGAGGAAGCTTGAGCTGTCACGACATCGAGGTACCCTGGGACAACTTACATATCGTATCTGTGAGAAGATGCTGGAGGTATGCTGGAGGTATGGGCGTCTCGTCCATGAACGTTAGAGTAGAATCCGAAGAACGTCGGCGATATTGCTGGAGGGCAGAATCGTGGTGTGACCATCCCGGGCAGCACGTGTCGTCGCTTGCTTTCCGCTGAGAAACCTTGATTCTTGAGATCTGCTGCCTACTCGCCACGCGTCTAGAACCAGACCTACCAAGACGCATTGAACCTACTCGCATCTTTTTTTCGGGAGCCTGCTCTTCGACCTTGTAACAACACCAATGTGCAACAGGAGACGGCGCTGGCTCGCAGTTGCGACGACGGCATCAAGACACTCCCCGCGACACGATAACGAAGCCAAAAGCAATAGCGAGTAATCAGAACAGCGACGACTGGAGGCAGCGACGAAACACAATCCCAACCTCACCTTTCGCACGACTGAAAAGGAAAGCGCCATCATGTCTTCTTCCTTCTTCTCCTCCCCAGCATCCTTCCGCCTGCGCAGCGCCGCCGACACCCTCACCGACTCCGCGCTCCACTTCAACATCCGCCGATCCACACCCTCTCCTCTGGGCAGCGACGCACAACTAGCCTTCCTGATGGCGACCGCCCTCACTAATGCGACGGTAGCCGCCGTCAACACCACCGGCCTCGATCTCGGCACCCTCAACGACCATGCCTCCCACCCCAACTTCCTGCACCTCGCTGGCTTGGTCTGCGAAGCCGTCCTTGAAGTCTGCTTCGTCGCGCTACCCGGCTACATCGCCGCCGCAGTGGGCATGTTCAGCGCCGAGAACCAGAAATTCGTCGCCGAGCTCAACGTCCTCGTCTTCACCCCCTGCCTCATCTTCACAAAACTCGCCAGCCAACTGACCGCGGACAAGTTGGCAGACCTGGCTGTAATCCCAGTCATATTCATAGCGCAGACCCTCATCTCCTTCGCTTCGGCGCATTTGATGGCGATGCTGTTCGGCTTCCGCGGGAAAGCAAAGAGACGGCAGAAGAACTTCATCGTGGCCATGGGTGTCTTTGGCAACTCCAACTCGCTGCCCATCTCACTGGTCCTCAGCTTGTCGCACACTATCCGTGGGCTGCATTGGGAGAAGCTTCCGGGAGACAACGACAACGAGGTGGGCGCGAGAGGAATCTTATACTTGTTGATTTTCCAGCAGCTGGGGCAGCTGGTGAGGTGGACGTGGGGATTCAACGTGCTTTTAAAGCCTAAGAGTGCATATGAAGAGGAGGATAGGGAAGCGGAGGAGGCGACCGCAGAGGACAGAATCGCCGAAGAAGGGAGGTATACGGACGAACCTCAGAACGTCGCGTTAGTCAGGGCCAAGAAGCAGGGCAGGCCGACAGACTCTGGATTCGGCAGTGGGAGTGACACGCCGATGAGCAGTGCTAGCACCACCTCCTCAGAAGGCTCCATCCACGACGAGGAAGCACCTCTGATGGTCGCCGCAACACCCACCAACGGCAACATCACCAACGAACCCCACCTCATCAGCCCAGCCAGCTCGCGATCCTCCGCCACACCCCCCAACGGCGCCCTCTACGCACGCGCCCGCTCTACAAATCACATCACAACCTTTCCCAACTTCTCCCAAACCTCCGGGCACTCCACACCCCCCGACCTCGCTTCCAAACCCTGGCACAAGCGCGCCTACCACCACACCAAAACCACCCTCCACACCGCCTACTTCAACACCTCGACCACCCTCACCTCAGCCGGCACCGCCATCTTCACCCCCCTCCCCTCCCCCCTCCAAACAACCCTCCGCACCCTCCACCGCTACAACCGCGCCTTCTGGGCCGGCGTCTGGCGCCAAATGAACCCCCCGCTCTGGGCCATGCTCGTCGCCCTAATCGTCGCCTCCATCCCCTTCCTCCAACACCTCTTCTTCACCCCGGGCACCCTAATCAACAACAGCGTAACCCGCGCAATCCAACAATCCGGCTCCGTAGCCGTACCCCTCATCCTCGTCGTTCTAGGCGCCAACCTCGCCCGCTCCACTTTACCCAAAGAACAACTCGCCTCCTCTCCAGCGGAGAAGGCTGAAGAGCGCAAGTTGCTCATCGCGAGTCTGATAAGTCGGATGGTCCTCCCCACGATCGTGATGGCGCCTGTGCTGGCCATAATGGCGAAGTACGTGCCGATAAGCATACTGGACGATCCGATTTTTATCATCGTGTGTTTCTTGCTCACGGGGGCGCCGAGCGCGCTGCAGTTGGCGCAGATTTGTCAGATTAATGAGGTGTTTATGGGGGCGATGAGTAGTTTGCTGGTGGCGAGTTATGTCGGGGCGATTTTCCCGAGTACGTTGGTGCTTGTGCTGTTGGCGTTGGAGGTTGTTGAGTGGGCGATGTGAGGGGGTGGATGTGTTGTCGAAAAGCGGAACAGGAGCTGAGTGGGAGAGAAGCTGCGGGACGGTCATCAAGCAGTGGAAAATGTACCGCACCGGGAGCGGAAAACCGGGGTTGCATTTGTACAAGACGACTGCCATAGGGCGGCGGGGTGTGTGTTGTCTGCATGGTCTGGCGTGGCGTTTGATGGCGTTCAGTGATGGATACGGTTGAGAGCATGCAACTGGGTGCTGACTAGGAACAGTCGGGTGGTGTGCTGATGTACAGCGAGTGTTCATGGAGGATGTGTGGATATACAGATACAGACGCTTTGCACAGACGAGAAAATGCGAGGCAGCGTTATCCTTCTGGCCCCTTCCCCTTGTCTCTTACTTTCTTCTTCCTGTGTCTGCTTTTCTCGTCGCTCGTGCTCTTCGCGATCTTCGTGGCTGCTACGTCGCTGCTTTTGTACTTGTGCTCGGCCAAGGCTATGGATCTGGATCTGGAAGATAGAATGGACGATCAGACGACGAGAGTTCTAGGTTGCGGATATGGACTCGCCACGGGTCACTGGACTTCTACTACATGTCGCCCGACTCCACCAATGTGAACAGACCGGTGACCAGTGATGTGTTGGGCTTGCTGCATCTGCGTGACTCTTGCACTGCCGCGGAATCGTACAGCAAATCTCGCTATATGGCGGCCGTATGAGTCGATGGCAAACACGACTCGATGAGTTGGCTATGCTGAGGTTTATATGCCCCTTCGATCGCCCTGCGGCTCCGTCTCTTGAACCACAACATCTAACATCAGTATCGTCAAGAACATCATCATCAACACCATCATCTTCATCACCATCTTCAGCCATGTTCACCAGAAAGTCGAAAGTATTGGTTGTGCAAGATCCAAAATACGCGTCCAATCCCACCGAGTCCGGCCCGGAGTCCACGCGCGGCTGGAGCCCCGCATCGGACGTATCGAATACCGCGTACGCGAGCCGATCGGTGTTCATGACCGCCGCCGTCGTCGCGGGGGGCGCACAGCCTCTACGGAAGGTTCCAGAGAGCGAGAGAGCGAGTGGGAGACGCTTGGCAGCCGTGACAGCTCCGAAGTTCGAGATGCAGACAGCAATCGTGATAGCGAGCGGAGCCATGTAAGCGGTCAAACTCGGGCGCGTGGCAGAGGATTGCAGCCTAAAAGTGCCAGCGGGAGCAGCCGCGCAAGTGAGAAGGGTGGTGAGGCTGGATCAGCCCATGCGACTGACAGAAGTCGAAGTCTGCAATCGGCCTATGGCTCGGAGCGAGCGAAATCGCCCTCAATATGAAGTCAGCAAAGCCAGAAAGACCAGGGGAAGCAGGAAAGTCCAGAGCAAGCGCTCCCGGAAGAGAACCCGTACGACTTCTGGGGAGATGCTTCTCAGGCCACAAAAGATCGAATTGACGAGGTCCTGTCGGAATTGGAACCAGGGAACCCGACCGTCGCAGCTGCTTTCACGGCCATCAAGTCGAAAAAGGAGAAGATGCCACCGGCCGAGGTGAGCTTGCTGCTGTGGAACACTCTACCCGTGGAACTACAGATTGAGGTTGTGGCGTCGTTCCCGATCAAGGAGCTGATCGGCTTTCTACCGCTGTGACTCCTCTCAAGAAAGTCATCCAACCCCGTGAGAAGGCTATCGCAGAAGAGGTCATTCGGCGCAAGCGAAATGAGTCAGTAGCTGCCATCAATGGCTTCGACTACTCCCAGTACGAGCGTTTCTTCGATGCCTTCACGCACTGGACCGAGCACGAGAAACTCTGGAGCTTCGCATACCGCGACGTTAGTCAACCGCAGTACGTGGACTTTGTTCACCATTATACTGCTGTCTGTCGTGGCACCTGGGGCGAGGACGGCCAATTTCTAGACAGGTAAGTCGCCATCCTGCTCCAGACCTACGAGCAGGAGAAGAAACTTGGTCCCGGCGGTCTCACCCACAAGACATCGATTGAGCTCGCGGAGCAGACGTTTTTGTCAGCGAAGATGAAGGCCAATCAGCGAGGATGGCACAACGACGTCCAGCGGATGAATCTCGGCGAGTTGGGGGAGCTCCGGGAGTTTTGGGATTGGGGCGAGGAGGTACGGCCTTTGACGGCGGTGACGTGGGGGTACTGGTTCAGTGAGCCGGCGCTCGATCGGTCTGGCGAAGATGAGTTTCTGAAGCTGTTCGGCTTGCCCCGTATGCAGCAGAGTGGACCCAGGTGGAGCCGTGGCGCGCGGATTGCATACTGTGCCGAAGCGAAGGATATCGAGTACATCAAGGCGAAACTTCCAGAGGCGGTTGCTGGCGAGCTGAGACCGTTTGAGAAAGCGGACATTTTGAGCCGGGTCTACGTGTGGTGATTATGGCCTGGTTCTGGAACTGCTACCTTCTCCGGTGCTGGACCGGTCGTGCTATTGGGAGAGTGGTCTGGTGAAGCGTGCCTATTCCTTCCTTATCTCTTGACCCTTTTCCCCAACTGGATGGGAGGGTGGTTTCGGTAAGTTGTCTTCCCTATCTATTGCGTTACTTTGGTCAAACTTTCCTATTACGTGCACTCTCGATCTCTTCGTGTTCATTTCACGACGTCTTTGGTATTGCCTCGATGAGCCGAATGTGCAGTCATAGCACGCTCGATCCGTGCTCGGCAGCTGCATCACAACTTGTTTGCTGTCGGTGATGACTCGAGCAAAGATGGGATCATGACTGGCCCGAGCTGGTGGCTACACATCTACTGCTCGATCCTCTGTGGCTTTTGCCTTGGAACAACGATATTCACCACATCGACCCCGACATCGGCTCCAATCAATATGCCTCCCAAAGAAAAGAACACCCAGCATTCGAACACAATCTCGGGCGGCTCATCTCACGGAGGAGACAGCACTTCGTCGAACGCCACTGTCAGCGCCCGGCAAGAGTCTACTCGTCAACCGGATGGCAGAGAGACACCTCCCGTACCCTTCGCCAGAACTCTCTCGCCCTGTCACTTGGATTCTGCACTGTGGAAGAATCTTCCAAAGGAAACGCAGCTAGAAGTACTGGCCAAGCTGCCGGCTGCCGAACTACTCGGTTATACAGCTTCTGGATCACACTTCAAAGAAGTCATCGATGCCCACGAAGCAGCTCTTGCCACCAGGATTGTTAAGCGCAAGCGACAAGAGCTCACCGCCAAGATGGGCAGCATGGATTTCACAGGTCACAAGTCCTTGTTCGACGCCTTGAAGCAATGGATCAGCCACAAGGGGGTATATACTGTTTGCATCTTGGGCCAGACCGCCGACTTTGCGTACCATTGGCTCGACGCATGCGGCGGTTACGCCGGCGACTTCCCGGCTCTGCACAAGTACGTGCAGACGCTGATCAACCAGTACAAGAGTCCCGATGTAGACGAAGTATAACTTCTACACCGACCCCTCGACCTTCAAACCTCTGACTCACAGCGAAGGTGTCAAGATTGCGACCGCTTTCCACCTCCCTGTTGGTCTAAAGGCGAACCAGGAGGGTTCACCCAATGACATGGAAAAAGCGAACGTCGGACAGTTGTTCAGCAACGGGCGCCCGTCGGCATTTTTCAAGGGTCACGTTGCTTTGACGAGCGTTTGCTGGGCGTATGAATCCTTCTGCGACGTGGACGACGGGTTTATTGACGAAGGGGCCTTCCTGCAGGAGTTCAAGCTGCCTCGCCCAGCGCATAGTGGATTTGGCGAGAAGCGTGGTGCACGGGTGGCGTACTGTGTGTTGGAGAAAGACATTCCTAGGATCAAGGAGGCGTTTGCGACGCCGTCAGCCATGAATAATATCCGGCCGTTGGAGAGGGCAAGTATCCTTGAGAGTGTGTTTGTGTGGTGAGATCGATCTGGCTCCGGGAGGTGTGCGCTATGTCTGGGCCACAGGCAGACCTGTCTGGGTGTTGTGCTGCGTGTTGATTCCGTGAAGCGTACTGTAGGGAAGCAGGTATGCGGCTTTTCCGACGACTTCTTTCTCATGTCTCACTTCCCCATTGCTTGAATCACCTTTCTCTCACCATCTCAGGATATCCGGTGACTCCGCTAGCAAACTTCCGAGTGTACGTGGTCGCTACGCCAACGAGGATTCTGGCAGCAAACATCGTCTGATGGCCACATGAGTCGGCAACAAACACCGTTCGATGACTCGGCCTTGGTTGTCTCGAATATACCTGCTCGAAGCGCCCCGTGGCCCGGAGCTCCTCACTTCAACAACCGTATTCCCCCGAGCCCCTACAATGCCTCCCAAAGGAAAGCAACCGCGGCTCCAATTGGTAACAAACGTCGGTGAGCCCTCAAACCGTAATCGTACCCCAAAAGCCCACCCGACGATAGATGGAGAGCCGGACTCGATGTCCCATTCCCGACGTCCTAATGTCACGGCTGAGATCAATCAGTGGCGCCACGACACTCACCAAGCCGCTTTCTCCGATCCCGTACGCCATGGGGTGCCCTTTCCAGAAACCACGGAGCTTGCCCCCTTCGACTGGAGCAAGATGCACGTGAATGGTGACCTGTACGAAAGCATGCATGCTGAGATACGGATCCACATTCTGACCTACTTGCCTGCTGCTCAGCTCTTCTTCCACTCCAAGACTGTCTCACCGTTCAGGAAGGACATCAACGAGCGCGAGGCGGAGCTTGTTCGGAAGGTCACGGACAGGAAGAAAGCCGACTTTCAGGTTGCGGCTGCTAGGATCGAGTACCCGAAAGATGATTCCATGTTTGAGTCTCTCAAACACTGGCTGGATCACAAGCGTATGTGGACTTTCCAAGAACTTCCCGAGTCTACTGCACGTACGGAAGATTTCGTCTATCACTATGTGGAACGTTGCGGTGGGTATTATAACGAGGACGTGCCGAAACTGTCGGAGTATCTCCAAAACCTCATTGTCAGATACGACCACCAGGCGTGGATGCCGCCGGTCGACCATGAGGAGGCGCTCCGTCTAGCATCCGGGTACGTTCCTGCCAGACTGATGACCAACCAGTGGGGTAATCCTAACGACATCGAGATAGCACACATCGGGGAGTTAGGACCGCCACCACTCTCAAGCTGGAGAGATCGTCCACTGCGGGCTTTGACGAATACATGCTGGCGATACGGCACAGGCCCTGCTGTGCTTGACGAAAGGACGTTTTTGGCCATGTTCAACCTGCCTGCGATGCCACAATCTGGACCAATTCCAGGACCTGCAATGTGGGTGTGCCGACATTTCGTGAACAAACGTGGAGCTCGACTGGCCTACTGCACTTACGAAGATCAAGTCGCTAGGATGGATGCGACATTCCATGAAGTTCTTACCCGCCAGGCATGGAATCGCCCCCCAATGAACGCTCTCAAACAGGCGAGCATTCTGGACGATGTGTTTGTCTGGTGATTACAGCTTGGCCTTCGGAAGTGTGCCAATATTTGCGATTCGATGGCATAGGAGCCTGGCCTCAACCCGTAGGTCATTGGCTATATGGTAGTGCACTGTCTGTAATGGTTCGTGTATCTATCATCCTTTCATTTCTTCACTGATCTACCTGACCATCCAGATCGCGCTGCATATCTTCTTAGAACATATTCTCGACATCAGAGACAGGCGCAATCATATGTCTTGCAACTACGCGAGAAGTCAGCTCACGAGCCTACCAGGGTGCGTGCTACGGGCTTGCGGAGCTCAATGACTTTCTGGTGCGTCGAAAAAGACCGAGCAAACATCTTGTTCTGACTCGGCCGTTCCAGTGGTTTATACTTCTGCCGAGTAACTGCCATAGCTCTCACTCCTGGACCATAGTTAACCCCTCTCGGACAACAACCATAGCAGATTGACCTCTCCCGTCAACCATGACGAAAGACCTCCGAAAGAAGGGCTCTCGCAGGCCGCTAGATTAGCGTCTCGCCGCACAGCGAGTCCTGCTTCCGGAGTTGCTCACGCCTCCAACGCACGCGAAGCGACTCGCCGTACTACGCCCGACGTACAAGATGCATTGTCCGGAGGCCGCTCCCGCGGCTCAGAATTGCGAGGTGCAGTGACTTCCTTCCCTTGACTTCTTTCCTCCGGCCAACAACCCAACTTCTTCTGGTATGCTGGCAGGTGGTATATGCAGGAGTCTGTGTACATCATCACATACTTGAAGACTTCCGTGCCCTTCTTCCATCCTCTTCCTAGCCTCCAGTTACCTTACGATGTCCTCTGCATCCCTTTCCAAAGCGAACTCGACTTTCTATCACGGTAGGCGGCCTCGCACAAGCTGAGCAACGCCCTCACGAGCCTACCGTGGTGCGTGGTGCCTGTTCGAGGACTCCAATGACTGTTTGGTGCGTTCACGATGACTGGCGCATTGAATGGAGCAAACAAGGGACTTGTGACTCGCCCCCAAGCTGGAGTTTAAATACTTGCTCGACGGACTAGAGTTCTTAATTTCTCAAACTCAACAACACGTCAACCTCACCCACATCGACAACCACCACCACGCCGCCCAAAGGCAAGCAACCCATGTACTCAGCCTCAAGCTCCGGTGGGCCTCCGCGTTGTGGCGACAGTCCTGCGCCGGAAGAAAGGCCTCGCCAGCCACAGACAGAGCAGATACGGTCGTCTAGTGGCGGAGCTACTGCTCCATTCTCGACATCTACCACAACGCCAATCAATGGACAGAGCTCCAGGCCTCCAGCATCCGTACCAGGTGGCTCCTCCCGCGGCCGTGTGAACACAATGTCCGATGAACACGACGACGATGCACGAAGTCGGCGAAGCCTTACTCAGTACACCGCTCCTCATCTGCTAGCACCACCCGAAGAGCGTCCGAACAGCCGTGGTAGCGAGATTCCTTGCACATGTATGCCGCACATTGCGAGTTCGTCCCGGTCCAGTTCCCGTGCCTCATTTGCAAGGGGAAACAACCTGGTGGACGACCTCGCAGCCCTCATAGGCGATGCTAATATTGCCTCATCCATCGCCGAAGTAGAGGAGTTGATCTCTGCGCAGCCTGATATGGACAGTGTTCGCTGAACACTCCTACCTTATGAGATACAAGCTGAGGTTTTGGGTCTACTATCGGCGACCAAGCTATTAGAACACGTCAATTCGACTCGCACGTCACCCTTCAAAAAAGTTATCGACGAGCATGAGAAGCCGCTTGCTAAGAAGATCGTTGAGCGAAAGAGGGCAGAGTATCAAGCCACGATCGATGGATTCGATTACTCCAAGTGTACCAGTCTCATCGATGCGCTGAAGCATCGGTTTGCGAACAAGGGGACGAAAGACTTCTTTTCAGATACTATTTGGTCTGTAGGAGCCGCGGCGTACGATTTCATCGAGCACTACGTGGCCACCTGTGGTTGCGACGTGTACGAGGATTCACCACGACTTTTAGAGTACCTCAAACTACTCACGCATGCATACCAACACCATCGGACTCTGAGCCATTTCAGTGATGCCCCTACGATGGACCACGACCAAGCGGTTGGGTTGGCCACTGAAGTCGTCATGCCACCGAGGTTGAAAGCAGATCAGTATGGAACTCCGAATGATTTCGAGCGAGTCGCATCCGGGTACCTTGGGACTCTGTTCGATGATGACAAGAAGAAGTTGAGAGTCCTTCTAGTCGATGCATCCCATCACGTAACAGCCGATGACGAGGCACTAGACAAAGCTGCCTTCTACGACTTGTTCCAACTACCTCGACTGCCTCCTTACGAACGGCCTGGTACGAACGGGGCGCGCTTAGCCTACTATACCGATAAGGATCATATCGACGAAATCAAGTCGAAGTTCCAACAAGCGCAAGCTGATGAGCTCCGCCCACTCGAAAAAGTCGATATCCTGAGCTACGTCTATCTGCATTGAACGAAGATCTCCTTGGACAATGAACTCATGATGTGGTACCAGGCAAGACAGACTGCCAGCAGTGCGTTTCGGATCGAGGCACATGGCTTAAGCACCCCGACACACAATGGTATGTCAGACATCATGGCGATTGATATTTTTGCCTGTCAGTAGCGACCAGTAAGTACTGGTAGATAGTCTGTAGTGTATGTAGCGTAGGCAGATAGTGTATTCTCATGAAACATCCGGCCTTCTCCCAGCCCTTTGCCTTACGCCTGCCCTTTTGTCAACACATCGATCCCCCGCGCTGAGCGATCGGAAGGTCCATCAGACTATAGCCATTGACAAACGCACACCGTCAACATATAGTGACCTTCGTGAGCTTGCGTAGGACCCCGAGACTGCGTCACGTAGACTCTTGCAAACGACCGTCACCATATCAAACATAGTGTGATGATTCCGTTCATTGGGTAGTATCTATAGTCCACGGGGGCCCAGGCACTGCATTATTTCATCAACAACAATACGCGTTCCGCGAAGATGCCTCCAAAACCCACCCAATACCCTGGAACAGTACAGAGTGAGCCTACTCTCCGCAGAGACAGTGACACCTCAAGGTACAGCCTGACACGACCGCCGCCGCTTGCCGGCCTTCATCATTCACGTTCTCGGAGTACGCACGCAGGCCGACAGGACACCCAAGCTGCCGCCACCGAAGTGCGATCAAACGCTGGGACGGCCTTACTGCCCGCAACAGCGCCACCTGTTCGCACCTGGCCCGCGGGTTGGAGCGATCTACCGCTGGAGCTGCAGCTCGATGTCTCGGAAAGGCTTTCTGCAACAGAGTTGTTGACCTATATTGTGCCCGGCCACCCCTTCAAGCATCTCATCGAGGCCAAAGAGGAATCGATCGAAGCCACCCTGATCAGAAGGAGGAAGTGTGAACTGCTGGCCGAAATTCGAGCCTTTGACTACCATGAACTTTCCCTGTTCGACGCACTGAGACACTGGGTCAAGTATAAGGCTATTCCAATGGTAGACTCTCCGCGGTGGTATAGCGGTCGGGGGTTCGCGATCCGTTTCACAGCGAGTCAAGGCAGGAATATCCGTGATAGCGAACAAATGTGGGTGTATGTCGATACGCTGCTAGAACTGCACGCATGTCTGTACGGTGACGCGGCCGTTCGTCCAAGGAGAGAGCGTGATGAGCTGTTGTCAATCCTTCGTCCAATCCAGTTGCCTGCCTGGTTCAAAGCAAGCCACGATGACATTGAGAATGTGATCAATGGGCGACTGGGCAGCCCATTGATCGAAGACTTTCGAGCGAGGAGGCGTGCAAGGATGCCATTTGAGACACGGACCTTGATGTCGACGAATCCGAACAATCCACACGAAGATGCACTGTTCACCAACGAACAAGACTTTGTAAGCATGTTCGATTTGGATTTGCCCGCGGACAGGAGATCAGACATAGACGTTATTCGACACTCTCGCCGCGTGCAACTGCTCTCGACGCTGTCAGGATCTCGAGACGGTATCCAGAGGCCTTTGCGGGAGTGGCACGTCCACTAGCAAGAGCGAACATTCTTGATGGTGTGTTCGTTGGATGAGCACCAGCGCAACTTGGGACGTGACGCTGTGAGTGTGCGCCAACTTATTTCATGGGATGGTCATGGTGACACACGGCACGAGGGCACTAGGTGTCGTGCGCCACTCACGTTGGCAGGCAGAAAATATCGACCAACGAGATCCATAAACCAGTTGTATCTGTTCAGTAGTCAGTAGATACTACGTAGCGTATAATGAGAGCAAATATTCACACCGAATTCAAGACTTTGTCCCAGACATCAGTGGGCAAACGGCCAACGACAAAGAAAATAGAACTAGCTGTGCCTATATCTTCCCGTTATCATCCTGCTCAGAATGGAGAGTCACATCGTCGACATCTTGGAAGACGCCATCCAGCCTGACAGGAGAGTATCAAACTGACGCGATGCAATCCAGGCGTGCCAGGCTGTCGAAGAAGTTCGAAGAAGTCTCGCCAGCGCGACGGCACTGCCTCACGAGCGTCTGCGTATCGGCCTGACCAGACATCGAACGGTGAAACCGGGGACGCTCCAGGAATGAGCTCGCGGGGTTCGAGAAGCAACCAGTCAGCCACAAGCGAGCAAGGATCGACCGCCAATGGAACAGTTGCAACGGTGGCTACCAGTCTTGCGGGCATAGGCCTCCAGCCTGCCCCGGTACTGCCATTGACCAACGTCGGACCGGCGGAGTTGAAGGATCTCCCAACAGAGCTCCATCTTGACATCTTGGGAAGACTCTCCGCAACGGAGCTGATGGCATTGCATGTGGTCGGCTTACCCTTCAAGCACCTCACCGACGTCAACCAGGAGAGCCTTGCGAACGCTATCATCCGGAAGAGGAAGCGTGAGTTCCGTACTGTCATCGAAGGTTTCAACTACGCCAGATATAAGTCCATGTTCGACGCCCTCAAGCATTGGCAGCACCAGAAAGGCTCCTGCATCATCAAGACGCAGCATTCGACATCAGACTTCGCGGACCATTACACGGAGATGCGTGGCGGGGCTGACTTCCAGAACGCCAGAAAGCTGATGGGCTATGTAGAGGTACTGATGTGGATGGAGGGACTGCACACGATACCCGGCGTCAAAGACGACGACCTGGGGTATCAGAAAGGGGCCTACATGACGCGGTCGGAGGAATTCCCAGCCAGGCTGAAGGTGAACAACGCCGTTTCGCCCGACGACATCGACAGGATGATGGCAGGCGAGCTTGGCGAGGTGGTGGAGTTCAATCGCAATAAGCTGAGGGAGTCAAGTTCGTGGCCCATTCGGCCCTCGACGAATGTGCTCTGGCCGTTTGCTTTCAATAGAGCCGTGCTTGAGGACGAGAACGCCTTTCTGGAAATGTTCTGCTTGACTCCCATGCAGCCCAGTGGGGTTGGTTCAGCGCGTGGGCCGAAACTGGCGTACTGCGGTGATGTGAGTGACGTTCGGATCATAAAGGCGGTGATGAAGCGTGCGGTCAAGCGAGACATACCACCACTGGAGAAGGCGAGTGTCCTCGAGAAAGTATTCGTATGGTAGTTATTGGCGGCACGTTTGGACGGGTCGTCCTACGTCCTTCGGTATCTGGAGGTGGCAAAGTTAGCACAGCAGCTGGTGCGGGTAGTGGCCACGTAGCTTCTACAAATCATGAACCCTTTCACATTAGCATGGAATAGTCACGTAATAGGTCAAAAGAAGCAGTCATGGAAACGAAATCGTGATGTGGTAGTGCCGCGAGAGCCTAAAGGTTTTGGCTTCTATCTGACAACTAACTGAGCTCTAGGCTGAAGAGGTTGATGAGGTTAATGAGGTGAGGTGCAGAAGCAACAAGACTCTAGATGGAGTGCTTGTTGGCGCTGGAGGCGCCCTCGTGCTTGGACTGATCGACCTTGTCGCTGACCGCGCCGGTAGCTCCGCTGATCTGGTCGCCAATGCCACCTCCGGTGTTGCCCTTGGCCTTCTCCTTGTTCGCCTCCTTGCTGGCCTCAGCAGACTTGCCCTGGATGCTCTCGCTGACGTAGTTGGCGGCGTTGGTCACAGAGTTGACGGCCTGGCCGACGATGCCCTGTTGGTGAAAGGTCAGCAATGGCTCGGTGCGGGGTCCTCAAGGCAGTAAGACTCGCCTCATTTGGCTTATCAGCGTTGGGTGCAGACATCTTGATGGGTGTGTTTGTTTGGTGTGTGGGGGTTGGGTGAGCGTTGTTGATTTCTTGGGGTCGGTGATGATTGGTTTGGTGTAAGGAAGAAGAATGTTTGCAAGGCGAGGGGTTGACTTTTGTATTTGGCACCTGCCCCTCATGACGTATGCGCCTTCCAGAACTCCACAGAGAATGCACGCTAGGGGTCACGCGCCACAGGAAGCGACGATGACGACTTCCTTCACGTGAACGCGATTCACGTCAACACTACATCATTTGGCAGACGAACTGCCTCCCGTGGCCAGCATGGCTGGTGAAACCATACAGCAACGGAGGTGATGTGGAACAACGCACATGTGAGAAGCCTGAACATCAAGCCCTCCAGCATAAGGAGTCTGACGAAGGCGATTGTAAGGAAGCAGCTCCCTTAGCGCATCAGCATCAGCCATCGACGATGTGCGTGAGAGCGATATCGCCACGTAGTCGAGCGACACAAACATGAAGCTAGAGAACTGTATCGTGGCTTTCGCCTCTGTGGCCTCACATTTTCGGAGCTCCCCGTCACCAGGCCAGCCTGGACGCCCGCCCGGCTTTTCTCTCCTCGTGCTCATCAGCCTCCCATGGTTCTGCATGTGGTGTGGCTACGTGCGAATCATCGCCGAATCTGCGAGAGGTACGAAGCCACCGCGAGCGCTTCCTTATGCGAGACGCTACTCGCCGGAAGCATGGTGAAAATTATAAGTGTGAGCCCGAACGACAGTAGCTAAGAAGCCGATAGTGCTTGACGTTAGACTCCTGGGACATCTCCTGAAGACAGTCTGAGGTATCTTTGCGGCAGGTAACGTATTGCTGTGAAAGCAGTTGCTGGGCAGCACTTCCATAGTCAGGTTCTACATGCTCATTCGAGTCGGGCGAGTAGCAAGCTTAGCCATGCCTTGTTTGCTGGCATGATTGCTATCATGCAAACTAAACAATCGAGTGTCGTACTCGGCTACAAAACAAACCATGAAGGCCTGCCACCGACCAGTGTTCGATCATAACTGACTTCGACAGTACTTCTCCCCTGGCCACAAGTTATACCACTCACCAGGAACAATGGCCCCTCCCAAGCGCGAACGTGGGCGAAAGGCAGCGTTGCAGCCTCAGGATATCACCGACAAGATCGGGAACTGGTTGGATTCAGGACCGAGCACCTTGTTGTCGGGACCCAGTAGCGATCGTGGTGGCCGTCAATCCTCTCAGAGTCGTCCCGAACACCCGCGGAGTGGCTCACACGTGCCGCTCATACAGCCTAGCCTCACGAACCAGAGCGGACTGACCATCGGCCCGGATGGAGCCGTGGCGTTCAAAGGACGGGAATGGAAGTCTATCCTCCCACTGGAGAAGCTTGAGATCCTCAGAAAGGTATCTGCGGCCGAGCTACTGACACTGATAGGAAGCGGCTGTGAAGCCAAGCCAGACATCGAGGTGTTCGAGCATCGACTTGCCGCAGAGATCAAAGGAAACAGTCGCCAAGCCCTTGAGCAAAGTGTCACGAACTTCGATTACTGGAACCTCTCACTTCTGGATGCCCTCAAGCATTGGCTTCAGCACAAAGGTCTCTGGATCATCAATGGCGAGTTTCGTGCATACGACTTCGTGCGCTGGTACAATGGTTTCCAGGTCTTCATCGAGTGCAAAGCAGTTGAGGAGTACGTGCAGCATCTGGTCCACATCCATCTACAGCTGCATGCCATTATCTTCCTGATAAGTGAAGATGTCGACACACTTACCCAAGCATGCAACGACCTTGTCCTTCCTGAAAGGGCAAGGGTGCAAAGGCAGAACGATGACAACAACGACATCACAAGGATCAAAGGAGGCCTTCTAGAAAACCTGGAACTCCACGATGTGTCCGAAGACGAGGCATGGGGTCACGCTGGCGCAGTCATACCTCTGACCCGTACCTCATGGGTCGACGGTCGTAACGTACCAGGCCTTCCAAACTACTACGAGTTCCTGGATGATTTTGAGCTGAGGCCACTCCGTGCTGTCGGTTTTGGCGGCATGTCACATAACCACGTCCCACGACTGGCCTACTGCGTCCGCAGCCATCACTACCAGGAGATTGTTGAGCTGATCAACAGAGCTCTTGCCAATGACACACGTCCTTTGGAAGAAGCGCTGGTTTTGGAGACCTTGTTCATTTATTGATGGTGTGTAGGTAATGTGCTGAGCGTGCTTTTCTATCTTTTCTCGAGCGGGTGATCCCAATCAGCTCAGCGACGAGACTATCTCGATCTTTCGGTAGGTAGCGTAGTAATGCCTGGTTGGCTTCTATCCTGATGTGGTCACTCGTGTCTTGTGAGTGATAGCGTTCCTCTGAGCAGGTAGACTGATATGTCGCAGAAGTCGTCCGTTCCTCTATCGAATTCGATGTATTCAAGAGTATCACGAGTGTGATATGTGTTCTCACAGGCCCTCAACGTGCTCACACGCCCGGTCGTGAGTCGAAGTCATATCACCACAGCAAACGATGCCGCAGTCATGGTTGACTCGACAGCCGTCCTCTGGAGCAAACAGGTCTGTTCAGAACCTATATAGCAGAGCTCAGTGTCTGCTAAATCCTAGTTCCACAAAACCCCATCACAACATCTTCTTGGTATCTTCTTACCACCAATAAGATGTCTTCTTCAAGCAACCGAGGCGGCCGTTCTGGTCGCACCACTTCGGGTTCTACATCAGGAGCCCAAGCCCAAGGTCGCACCGGGTCAGCCCCACCCGGTGAAGGCTCTCGCTCCCAACGTGATCGTTCTCGTACACCCGAGGAAGGCTCTCAACCACAACTTGCTCGCTCTGACTCGCCTGGAGAAGGCTCTTCTCGAGGACAAGGACAGATCCCTTAGACAGCAGAGGCTTTGGCGGCAGCTCTGGGCACAGCAACTCCGAGAGGCCACTCCAGTATGGGCTCCGAAGGCTCAGAAATGTCTGGCCCTTATCCTTCTGAAGACGCATCGTCGATCGAGGTCAAGAACACCCCCTTACTGGAAACCCGTGCTGGAACCTGGCTTTCTTCCCCTTTTTGACCGTACTGCTCCCGAATTGAGAGCTGCATACTTTTCATCGATGAGCGCTCATGAACTGCTGCGTCTCAAAATCCAGAACGCCGATCTTGCTCCAGATATTGAAGTGCATGAGCACATACTCGGCAAGCACCTCATAGAACGCAAAAGACAACAGTTCCGTGGGGATATCGAAGAATTCGACTATACTCACGCCCCTTCAATCATTCCTGCGCTACGGCACTGGGTGCATCGCAAGGGGGTATGGAAAAGTGGCGAGAACCGCAAGATCACACTGGACGACTTCGCCCACTTCTGGGCCAAGGCTCGCGGTGTGCCACAATTCCAACGCTTGATCTCCGAATACGCACGAAACCTAGTATTCCTGGCAGATCCCGAGAACACCTATCCCGGACCGTTGGCAGATGTCGAGCTTCAAGCGTCTACCTTTCATCTTCCAGGCTCGGGAATCCGCAGTGGTCCGGCGGACCAGGTCGGCAGCGACGTGAACAGAGTCAAAAGTGGCGCATTGGGTACATTCAGGATCCACGCTGACATCCACACACTCGCCACCGTGTCGCTAGTGCCGAGATCACTTGACGGTCATTACCCAGTGACCCGCTTCCGCTTTGACGGAATCCCCTGGACTTTCGAAGGGCTCCCGGGACATGCTAAGCTCATCTCCCGGCTGCAGCTTCCCGAACCTCCAGTATTCGGTGACGGCGATGACAAAGGGCCACGGCTCGCATACTGCACAAGCAGTTGGGAGGACCTCCAGCAGCTTGTGGCGCTCATCCAGCAGAATGCTGCCACTGCTACTGGGTTGAGTGAACTAGAGAGGGCGAAGGCTTTGGAGTTGATTCACGTCTACTGATGGGCGATAGCATGTCGCCGGGGTCGATAATTCAGCTCTCGATGATAGCGGTGAGTCGCTGAGGGCTGATCATGGCAGATATGGCCATTTGCTTGGTATATAGGTTCGAGAATCAGTGTCCTGGTTGGACTCTTGACCATGTAGTTCATAGGTAGCTTATCATTCACTTTGTGCTTTCATGTATCCGTTCGAGCCATTCTCCAGTCTCAAGACATCGACGATGCCACTACAGTGACTGAAATTTACAGATAGCTTCAAGCCAAACTTCTGGGAACACATTCGACCATCTGTCACAACTATGGAGCCGATATCTACACTCTCCCATCTCGAGACACCGAAGGGGCCACTACGGTAACTGATATTACCATACAACCTTTACACAAAAATCTGAGAACATTTCGGCGTCCCCTCGTTATCATGGAGCCGATATGTATATTCTCCCTTCTCGAAACATCGACGAGGCCACTACAGTAACTGAGATTACCCCACGACCTTTGGACAAGTCTCTGGGAACCAAATCAAACTCTGATCGTCAGTATAGAGCCGGTACACACATTCTCCCCTGTCCAGACGTCGACGAGGCCACTACAGTCACTGATCTCGCCGTTATGTCGCTAGACAGATCTCTGGGAGCTTGGCGAACTTCCCTTGCCAGCATGAAGCTGATCTGTATACTCTCTGTCCTCGAAGCAGCGGTGATGGCACTACAGTGACTGATCTCGCCACCAGAACTCTGGACAATTTCTGGGAACGTTTCGAAGTCTCACGTTTCGAAGTCTCATGGCCACTATGAAGCCGGTGTATCTGCTCTCCGTCCTTGAAGTAGCGGTGATGCCACTACTGTGACTGATCTCGCCACCTTACCTCTAGACAAGTCTTCGAGACCGTTTCATTATCTCCTCGCCAGCATGGAGCCGGTGTGTACGGTCTCCGTCATCGAAGCAGCAACGATGCCAGTGCAGTCAATGATCTGGCCACCACACCTCTAGACAAATCTCTGGAACATGCGAATATTTGATGATCAGTCGCATTGTCAAAGTTAAAATATCTAGCAACAGCCAGCAAGCAAGAATACCACTATTCAAGTTGCCAGCCATGCACCGTATCATCAAGCCTATTCACAGAAGAAGGGAAGAAGAAACCACCACCAATTGAAGACCCACTCAATCAAGAAAACCTCTTATCGGTGAAGATCCTTACTCTTCTTCCGATCCAACCGCCTATTCACCGCCCCCAACACCACCTTCAAAATCCCATCCGCCGTCAGCCTCGCCCCCGTCGCACCAGTAAAAGGCACAGTATCCACAATATCCCTCAACTCGTCATCACCAGAGATCTCAGCAAGGTCGTCGTCCAACTGCTTAAGATGGCGCTTCGCCTGCTCGTCCTGGCCGACCTGGAAGAACTGGATACCGATCTGCCACGCCGGCGCATCGAGCTTGTCGAGCTTCTTCGCCGCTGCGATGAGCGGGCTCTCGACGTCGTCGGAGGGGGCGCCGTCGGTGATGCAGATGATGTTGATTGGCTTAGTGGATTCCGGGTGGTCTTTGTACTTCAAGAGGTAGGGTTTGAGGATAGCATTGAGCTTCTGGCCGGTTGGGGTGGCGCCGCCGGGTCGGACTTGCGAGAAGATCCGGTCGACTTTGGAGGCGTTGGTGATGTTGCGGTATTCCGGGGAGTCCTTAGCGTTGAGGAAGAAGATATCGATGCCGTCAGCGTCGTGGGTGGTGCAGATGGGCGTGATGTGCTCGAGGGCTTCCTTGGTCTCTCGCCACAGCGCGCCGGCCATGGAGCCGGAGTCGTCGATCAGGAAGATGGTGTCGAAGCTGCAGAGGAAGGCGTAGGGGTCGTTATCAGATGTTCGCGACGCTGAGGCTGCTGACTGTGCATATGCTGGCTGTACTCCTGGTTGGGCATATGCTGCTGGCTGTGCCGCTGGCTGTTGATATGCCGTCGGCTGCTGAAAGACAGGGGCGTTGCCCGAGGACGAATCACCAGCTGAGTAAGGCGGCGGCGCCTCGCCCGTCTTGAATGGGTTCACCGGTCTCCGTGTGGCCTGTGAAGTACTGCTCTGAGGATGCGTGTTCACTCCCTTGCTGCCAGTTTCCATAGCGGATGCCAAAGACTGTGAGTTATCCTTCTTCGCTGGTGACAGCTTCTTCTTCAGTGATTGGAACATTCTGGAATTCCGCTGCAGTGAAGAATCTGTCCGATAACTCTGCAAAGTGTGAGGAAAGGAATCAGTGTTCAAGAGAACTGGTGAAAGCAAGGTGGCAGTCATGATTGCTGTTTGTTACTGCGGGTAGCCGGGTAGGAAGGTTCGACTAAAGGGGTCAGTTGCTGACTTCAGATGCTGGTAGTTGGCTTGTGAAAGTTGAGTTGAAGTCAGGGACGATGTTGTCTTATACCAAAGCGACTGGAGGTAAGCAGTACGATCACGCGAGCAAGGAGGTGTGGCATTGCTGCGTTAAGCCTACCAGCGGCAGCCTGTACTATCAGACGTAGCGTCTAGCAATCATACCATGGATCCATATCCCCCCTGACACGATAGTGTTGAGCAGGCACAGTTTTGCGAAGGAGTATTGGTGAGGGTGTTTGTGGAGAAGTCACGCGCTGGTGGCATGGCCGCGTGTGGGGGCAAAATGGGCAGTGCCAGGCGAAGGCAAAATGGACCAATCAAACGCCGAGGAAGGCGGCTTAGATCTTCAAGGCACAGCCTTCTCGACCCAAGGCGATGACCTTTGTGAGGCCACAGATTAAACAACCCCCTGGACTGTGAGATTACAGCCGCGTGCAACCGCGGAGATGGAGATTACTTTCTAGCTCAGGCGTGAGCCGTGGCGCCATGTTCAGGAGTAGTGTTGTTGAAACGGCACGACCGGAAGGCGAAGTCAGTGAGGCCAACACGGATACTTCGTGCAATCTCGTCTGAGCGATGTATTTGGTCGTGAGAAGTGGGTGTCGAATGTGCCACAGAAGGCGAATCGAAATCTGAGCGGACAACAGCTCATTAAGAGTTCCAACGGCGATGCCGAGCTATCAGCTCCACGCCCGCTCAGTCGCAGTAAACAGATCACGAGTGCCAACATGTAGGTCGCCATGCCCATACTTCAACAACCTCCGATCCTCCTTCTTCCACAACAAAGGCCGCTTCGCTCCAAGCCAAGCGTAATCCAAACGGCGATCTTGCCAGCACTCAATGCATATCCCGGCATGCGATAGATGTCGTTGAAGTAGGTCGAGTAATGGTACAAGCTTTGTCCTAATCCCGCAATGCGAATGAAACTTGTCGATTTGATACTCTGGCACTTGTCGTAGAGTATCGAGCAGATGGTCAAGATCCCCAGCATATGACTCTGGCGGCTCCTCTGTGTCGATGATCGTGCCTCGGAGTTGGAGTGTGCCTGTTCGCACGAAGAACCGCATCATCTCGCCAAGCTGGAAGGAGTCGCACTGCGGCGACGAGTCGTAGCCTAGTTTGCACTGCCGCTCGCGTGAGGTGTAGAGGGTTAAGAAGTGTGAGAGCAGAGACTGGACGGTCTCGAGAACGCAATCGCGACGATATGCTAGCTCTTCCTCGATTCGAGATGGTAGATCCCACCACAGTGCGGCCGAGATTGGTACATCTTTGCCAACCCAGCCTTTACTCATGATACGAAAGCTGTACTTGTCTACCCATGACGAGTCGTCGAGCAGTAAGCCGACGAGCAAACGTTGTCTGACCTTCTCTTCGCTCAGGGCTTGATCTTGCTTTGCTGTTGTCTTGCCTTCGAGTGTCCTGAAGGTTTTCTTGCGTTGAACGTAGGTCTTGACCATTTCCAGTGCATCGAAACGATCTGCTACAATAGCTATATTTGCGAGATTTGCGATCGGTGGCGGGTTCTGAATGTTCATGCCATGTAGAACATGGAAGAAATCTGCGAGAAGTGGTCCAAGTGACTTAACAGATATCCGGCCAACGTCTTCGATGCTGAGTGTGGGCAGTTCAGCGGCCGGCGCTGCCGCCAGATCGCGATACTGTTCTCGCAAGGACTTGTGCTTATCTTCGACGGTGTCTGCCTCGCTGAACCGACCAGGCTGTAGAAGACTCGCGAAGTACTTCGAATGCGTCCTCAATACTTGTGAGTCCACGCGGAAAGCTTTCGATATTGTGGACTCGTTGATGGTGTGCTCGATCCGTAGTACGAGGTCGCCATGGGAGGCTATCTCGATGATAGGCGCATCATAGTCCAGGACTGCAGCAGTGATACCATCGCCGGTGGGAGTGCTCGAGCGTGCCCTCGAGACTGGCGAAGTAAGGTGGGCCTGCCTTGTCTTGATGTGCTTGGTGCGCGGGAGAACTTCGCCACTAAGTGTCTCTTCGAGGGTCTGTTGGGAGGTGTCTGGCGCATGCCTAGTATCGGCAGCATAATGACGATGTCGGTGTGCGCTGCGTCCAGAGGCCATCTTGGTTCCGATCTTGTCGAGTTGATGTCGAAAGTAAGGCGTGAGACGTGGAGGATGATGTGTGACTGCTAGCCTTGAAGGGCTCTCAGCATGAGCACCTCATGGATATGGCCAGAACATGATGAAGGTCGTCGTCGCGGCGAGATCGTTGAAGGTACTGGTGTTGATGCTGAACGAAAGGTAGAAACTGAGTGGGTAGATGGTCTCGTGCAAGCGGCGTCGCTCTCGATCTCGATTAGATCACTTGGCACTGTTTACTTTGACCTCGTCGCGTCTTCACACGAAACGATCTTGCGCCGGCGACGACCACAAAACTCTCCTTACCCGTCACACCTTCAAGATGACGACTTCGAACCAAATGTCCACCGCGCTACTCACAGAGCACTTCCGATACACACCGCTCGTAAGCCGGCGGATGCCCGCTGCAATTAGACCACCCCACTAACGGTCATCCAGACACTACTGGACGACATAATAAACACCGTAAACGAACTCGTCTTCCGCGCCGTCAACGCCGTCGAAGAAGGCCTCAACAACGCACCGCCCGAAAGCCTCGGCTTCAAGCCAACAGATCCCAATGCCTCCCCAGAATCACGCCGAGATGCCATGCAGGAAGCAAAGCAGATGGAGGTGGACAACGGCATCGTGAAGCTGGAGAGCCTGCTGAATGCGACGGTGGATAAGGACTTCGACAAGTTCGAGATCTACACCCTGCGGAATATCCTGGCAGTGGGACATGAAGAGGAGCAGCTAGCGGGGTGGGTGCAGTTGGAGCATTACAAGAACCTGGACCTGTCGAGAACGGAGAGTACGCCTACGCCAGAGCAGGCTCAGCTGCAGCGGCGAAAATTGCACGAGACGACTAAGCTGAATGCTATGTTGAAGGCGGAGGAGACGAGGAATGCTGCGGTGCTGGAGCAGCTGCGGTCGTTGATGGGTACGGACGCGAAGCCCGATCTCTCGAACTCGCCTTTTGCTTTTCTTCAACAGTCTGGTGCCAGTGGCCAGCCACTAAACCAGAACGTGCAGTATGCGCTCAGTCAGCTACCAGCACTACAACTACATCTCGCCCAGCTCAAGGAGTCGCTTCAGACTCTGCCGAATGCTCGTGGGAGGGAGGAAGACGATGACTCGTCGGAGGCGAAACGGAGACGGTATCTGGACTCGCAGTCGCGGAAGGCTTTGCAGCGGAGAGGTGTCGAGCCTGAGAATGCTGCGAGTCTTGCTGCTGGGACCGGGCGGAAGATTGGGAGGGAGGAGGTGGAGGGTATGGAGGCCGTTGTGCAGGCGTTGGGGGGTGCGGATGCGATGCGGAGGCGAGGCAGTGACGATGTGGAAGAGTGAGTGAGTTCGAGCGAATTTTGTGCTTATGTGGGTTGAGCGAGGTGTCTGGAGTTCAGTAAGGTATGCCCTTTGTTTGACTGGCGGAGCCTACTGATATTACGAAATTCACGATCTGCTCTTTTCGTCCTGCATTCACTTTACAGGCAACAAGAGCGGGTTGGAGAATGCTGGTGCATCCCGACCCGACTTGCTCAAGACATCAACTTCGTCCGTTCCACAAACTTCCTTCCTCCGATTGTCTTAACATCCTATCTGCAGCAACCATGTTGAGCATAAGAAAGCGCAAACAGCCGGCGGTGGACTCGACTGAAACCACTCCGCTACAGCTCAAAAAGAAGAGGTGGACCGGACGCATACTGAACACCGGGAAGAAAGGAAACACTATGTAAGTGCAGACATATGGCCCGATATGCACAGATGTTGGTACCTACCAGACTGACACATCACCACAGCACCGAACGTAACTCCAAGGAATCCCCACTGCTGCGCCTGCCCGCCGAGCTTCGTACCCAGATCTACAAGCTCGTTCTGTGCCCAGAAACACTGCACGTACACGGCCCGTATGACGGAGGCGAAAGGAATCGTTACGTGGGCATCAGTGTCTACCCTTGTAGCGCGGAGGCAGGAGATGGTGAAACCGTACTGTCACTTCGTCACAGCACCGTGGATCTAAGCCCTGCGGCTCAGGACGCCAAATGCTACCATAAGCGCTATATCGGCTGCGGCGCACACGGAATTCGTGAGACGCAATTCTTAGCGCTGTTGCAGTAAGTAAGATTCATGGGAGAACAGGGTTCTCCAAAGCGCGCACCAGCGCTATGAGGCGCGCTGTGGAAACGTCTGCCTCGATCAAATGTCGTAGACACTTGCTTACCTTTGCCATATAGGACTTGTCGCCAGATACACAACGAAGCAGCTTTACTACCCTTCCACGAGGGCAGCTTCTCCTTCCGCAGCATCAGCATGCTGCCTCTATTTCTGGAGAAGCTACTCGTCGCTCAGAGGAAGGCCCGTCGCAAAATCACCCTCCCTCCCCTGTCGCTCTTCATGACCCAACGATCGAAGGCCGCCACACTGGCTGGGTTGAAGGAGATTACGATGTTCAACGAGCACGGCGGATCACTACTGGTAGGAGCCCTTAAGGAATGCTTGCCGATTGTTCAATCATGCGAGATCACCAAGGCTGTTCTCTGCATTATTCTGAGGAGTTCTGCGGGTAGCAGCACGGGTGTCAAGCAAGCTGACATGCCTGCTATTTGCGATGAGATGGAAGCTATGCTTGTGGCGGGAGCCGGTGCGGAGGAGGGTTAGACGTAGCTGGACGATAGATCATTTAAAGGACTGCGTGAAGTACCAGCATGGAGGAAGGAGGATACAGGGTGTATAAGAATACTTCGATGTGCGAAGCGGTGGAGCCGACGCTCTTGGACTCCCTGATCGAGGATTGGGTGTCGGAGTAGCGACAGTTCAGTGGGTGTATGGACCGCCTGTTCACGGTCACGGAGAAGGAAGTATGGCACCTGTATGCTAGGGATCGGAAGCCCATCATCTCAAGCGATTGGGTGCCATGAAAGTCGTGAGCGGGAAGAAGTAGCAGCAATTGACGAGATCGTTCTGCTCTAAGTACTCTCATTACCGTGTTCACTGCCCTCTGGACTCATGCTCAACGGTATCCTCCCGTGGGCCCCTGCATTTGCAGCGCCAGCGAATTTAAGCCTTATCATTCACATCATGTGTGGATAATTCTCGGACCACGGCTGCCCAGGAGGACTTTTGCGTTCCGCCTTCGTTCTTCGCCATCCATCGCAGTCAATCACCACCATGGCGGACTCCAAGAAGAAGCGCAAAGACCCACCCGACCCTGATGACTTCATTACTTTCTCCTCTTTGTCCAAATCAACCAACTTCATCACCACAACCATCCAACATGGCGAAGTCGAAAAGGAAGGTGGATCCAGCGGACGATGGTGTGGCCACTGCGCTCGTGCCACCTGCGAAGAAGAGGTGGTCAGGTCGAATGCTGAACAGTGGGAAGAAGGGGAGCTCGATGTGAGTGAGGTTCGGCGCTCAGCACACGTTCTTGGACTGACATATGTGGTAGCACTCAAGCAAATGCGTCTCAGTCGCCGCTACTTCGCCTGCCACCTGAGATTCGGAACCGGATCTGGGAGCTCGCTTTGGTGGAGGAGACGCTTCACGTTGCTGTAGATCATTCCAAGAAACCGACAAACGCCCGCCACCGCCAACACCTTGATGTCTATAGATGTCACGCCGCAATACGAGACCATGAGGCTGCGATTAATATGCGCCACGGCGAGAAACGCCGCGCAGACGACACTGCAGTTGAAACTTATCAAAAGCGACAGTCTGGCTGTCTGCCTGGCTTCGATGGTTCATGCACAACTTTACGGCCTTACCCAGTTGCTCTGCTCGCAACATGCCGTCAAGTCCACAGCGAGGCCGCGCTGATCCCACTGGAAACCAATACCTTCTCGGTCGGCCACGCATATGAGCTACAGCAATTCGCAAAACGACTTATGGTTATTCAACAGAAGATCATCCGGGCCGTCACCGTCGCCGCCCTTACTGGCCGAAAGCATACGAACAATGTGAAGAAGCTGATTGGATTGAATCAGATCACAATATTTGAGGAGACTGGTTGGGCGATTCGTCTGACGGCTCCGGAATTCATCGCATATCGCTTGCCACCCTTTGTCACCTCGAATTTGACCAAGGTCACGATGTGTCTAGCCAACAACGGGAAATCGCAAGAAGAGATCACTTCTATGTCCCAGGGGGGGTGGAGGCAGCGCTGTTGGGACATCCGAAGGCAGATGAAGACGCCGAAGCTTAGCAAATTCCGGAAGGGCGGCAGCGCAGAGCTCCTTCGCTAGGAGGTATTGCATGGAAGCAGGAGCCCAAAGGAGAGGTATGTCCTCGCTGGGTCCATTAAACCAGAGCATACCCAACTTCAGACGTTGTTGCAGGCGTGGAACCAGGTGAGAGTCACAGTAGCATGGTCGGACCTGTTGAACCGATCTCAACGAAGATTCCGTAGCATTTGAGTCAGCAGAGTCTGACGTAGCTAGTCACCACGTGTCTCTGTTTCGGAGAACACGGCCCTTGCACATGCACCAAGTCCTGAAGCGGCTGCCCGCCCATCCTGACCCTAGCACTCAATGCATGCTATCTTCTCCCACCAGCCTATCATCAGCTACCTCACCGCAACGTAGTCACCCCAACGCAGCTAGGCAATCGAGACCATCAAACTGACCCTGCCTTCGAGGCTGCTTCGTCCACCCCCGATTCTTGTTTCAAGAGCTTTGCCTCCATCTCCTGGTACAATGGACCATAAAGTACTGGATCCGACATCGACGGCAGGCGCTGCCCTTGAATTGTGGTGCGCTTCCGGCTGTAGATGCACACGGTGGCGTGGGCTAGTTGCGCCGATCGGAACATATGCACAACGTTTCGAAGTCCATTTGTTGGGACGACAGCTGAGCCTGCCCACTCTCTGCTTGGTTGTTCGTGAAAGATCGTGGCATCCTGAAGTCCGGCCAACGGCTTCAAAGGATCGTGGCTGTACCTCATCGAGAAAGAGGGAGCTAGGGTGATGCGGAGAATGCTTTTCTGCTGTACGACCATGAGTCTCTTCACAAAGATCCGCATCGCACGTCCATCGAAGCCATCGAATGAGAAGTTGTTCAGCTTGAAAGGCAGCAACGCGGCCTCGCTGTGTTTTTGGCGACATGTTCCGAGAAGAGCCACGGAGTACTGGCGAAAGGCATCTGCAGGCTGTGGGTAAGTCGCGCAAGCGGAATGCCGGCTCACATGTCCAGCTATTTCGGTGGCATGACTGCCGTGACGAATCGTTGCGGCGGCTTCATGATCAGATATTTTGGCTTGACAGATCCAGACACCGACACTGTAAGGTTGTATCGTCCGACTTTCCGACAGGGTCCTGGAATAGTTGAACCCGACGTGAAGCGTTCCTCCATCAAGAGCGTACTCCCAAATGCGATTGCGGATCTCCGGAGGCAGTGAAAGGAGTCGTGATTGTAAAGCGTTCGCCACAGTACTGTGAGTAGGAGTCAGCGCGGTAGAACTCACAAGTAGTGTCAGAATGCTCAACGTACGTTGCATTCGCCTTCTTGCCACTGTTCAGCATGCGACCTGACCACCTCTTCTTCTTCTTCACCGCAGGCTGTTCACCTCCCGCGGTGTCGTTCTCAGACTTCTTCTTCACCACCACAGCTTGTTCACCTCCTCCGTTATCACCCTCCGACTCTATGGCCCTCTTCGGTCGCGCCATATTGTAGCGACGAAGCGGATAGAGATCGTACGCGAGGTCAAAAATGATGTTGGAGATCGAGAATCTTGTGGACCTTACAAGAGCGGTGACGCAATAGGGTCACGAGGACGTTATGAAACACTTTCATGTGACAAATCCAAAAACGTGATTGGAGTGAGAGTAAGCGTGTCTGCTGGTCCAGCTTTTGAATACGCAAGACGAACATTTCAAGAAACACTGACTTACGTGCGTGAGGGGTCTGAGGAGATCAACATTATCATTCAAAGCTATCTACACACTGCACAAGCAATCTCTCCCGCCGTCCCTTCCGCCTGTTCCACGCCGGCAGTATCAAAACAAGTGAAATGGTATCTCGCACCTTCACCTTAGCCCCAGCGAAGTAGTAGAATTATTCGTCGACCGCCGACTCAACAGCGCCCTCTGCGGACTCCCACTCGTCTTCACCGGCGACGAGTCCGGTCGCAGGAAAGACGAGACTTGATCCGAACTTGTCGTCGATGCCGAAGAGGTAGTAGAACGCCAGGACGTCGGGCGCGAGAGGACCATGACTTCTGAGCTGTGCCGCGAAAGTGGTGGAGGGGTAGTTGGGAATGGGAAACTCGCTGCTGTTGTTGGGAAACTCGCTGCTGTAGTCGCACTTGGGTTCGTCGGACTCGCTCGCTCTACGTTCACCGGGTTTGCTCGCACACCGCCTACAAGCTCAGACATCAGCCCTCGTCGAACTTGGCGCACGCCTCAGGTACTGTTGCCGTTGCCATTGGCATCCCCCGCCGCATCCTCCGCCTTCTCCTTCGTGACATCGATGATGCTGCCGCTCTGGCCCATGGCGTCCGAGTTCTCCTCATCCTTGACAGCGTCACCGACTAGCACGTCAGTCTGCTCCTCGGTCTTTTTCCTGCCTTCGGTGCTGTCACCTTGCGACTTTGCAACCTTCACGCCTTGAGCCTCTCCACCTTCCTTAGCCAGCGATTCGCCATTGACGCCGGTTCCTGGGCGCACAGCTTGTGTCTCCCCGAGGTTGACTTCTTGAATCTCCTCGTCCTGATCTTGGCCTTTGTCGTTATCGGCACTCTTCGCTTGGGAACCCTTGTTGTTGTCGTTTTGCGAGGAGTTCGATGCCGGCTTCGAAGAGTCTCCTTTCTGCCCTGATGCGGCACGTGGGATTTGCGACCCTTGCTCCTTGTTGTTGCTAGCACCCTTAGGCTGCGAGTCCTTGTTGTTGGCGTCGGTAGACTTCTTCTCCTCGGGCTTCGCCGGCTTCGCATTCTTGTCGGGTCCCGAAGAGGTGGGCTGCGAGTTCTCAGTGCTCTTGGCATGCGGCTTATCGGGCCCAGCGGCTGATGACCCTCCATTCTTCTCGGAGCCGGCAGAGCCGGGCTGCGAGTTCTCCGTCTTCTTGGGTTGAGACTTCTCGGGCCCAGCAGCTGACGAGCCTCCGTTCTTTTGCGCGGGTTGCGAGTTGTCGGTGCTGTTGCCTTGCGGCTTGCCGGACTCAGCAGTCGATGGTTTCCCACTGTTCCCAGATCCGTTGCCACCACGAGAAGCAGGCGCCGCCGGCTCATCTTCAACAGCACTCTCATTATCCGCAGGCGACCGCTTCGATGGGCTCGTCCTCCTCGGACTGCTCGTGCCACTCGGCATAGAGCCCTTCGCCTTCTCATACGCATTCCCAGCCATATCTTTAGCCTTTTCCGCCCCCTCCTTTGCCTTGTCCGCAGCCGTCTCCGCAGCAGTCTTGACCTTCTTTTCATACGACTGCACGCGATCGCTCACCCTCCTGTCCCGAAAGTTGCCCTGCTTCATATCCTCGACGTCCTTCTTAAGTTCGCTGAGCTTGTCTGAGCCCTTCTCCTGCGCTTCTGAAGCACGGTTCTCAAGCACATCCTCAGCCTGGCGCCCTTTTCGCTCGATTTCGTATTCAGTCTGGTTGCTAGCGTCCTTGCTCGCCTCAGAGGCTTTGCGCGCAGCGCCGCTGATCGATCGTCTGTTGCCGCGCTGAGTGTAGGCGCGGAAGAAGAAGCGGCCGAAGAGGAACGTGAGTGGCAGAAGGTAAAGCAGATTGAGGTAGATGGCGAAAGCCTCGCCGGTTGTGTCGATGCAGTCGGTCTTGGTCCACTCGGAGCGGTAGTGCGTCTCGTAGCGCTTCTCGAACCACTTCTCGGCCTTCTGCTCCACGCCTTGCAGGTCCTGCGCTGCGAAGCCCAGTGGGTCTCGCATGCCATCGCGAATGCGCTGCTCCATGCCCACGCGCTCGGCGACACCTTCCTCGCCTGCGGCACGTAGAAGCATCTTCTTGATCCAGGCGCCCATTGTTGGAGCAACGGTAGGCGACTCGGCGAAGGACGAGACGGCGGAGGCCACGGAGGTGGCTGACTTGGTCGCCGCGGTCGCTGCTGAGCTGGCGCTGGAGACCGCGTGTTCAATATAATTAGTGAGGTGGTACGGGATCTCGATCGGGATGTCGTACTTGACGAAGAGGTGGGCTGCAGCGTACGAGGCGCCAAAGACGAATTGAGCAATCTGGAATGACGTGAGAGTGCGCTTGAAAGACTGCGGTGCTCTGTGGCCGAGTGCTGATGCGGCGAAGTAGATGTACTAGAAGTAATATCAGTATCGTGTTCGAGATTGACCAGTAGAAGAAGGTCTACACTCACCATCATAGCATGGATCGCCGAGTTGATGAAGACGAACATCCAGATCGGCGGGCTCATGTATCTTATACCAGCCCACATGCACAGCATGGCTCCGGCATGATGGTACGTCTGCAGAGTCGCGCTCCTCTTGCCCTTGGCCAGGATGATAGCCGTGTCGATGACTTCGTAGAACTTGCTGACATAGAACATCCAGCCCCAGAAAGCCAGCCCCTCGTTCCACAGCCTGCCCACATCTGTCGGGTCCGGATTGCCATTGTAGCCGAGATGAATGGCGGTGTTCTTAACCTCCCAGATATTGATCGACGTGTTGTATGTCGCCGCATCGCCCAAGCCTCGAGGACCATGCACCTTGCACAGCGCATCTGCGACCCGCGGGCCATAGTTGTCAGCGTGCCAGGATGGGAGGGTATGCACGATAGCTCTCAGCATGGCCAGGAAGGTCGCAATGCTGTAGACGGCCAGCAGGACGTTGTGGGTGATGACGAAGTACTTGAACCATGACTGCTTGCTGATCGTCCATGGCTTGTAGTTCCGCTTTCGGTTGTAGATGTTGAAGCCGAGGACTAAAGCGACGTAGAGTGCGGCGAATGTGAAGGGGATCTCTGGTCGGAGGGCGAAGTTGTAGAGGTCCTTGTCGATGCCGAACGGTGCGCGAAACGAGCGCTCTTTGATCGGTGGAGGGATGACGCGCGGGAGTGCTTCTGGGAAGAGACGGAAGCCGGTGGGGAATGTTGGGTAGACTCCTGGCGTAGAGTGGTGTTCCATTGTCAACGTTGGCGTGGCGCGGTTGGCGACGATCCAGTCAAGTATGTGACGCGGTGGTGGTGTGAGAAGCGGCGCGACTCGATCAAAGGAGTGTCTGGTGCATAGACGTCCCGTTCACCAAGTCGTCGTGGAGCGTTCAGAAGGGGAGCTTGGTCGCGTTTGGAGGGAGAGGAAAGCTCGTGTCGCGATGAAAAGTGGCTGGTGACGACGTGACGATGCCTGTGTTTTTCGAGTGGCTGGAACAAGGCAGAGCCGATTTCACGTGTCTCTTAGCGCATCACCACGACGTCACCGTGCATATCATCACGATCGGTGCATCTTGCCGAATTGTTCCGGGAACAACCACTCGAAGATCGAGACCGGTGGCGTAGGTATGGTGGGATATGGAATGTAAGTATCCGTAGTCAAACAATCAAGTCCTCGACATCTTTCAATTCCACCATCTTGCAACGACAACCACGATCTTACCATTAAACGATGGCCGAAGGCAGGAAAGCAGCAGACGAGACCAAAGGCGTCCTCAAAGGCATTGGCGTAAGCCCAATCACTACTACATGCAAGCCTCTGCGAGATCTGACAGCTTTCCAGAACGCGACCGAGGGCCTAAGGAACAACATAAATAGCTTCGCCGACGAATTGGCAGGCGACAAATCCCACGCCAACGCGAGAGCTCAAGGTACCCATCCTGACTCGACGACGCACCACGGGGTTACTGGCACCCACTCTGATCCAACAACGACACACGGAACCACTGGCGTTCACACTGGTGCAACGACAACGGCACATGGTCCTTCTTCTGGGATCCATCCCGACGCGAAGAAGACTGGCGATAAGCTGGCCGAAGGTGTCGGTGCTGTAGCCGGCAAAGTTGAGAGGGCGGCGGATGGGAACAAGAGGACGACTTACTGATCGATATTGTTGATTGCGCTCGGTTTAGACCGTACAGAAGCTAGATTCGGTCTGCACAATGTCCTCTCAACTAAACATATCAAAGATACGCCAGGATTGGTAAAGTGAAGGTGTTCAGCGCGGCAAGCATTGAAACCAGAGGCACATCATCGGGCAAAGTGTTTCTCCATCTCCGCTTTCGCTGCCAGCAACTTCTCATGCACATCAGCTCATCCTCTCCCACGAGCGCTGTGTTACTGCGAGCCAGGCACTTCGGACCATTAACGATCCGATGAGAGACAGACCGCGGATTGTTGATGACGAGTAGACATTGCAACCACCGCCATCGCAACACGCTCATTCAGACCAGTCTCATTGGTTCAGCAGAATCGAGACGTCACCAATACGTGAGAACGACTTCCACTGTAGGCTTGGTGTTCCAGGTAGGGATATAAGCATTTCCGTAACAGCTGTTCTTAAACCGTCAAACACATTGCATGCTGTCTACCATCGCCCGTCGAAGCACACTACTCCAAGCAACAACCTCACTCCGCCCAGCACACCACAAACCCACCTTCCAACCACGCTTCACACCCACAACCAAAACCGCAACCATGTCTTCCGCCCCCGGCGAACAATTCGAGGTCCGCCAGACCTCCACCTCCGAAGACTACACCCCCGACCCCTCCAAATCGATCAAGCTCTCCCCCGCCCGTCAAGCCCTCATCGACGACATCATCGCCCTCTACTCCTGCGAACCAACCATCAAACGCGTCGAACGCTACACCCCCGACTGCGTCTACGACGACCAATTCGTCTACGCCAACGACCGCTACAAAATGGCCGGCCAATGGTTCGCGCTGCCCAAACTCTTCAAAGCCTCCGTCAACGAACGCTACGAGATCATCAAGAACGAGCGCGACCTGATCCAGTTCAAGAACGAGCAGAGCTGGACGTTTAAGATTATCCCCAAAACCGCTACCATCAACGCGCTCGTCAGCTTGAGTCTGGATCCGGATACAGCGGAGAGCGACTTCATCCAGGTGAAGTACCACAAGGATCAAGCGAACGACAAGGATTACTCGCACGAGGGGGTGGGGTTTAGTTTTAAGAAGTGGCAGGCGGATAATGTGATGAAGAATATGGATAGCGAGGAGGTGGCGTACTTTGAGAAGGACAAGGGTGCGGCGAAGGAGCCGGTGAAGAAGTATGGCAGTGGGACGGGGGAGGCTCCTAAGGCTGATCATTAGATCTGTACTAGTGGATAGGATGGCTGTATGTTGTATGATCTAATGCTCAGTTCGATGAGAAGGGCTTCTCAGTACGTCGTCTCCTTGTTGCCATCCGCCGCCCGCTCGATTTTGCCGGCTACTGCGCCGCCAGTCAGAGTAGCATATAGATCGATAGTCCGAGCTTGGAGAAAGTACCTGGAGATCTGTACTGCAGTACCCAAGTAGGGCGTCGAATGTAAGAAGGGACGAGTTGGTGCAACAATTCATGCAAAAGCATAATGAGCGTTTTGCTAATCCAAAATCTCAATAAACGAGTGTCCAGATTCCCTCAAGATTCATGTATCTTGCAGCCCTCAATACTGTGAATGCCACAGCCCCTTCCGTACCGAGCTCTCATCGTCCAACCCTCACAAGGAATCACTCACTTCGACCTCTCCAACATCCTGCCCAAAGCACTAAGCACCCGCATCAGTACAATCCCACCCAAAGATATCCGCAGTAGAGCTCAGAGCGTTCGAAACCGCACTCGTCGCATAGCACTGTCCAAGCGTCAGACTACTGTGCACACCGGACGCACATCCGATCATGGTGGTTTCGCCCGCGCAGGCATTCGCGGCGAAGGTGCTCAGAGACTGCTGCCAGCCGCCGTAAGTCGTGACCTGGAAACCGGAGAAGCCGCCAGTGGGCGCACAGGTGCTGTCCCAGACGTTGCGTTCGGCGGACTGACCGGTGCAGTCGGGGCTTTAAGCGTGGGAGGTGCTTGCTAGGCAGAGGCTGAGGAGGGCGGGGATGGATCTCATGGTGGTGGTGAGGCGGAAGTAGTGTAAAATTTGGGATGGGGAGTTGTCGCTGGGTTGGTGTTGGTAAGTCTGTGTTGGGAGAGTGTTCGGGGCGCGGTGTGAGTATGTATCTCTTGAGGGCTGTCAAGAGGGTTTTATAGGTCCGCTGGATGCCCAATGGCTTCGGGCGCTCCAGCTGTGAGTGCTCTTTGCTGGATCTTCTTTAGGTTGCCGGACCCAGGAATACGTTGAGCTGGACTCTGCAACATGCCTCGCAGGGACTAAGGCGGTAGAGTTGAATCTTTCGCACCATCATTGGCAGGACGAAAAAGGTAGGCAACCCATATACGAATGGGTTCGTGCTCGGCGAGCTCTTGATTGGGTCTCGTCAACCTGCAGTATGAAGGCCGGGAATGGCTGTCAGGATACGTATGTTAAGACGAGCGCCCGTTGTTTCACTCAACGACTCAACACTCACCGTTCCAATTGTACGACCATGGACACAGCCCTAATGGTAGTAGCAGAGAGTTGTAGTTGCGGACCTGGACGCCTTACCTCAGCCACCCCCTGTCCTCTCATTCTCGTGTCCTTCTAGCTGAATAGACAGACTTCAGGCCAAAGGATCCAAAGCACGTAGGCGGCGACGTGTATCGAGACGGATTTGGTGAAGTAGACTGAGCTGGTGCTTCGGAATTTGGGTAGCGATTGTGTGAGAAGGAACTCGATGATGGGAGCAGTACGATGAGTACGTCTGCGGCGTGTTACTTATACCTTCGGTCATGTCAAGCAACTCATGTTCAGATCCTTCGCTCAGGAGATCGGGTGAATCGTAACGGCCGTGAACAGTCGCAAGCGTAATCCCCCGGCTCCTGTTGTTGGATGTTCATCTCCTGTTATCTCGATATGAACATGCCCACAGTATGGCCAGGGTGGCTACCAGTGCCGTTGCACCACTTCGAGATGAACGCAAGTACAACATGAGACACTGGCCAACTTGGCGATCCGAAAGGAAATCCTGTCTGCGGCTACCATACTGTGTTGGCGTGTCAAGGGGATGGCTGTGCTGGTACTGGACACCCTCTGCACAATCTCTAGTGGCAACCGAGACACCATAGTGGAGTCATATGGTCGTGCTTCTAGAGGCTTGACATACAGGATGCCAGCACCGGGAAGACAGCGAGAACAAGAACGTGGTAAATGCTCGCGAGAGCTCCGGCGTTGACTCGGCCTACCTGATAACTGTTATCGCGGCACAGGTCGACTGCGGGATCTGTGATTGTGGCCTCAAGCACAGCGATACTTGCCTCTGTATCATGCGGATGTTGTAATTGCACGCGAGACGAGGCGCGTACGCCTGTGGCTGGTGCGACTTGTATGCTAGAGCTAGTAGGTTCTTCGCATCGCCGGACAAGACGGGAAGGCGAATCGCGAGTCCTGAACAGTTGTTGATTAGAAGACCGAGGCTGAGGTGTCGCTCGACGCCGGTTCATGATTATTTGCGTTGGTGACCCCAGGCAAAGGATGGTACGAGCAGTGGTGCACGCGATCAAGGTTCCTTAGTGTTAGTCCTAGAGGTGGACTCCAAGGCGCGGAGGAAGCTTGGCTCGAAGGCAGTTCGAAAGAGGCAACAAGAACGAGCTGGGGAGTACAGGGACCGATAAGCACTGCGCGATTACTGTTGTCATTCGAAACGCGATGTAGTAGTCTTGTTAGATTTGAAGTCGATGTACTGGACTAAGAATAGAGCGAGGGAAAGAAAAGAAACAGCTTGTAGGACGCTTTGGCCACCTTCATGCCTGAGGCTGACAACACCGCAACTGCACCTCTCCTGTCGTTCGCGGCCCCCCCCCCCCCCCCCCCCTCCTTCCCATGACATTCATGACAGCCTCTACTGTGCATCGCACACCAGCCAGAGAAGAATTAGAGCTAGTCTCGGCGTCTGCGACTACACCGTATCGAGTACAACCCGCCGGAGTGGCCCTATGCATGATGTAGAACCACTCGACGGGTCGACACCCTGTTCAATTAAGTCAGCTTCTTACCATCCGAACTTCAAGCTCGCGGTCACTCAAAATGCGTCTTGTCCCATCGTCCTCTACGGATCCCCTCAAAGCATGTGCTCTACCCCAGACATGTCAACCCCATGACTTCTTCGCAGTCATTGGCCAACTGCCGGCCAGGATCGACATATCTGGCAAAATGCTTGCCTGCAGATGCGGAGACACAGCCATAACCGGAAACAACCACGTCTCTTGCTGCATGGTGCTCATGTGCCCATGTACCTCCTACAGCCGCAGATGCTAGTCCGTTGCTTGCCGGCACGCAGCGAGGTGCCCTAAAAGCAAGCGAACCTCGAGCCCAGTATATTATAAGCCTGCCTACGCCGTACAATATTCGTAGATCCTCAGCTTCCAGAGACTACACTCACCAGCAACCATGGGTCTCGGTGTATTGGACGACAAGCATCTCGAGCACGTACTGGGGACAGCACTCCTGACGGACGTCCTTGGGGCTGACGGACATGGACTGAATACGTCCCTGTTGAAGCATGCGAAAGGACGCAACTCGGATGTTTTGCTTGTTCCACAGCCGTCAAGGAGCCCTAGTAAGTACGAACCGGTTCCAACACCATCTTGTTGTTGACTGGATGATCCACTCAACTGGCCCTTGTGGAAGAAAGACTTGATGCTGTTTCTCATCTGCATCGACACCGCTATCGTTGGAGCATGAGTAAGGTCCGATGTCCAAGTAACTCGCTCCGCACATCGACTCACAGACTTTTAGGGCCCCATGATCTCTCCTGGCTACGCACAGATGTCCGAGGACTGGCACATGTCTTACAACACCCTGAACGGTGGTCTTGGCTGGGGCATCTTCACCATCGATATATCCTGCTTCTTCACCAATGCGTTTGCGGTGATCTGGGGAAGACGCCCAATCTTCCTTCTGGGTATACTGCCGCTGTTCATTAGTAGCCTGTGGGGATACTTTGCACATTCATACAGCTCACTGTTGGCCTCGCGAAATAGTCGGGTGTATCGGGATGTCGCCTTTCGAGGTGTAAGTCAGGCCGGGGCATTGATGATAGCGCTGACGGCTGCAGACTCGTGACGGCGACGATAGCAGACTTGTACTTCGTACACCAGCGAGGTCTGCGACTCGCTATGTTGGGCTTGTAAGTCATAGCCATACGTCTGACAACCCGGACAATGACTGACCGCTTCGATCCTGCTCTAGGTGTCTATCTGTTGGCGTCGGCGGCGGCAGCATCATCTCCGGCTACATCATCGAAGACCTTGGCTGGAACTGGACCGTGAGTAGAAACTCCAGGCAATACGTCGTTGCCTCCGCTAACAACACTGTTTCCCATCAGTACGGTATATGCGCTATCCTTTATCGCGTCTGGATGATCGTACTCTTCTTCTTCTGTCCCGAGACAGCATACCGCCGCCACGAAGCTTACAACACCGACCTCGGCACCAAAGACCACACCGAAGAGCTTGCGGAGAAGCGTGCGGCGGCGGGTGAAAAGCCATCCGAGATCGAAGACAGCGGACAAGTTGAGACAAACACAAGCTGGTCCGAGCCGAAGCACAGCTACTGGCATTCGCTCAAGATCTTTCATGGTCGGCAGTGCGACGATGCCTACTGGAAAGTCCTGACGCGCCCGCTAATAATGCTGATCTTCCCACAAGTCCTGTTTTCGTTCTTCCCCTATGGACTGACAACGTCCTGGCTCATCGTGGTCGGCAGCATCTTGGCACAGGTCTTCACGGTGCCGCCGTACAGCTTCACCGTGTCGGAAGTTGGACTGGTCGCCGTTGCACCGCTTGTCGGAGCCATTATAGGAGCTTTTGTCACCGGTCCGCTCGCCGACTGGGTAGTCAAATTCATGTCTCGCCGTAACAAAGGCGTCTACGAACCCGAGTTTAGACTCGTAATCGTCGTCTTCAGCCTCATCATCGGCGGCATATCCTTCTTCGGCTTCGGCTGGTCGCTCGAAGTGCAAGACTTGTGGATCGGCCCAGTCATCTTCTACGGTCTGCAGTACTTCAGCGTCGGCTTCGTCACCATCGCAGTATACGGCTATCTCACCGATTGCCACCGCGACAAAGCACCCGAAGCATTCGCAGCCATCAACCTGAGAAACATCTACTCCTTCGGCATGAACTACTTCATCGCAAACTGGATCACTTCTCAGGGACCGAAGGAGGTGTTCTGTATCATTGGCGGGATACACGTGTTCATCTGCCTAGTTGCGGTGCTGATCTACATCTTCGGCAAGCGGTGTAGGAGCTGGACGAGCAGGGTGCCGATCTTTCAGACTGTGATGCGTGCGTGATGAGGACCGGTGGAAGTATCTTACTGTCAAGGTAGTCCAGTGCGCAGGCCACTGGGTGTGCAGTTGACCAGGCTTCCACAAAGTTATTCTATCGTTGACTTTGACCAGTACGCAGATGCACGACTCAGAACCGCCGGCGACATGTGTTCGGAATCACTTAGCTACCGCAGTACCAGTATTGATTGACGCAACTACCACCTCAATCATACCACTATTTTTTCCAAGGCAGGACACGCAAGATTACATGGGAAACAAAGGTATCAGAGTTTATCCTTCTCATTGCCAACGCTGCGCACTACTCTAAAAGTACAGATCGTCAATCTTAAATAGACATTCCGCCCGCTACCACGCGGACATTGCGCGCTTCTCGTCATCCCCTGGGTATCACAATCTCCCGTCCATCCTGCTCACCATTTCCAAACCCACGGCACGTAAGAAACCTCCTTTCGCATCTCCCAGCTTCCACTCAGACCCTCCCGCGGCAACCGCACTACCGCCACATATCCCTCCGACTCCCCCTCCTCTCCCTATCCCTCTCACTTCCTCCCAAACTCGGCGGCAGCTTCAGCGAGCTCCCCCCACTCCCCTGACTAGCAACGCTCCCCCACCTCCCGTCCGCAGTCACAGGCCTCGGCGCCTCCTCCTGCGGAATCGCAAGAAACCCCCCAAAACCATTCCCCACAATCACACTCTTCCTCGCCTCGCCTCCAAAACCGCCTTGCGCCCACTGCGGGCCCAGACCCCGGGCCGCGCTATAAGCGCTCAGAGGTCGGGAACCGGAGACGGATTGGTTGCGGGATTGTTGGGTGGGAGGAGCTATGGACGTGACGACCCATTCGAGCTCGTCGATGCCTTTGCTGAAGACTTCGAGGGTTTGGGTGAAACCTCCTCCACTACTGCCGGCGCTTTGGAGGTTAAGGGCTTTGTTTGAGCTGTTGCCGCCAGAGGAGTGGGCGGAGACGGAGAGGTTGGAGGGTTTGCTTTTGAGAGAGCCCGTTTCGGGGGCATTGTTGCCGTTGGGGGTGAGGTGGTTGCCGTTAGCGAATGGCCGGGGAAGACATGGCATTGCTGGTACAGCTTCGGGGATTAGGAGTAAGTCTGGGAAGCTCTGGTCACGGACGTAGAGGGTTTCAAGAGCGGGGAGGGCGTTTTGGTGGAGGGAGGAGGCAAGGTAGGCGTAGTAGGACTCGACTGGCTTCTGGAGGCCATGGACGTCTTCTGAGGAGGAGATTTCGAAGTGGAGGGTTTTGAGGCTGATGCTTGTTAGGGGTGGGATGTCGTGGGTTGAGAGGGCGAGGGATTTGACGACGGTTTCGGTGACGCTGAGGTGGACTAGGGAGCTGGCGGCCCACAGGACTTGTGGGAGTTCTTGGATGGTGGCGCCGGTGCCGTCGAGGGTGAGGGAGATTAAGCTTGAGCGATTGATGGGTGCGTCGAGATATGCTTTCAGTCCTCTCGCGGTGATGTTCGGCACATCGACAAGCTTGAGTGACTGGAGTGGTGGAAAGTCGGGAAGCTGTCCTGGCGAGAGCTGGTAGATTGTGTCGTCGATCCAGCTCATGTTGGACAGTGTGAGTTCGTGCAGTGTCGGTAAACTCGCAAGCACGATTCGTAATGTTGCCGGTTCAACCGCAAGGCCATCGATGTCCAGTATCTCAATGCTCTGCCAATATCGCTGCGCCAGCAACTCCAGTGCCTCTTCGGAACCAGCACGATACGTCATCTTCCTGATATCAGGACATCGGGCCTGCAGCTCCTGCCGTAAAGGCAAACAACCCGGATCATCGCTGAAGAATCCATCCGGTAGGTCCACATACTGCAGGTTCGGCATTGCACTAACAGCTCGCGCAAGATCGCCCTTAGCAGTCTCGCGAGTCATATAAGGTAGCTTCAAGAGTTCCACCAGTCCAGCAAGCTGCGGCTGCAGCCGAACTGTCTTCGCCAGCAGTTGTAGCCGCACGTTCGGCACATCCACAGGTTCGACAGTCGTGCTCCGCTGTCGCCAATGTCCTTTGCCAGTCTTCTTCCTCTTCTCCGCCAGCTCGTCCTCTAGCGCACAATAGTGCACAGCATCAATCCTGATGCTTGTATACAGCAGCTTCTGTGAGATGCCATACCACCTCCTGCACACCTGCGCGCACGTGGCTAGGTCTCGCAAGTCGCATAGCATACATCCGTCGCCGATCTGCGACTCCTCTGATGGTTGGTATGAGCGGTCTGCGGCATGTGGGCAGACATATGTGAGGATGATATTAAGCACTTTCTCCGGGAGGCGGGTTGTGTGGTCGCGACCGAATCGTGCCGGTGTTGAAGGCACAGGTGGGTAGCTGGAGTAGTCCAGTATCTGAGGACCATTGGAGTCCTTGAGCCGGGACTTGCTGCGGAAGTGCTTGAGGAGCCCCATTGTCCGTTGTGTTGCGTGTGTATTATGAGCTCGATTATTGTAGAAGAAGTTAAAGTACGATTACTGGAATGCGGCGTTCGTATGAGGGTGTCACGGGGTGACGTGCCTGCTTTTTGCTTGCCTTCACTGGCAATCACAAACAACAAAGACAGATATGAGTAGGAGAAGGATGTCTCTACCTTGGAGACATTATGACAAGACAAGTACTCACATTGAGAAGGAGGAGGTGTTTGTTCCTTGACCTGCGTATCACGAGTGACACCTCGAGTCGAATGCTGTCCGATGATTCGCAGCGGCCCTGACGCTGGAGCTAACGACCCCACGTTCTTGGCGTTTCGGATAAATATAGCTACAACTCTTAAACCAAATCTTATTTCCGCCCTACTTCACCTTCACTGCACCTCACGCGTCCTCCCGTCTCGTGTATCCTGCTGTAAAGGACCACGGATCGTACTCAACGGCATAGCGTGAGCGATATGGCCCACACGCTGCCTTGAACTCTCTTCCCTCCAAGAAAGCATTCCAGCGAACCTCGCGCAATTCGAGTGCCACCCGTTCGATTGAGCAGAAGTGCAGTATGAGCATCTGTACGTGAATGTGATTGGTCACCGGAGCTTCTCGCCCGTGCCACATGTAAGTGAATGCGAGCCCTCTTGGCCCTTCTACATCCTCTTAACTGATGCGGAAACTCTTTCTGCACCACGACATCTTCAACGCCGCTAAAACAAACTCGCGACCCTCAAATATCCAGATCGTCAGGCTGTTCCCAACAGTGATACCGACTTCAGACAAAACTATCGACCGACGTGCGGCAGACTCAGCATCGTCACGCCACAATGAAGGTGAAGCCGAACCCCAAGAAGCTGCGACCCACACTCGACAATGAGGTCTCCTGTCCGCTTATGGACCTCACGCCCGAGCTCCGCAACGATTGCTACCGCAGCGCCTTAGTCGCAGACGAGCCAGTTCCGCTCAAGCGTCGCGACATCCTAGGCCGCAGACCTCTTCTTAACACCTGCACGCAGATCCGCAACGAGGCGACATCGATCTTCTGGGCCCAAAACACTTTCATCATGGACGTGAGAGACCTTGGGCAAGCTTGCCACGCGCTGTCTCACGTCCGTCTGGAACACTGTACTCTCATCACTCGTCTCATCGTCCGATTCCAAGTTGACGTGGAACCGCCCGTCGCACCTCTACCGTGGTGCCTGAGAGGCACCCCGCCCAGGGCAGGTTCGTAGATGTCTGCAAAGCCGGCCGACATCTTGCTCTCTTCCTGCGGGGTCAAAGGGTGCGTGTTGAGGCTGTGGTGCCCGAGAAGACAATTATTGCTGCGGTGGGAACGAGGACCCATCAGCTTTGCGATGGACTTCTGGACAAGGCTGTGTCACGCTTCCAGAAAGCGCTCCGAAGTTATTGAGGTCGATCACGGAAGCTCCGCACTTCGACATGACCGATGGATCTGCTACGAGCGCAGGTGGCCACACCAGGACCAGGATGGTCTTTCACATTACGGTCGGGGTTTCATCATCATGTTTACCAGCAAGAAGTGAGCGGCGTTGCGCGCAGGTTGGATACGGGAAGAAGCCAGCCTTTGGTATTGCAGTCGCGTCCGCCTAGGAGAGCTTTCTGCAATGTGCAGCATGCAGCATGGCAGAAATGCTTTATAATCCGGGGATTCAGCCGAGATCATCAGCAGGAGGTCAGAGAGCACTACTTGTTGTTCGCACGGCTGGCTCAGCTGGTACAGGCAAACCGAACAAGGTAGGACCAGATGTCTCTTGTTATGCATTTAGATAGGCGTCACCACTCCAATCTAGCATCGCTTCACGCGGGCTCATGGTAGGTAAGCGTCTTGCAAATTGTACCCTTCTGTGTCTTAATCATCCTCTCTCATGTGACTCCGCGCCTCAATCAGCTGTCAGCCCGGATGCATTGCCAAGCAATCGCGATAGAGCTTCGCTCGTGCTGCCCACTACCTCCTCACTTTTTCGCCAACACAACATGGTCGAGACATTGGTCACCTTCTACATCTCTCGATCAGCGGCGACTGGGGCCTACTAGTGGGAGGGATACCTCGTTACGACCACAAAAGCATCGCCACCACGAAGCAATGGACGTGGCTCCAATTATGAATGCCGCATCAACTATGGATACCACGTTGTCTACCGAGATCACGTCAACTACATCACTTACGGAGGTCACTTCAACCAGCGGAATTGCCACGTCAACCATGAACGCAACGTCGACTGCGGAAGCGACATCACTTGACCGGTCGCCACCCATCATGGGAACCGAGAAACCGTGTCTACTCCTGGAGCTCGCAGCGGAACTGCGCAATACCATCTATCGTTACGCTCTCGTGACCGAATCCGAAGACCCTGTGAAATTGCGACCGAGAGCCGCCCTACTACGCCAGTCTCTCCTCAACGCCTGCACACAAATACGCAAGGAAGCCAGACCAATCTTTTGGGCCGAAAACAGCTTTCTGCTGTGTGGAGTGAGAGAGAGGGACATTGAGGAAGCGGGCGACGTACTGTCACTTGCTGGCCCAAAGCTTTGTTGCAGCATCACTCGCCTGGTCGTTCGATGGCGACTCGAGGATCTCCCACGTGTCCAACTGGGGATCGGGTTAACTCTGGAATGGTTCCTGGAGCGCCGCGGGACCTGGGTGCGCGCTTCCGAAGTCGCAAGAATGTTACATGGCGGTGGGCTGCGATTTGAGTCGGTCGTGGCAGAAGAGCCAGAACCGGATACTGACTTCTACAAGACGCTTGTGAAGTCGTCCTTCGAGGAAACCTATCACAAGTTGAACACGAAGCAAGACTCAGATGGTGGAAGTAGGATATTGGTTGTTGACCAGCGAGACCGCTCGGGTCTACTCGAGTCCGTCAGGGCTCTTGAATAAGGTGGAGGCTCATTCGTGCCACAGATACGTGAAGGAAGTCAGGAGTGGAACGGTTGGGGGTGACAGGTGTTCCTTGGGTCCGCCCAAAGAGACGTGAAACTCAGTTGCACGAAGCTTGAGTGGTCCATTGATGGATGTGAGAGTGCGGGCGCAACTTGCAGAAGGCTTGACGAATTCCTTGGACCACTACCAGGAGGGATTCGAGCGCCAAGCATCGTACTCACGGTTGCGCTAACATTGAAGGAGAGAAGTGGGATAGAAGTTCCATAACCAGCCTTTCTTTGAACCTCAAGTCCTCCAAGGTGAGCTCATGGCAAGTCAGTGTGATTTTACGACTAGTGTCTGCCACATTTGTCGTATCGAAGTAAGTTGCCGGTGTCATTTCCATGAAAGTATCAAAGATAAAATGGCATGTAAACTTCTTCATGTGATAGCACGTTTCCGACAGCCGATTGGTCGCGGAGGCAACTGACCAAGCTAAGGTATCTTTCAAGACAGCTTCACCACTTTCATCACCCACACAGCACGTGGACTTACCCTAGTTGCTTGCTGCATATCTCAACAACAAAGCCTATACCGCGGTCGAAGGGATAGACCTGGTAAGGGCCACTCAGTCGCCACCGCCTTAAAGCGATGGCGGCCACATCCACTCACCATCCGGTTCCCGCGACAAAGACCGACCATACATGCCTGCTATTCAAGCTACCGCCGGAGCTGCGAAATGCCATCTATCGATACACGCTTCTGTCCAGCGAGCCGATCAAGCTGCATGTGAAGACAGTCGCTACACTCAAGGCCCTCACCGATACTTGCACGGAGATTCGGAAGGAAGCAGCATCCATCTTCTGGGCAGAAAACGATTTCACCGCCAAGATGGAAGGCAGTGAGCAAGCTCGTGACGTCCTGGCTGCTGCAGGGCGCGTGCACTGCCAGAGTATCCAACGACTCGTGGTAACGGTCACGTTCTGCTTGAAGTCGTGGCACCAGACGCCGAGGTCAACCGTTGGCTCGCTCATGGATTCCAGGTCCGCCCAGCTTCACGAAGATGGAAAGAGATTGACAGCCATGCTGCATGACCAAGGGGTGCGTCTGAAAGTTGTGAAAGTGGAGCGTGCCGAGCTGTCGACAGACCAATGCGACGCGCTAGAATGCCCAATGATCAGCGCGCTTTGTGAGACCAACCTGTCCACAGTCGTGACAATGTTCGGGATCAGTCTCCTTATCCGCGGAATGGAAGAAAAGGTGCGATCGAGGAATATCGGTGGAGGATGACATACGCTAACAGGGAAAGATATAAGAGCACATTTGAACGTTTCCTAGCCCGTGTGGATTCTCGAGCAGGTCCTACACTGGATATGACGGGGCAATCGAGAACGTGAAGCAAGTTGAACGCTGAAAGAACCTTTGACAAGGTGGAGGCGGATGGACAACCACTGACATGTGGCGGAAAGGGAGGTCCAGCATCGGGCATAGCTAGTACGGGTGGGAGGAGATCATCTCTACGCCGGGGGAGAGCAATACAAGCGATGAGCATGGCAAATCAGTGGCTCAAGCAAACCTATGGCTCCGGTCACTTGATGAGCAACACGCTCTGCTCACAACATCTCTTATCTACTGGTTAGCAAAACATTGCAAGGTGATTGTCTTACTGCACATTTCCTGCTTGGACCGTCATTGCATGGAAATGTGAGCACACATCACCTTAAAGGGGAATTGCCGTTGGTGAACATCGGACCTGCCCAGTCGTACTGCAGTGGCAGCTTCACGTCACTCGCAGCTTGCAACTTGCATCTTGTTGACCTCTTCCACCCAGCCTTCCACACGGCGCAGAACACAGCATATTGATTCTAGACAACATCAATCATACCATCCGTTGACCGCCACAAGCACTGTTCACATCATCCGCTTACCGCCACAACTCCAAGCAAAACATACCTCGCCTTCTCACAGACAAAGCTCTCCAACATGGCGGCAAATACATCGGTACAATCGCTCCACCACCACACCACGATCACTTCGTCGCCGCTCTTGACAATCCCCCCAGAACTCCGGTAAGCTCAATGGCCAAAATACGCTCCTCAGAGACACCACGAGGTTTCTGTTATCTGAGACAGCAGCTAATCTACCATTCATGCTCGTAGCAATCTCGTCTATCGCTACACCCTCGTCTCCGACAAACCACTCAAGTTGGACATCACAACAATTGTCCGGCACAAGTCTCTACTCGACACCTGCAAGGAGATCCGGAGCGAAGCAACATCCATTTTCTGGGCTGAAAACGAGTTCCTCGTAGACATCGACCAAATGAGGCAAGCCGAGGATGCGCTCTTGGTAGCAGGGAAAGCCAATTGTCGAAGCATCACTTGTCTCATGGCTCAGGCCCGCCTGCGTGCGTATGCCTGGGAAAGTACAGCTTTGCACAATTTTGAGGGAATCACCATGTTCCGGGTACTTGCTGTCGAGCTGGCGACCATGCTGTACAACTCCGGGGTGCGAGAGGAGGCGGTGCTGATGGAGCGGAAGGGGCTGGAAGAGATGAGCAGCCTCAGTGCCCGCCGTCTGGACAATATGATTGAGCAGTTCCACACCACGTTCTTGTTGATGCGGTACCACGCAGCCCACCACTGTATGACAACAGAAGGCTTGACCAGACAACGATCGAAGGCAAAGCAGGTGGCGGAGACCACAGATCGTCCAACAGCAAGGCCAGCCATGAACAACCATTGTCCAACGGCGCGGCCGGCCACGACCACATATTGTCCAACGGCGCGGCCAGACAAAGCACGTCGACGAGCAGCGGCGTTGCTAGACGATCAGCTAGGAATCTCAATGGAATGCAAGTGGGATCGAAAGCTCTTCGGAACATGTGATCACCAGCTGGAGAAGAGCAAAGAAACAGGACGCTTCCATCATGAGCGCGCATGAACACTTTCGCATCATTGCACAAGAATGTAACATAGCACGAGACCTGTCGTTTGCAAGTGATGATAGTCACTTTCATTCGCTTCGAGAACGTTACACTCTCTTTCTTTCGTCAACTTCGACCTTTCCTTCCTTCTCTTTTCACAGCGGGCGCTTCTGGCAAGTTTGAGTCTCGCCACGACGAAAGTAGCATGACCGTACGCCCTTCGCGCGGTCTTCATGAATTCGACAGCTTCCCAACGAGCTACAGAGCAGGGTGTGCCGCAGCAAGGTCTTCAACCGCCTGTTCGGAGTTGTCCTGCTCGTATTTGGCCCGAACAAGGCGTGTTGAGGCTTCGAAGAGAACCCATCGGACGTTGTATACTGATGTGACGAAGGTGGAGTGCCTCGAGCCTCGAGTCAAGACTTTCTGCGCTGAAACCGATCGGCTTGCCTCATCTCGCCAGTGCTTGCCTTTGCTTCGAAAGACTCTCGTCTCTTGAACCTAGAATCGCCAGTGGCGCAAACGGGCGTGCTGATGAATTCATTCAACCTGATGATGTTGTCGGCATCGTGCTTCTAGTAGAAGTTCATCCATATCGCTAGCCCAGATCGCTCCGAACAACAGCGATACCTCCGCCTTCGACTCCGGATCGTTTGGTCGAGTCCGGATTCATGAACGTGGTGGCGAAACGAAGTCGGCATAAGCATGGCGCCACGACCGCCCACCCGGCATTAGAGTTTCGATACTCGGGCCGGATCTGGATTACCCCTGTCTAGAACAAGCATCTCTACACCTCACTTCAACCTGGGCCTCCTTGCAAGCACTCGAATCAACGCATTTTCGTCCGTTTCCTTGGCCTCGAGTCGGACGTGTCAGGTGTGACAAGCCTTTGAGAAGGTCTCGACTTTTGTGCGAGGTCTGGGCCATCAACGTCTTCATCACCCTCGAAAGGGCAGCAACTCGAACAGGTGCTGCGACCTTGTGCGGAGGACTCTAGACCTGGCGGTTTGCGATATACCATCAGGATTCGCCAGTATCTTGATGGTTAATCACGATCGACGGATTCGGGCAACGTGTTCCGAAGAAAACAACCACAACTTTGTTCCGCCTGTCAGAAACCTTACGCACCGACCACGTTGTTCTTATACCAACGGAACATTAGTATGCAGGTGCTCAAACGGTCGGTCCACCATCCGCCCCCTTTGGTCTGGGTACAAGTATAAGTCTTTACCTATTCCCTGCACTCGAACTCCGAACTCCGAGCCAGTCTTTTTCGTAAATCCACGACAGTCACTCTTTTCAACCCGCCACACTCGTTTCAAACCACCAAAACAACCAAAATGAAGTTCTCCATTGCCACCGCAGCGTTTGCGCTCGCCGCCTCCGTTTCCGCCAGCCCGGTCCCAGACCTCATCAGCAGCCTCCTCAACCCCAGCTGCCCAATCATCGGCTGCATCTCCCAGTCTCAAGCCGAGCTCTTCGTCAAGCGCTTCGGCGGCATCCTGACCAACTAAGGCTCAGATCTGGGTGACTATCTCACCACGGCCGACAAGCTCCTGTCTGCCAATTTCCAGGAATGGTCTGGTTCCGTCAACTCGCTTTCCGGCGCCCCCGTACGTCTATCTATAATTACATGACAAACTCCTCAAAACAGTACTGACCGTATCACAGATTGATGGCCCGTCCGCCGGCTCCAAGGCAGCCTACATTGGCGGCATCCAGCACGCGCCCGCGGACAATGGCGTCAACACACTCTACGTCAACGTCGCCAACTGCAAGAACATCCTCTGGCACTGGGACATCCGCGGGGTCGGCTCGTCTGAGTACCCGGTCAAAGGTTTCAACTACTTCGCGCTCGACACCAAGTGCCAGTGCTCGCGATTGGACCTTGAATTCAACAGCATCGCGTGGGGTCAGGATACTGGCTACGGCCTTGTGGGGCCCAACGGCACTGTGCAGAACTAGGCTTGTCTGGCTGATGATGCCGTCGAGGGAGGACGCGGATATGTACGAGCAAATGTTGTAATACTACAGTGTAATGTCTGACAATCGATCAAAACAAAGGATCGCTGTGTTCACTTCTTGACGTAAGGCGTAACATGCCATCATATCTACTGCGGCCGATAGAGTCATTCCCGAAGATCGCAAAAGCTAGTGGCGTCAGCGACGTGACCTGCGAGGACACGTCATTGTGTTTGAGAGGGCCAAATCGATTAGTGGAAGGGTTCTCCGAGATAGCATCACACTCCCAGCGGCGCTCTGTACATTCTTTCAAGCTCGATAATACTTCCGAGACACTTGCTTGCACGCTCTCATTCTCGTTCACAGTTCTCCGCTCCTTCAACATCCCACGACTACACCAGACATCCTCCAGCTTCTCCTCTGCAGGTCGCTCTTGGTGAGACTCATTCTGCGCGACGGCTCAAGCGCTCTCCTCGGTGAGATCCAGAAACAAGGCAGTGTCGAGGTCGCCATTCATGTGTTGCTGCCAGTCGTCCTCCTTGTGTCTACTCCGCGGACATGCCGCTGGGAGTGGTCGATTAATCAACTCTAGTATCACATCCATCCAGATCCATGAGCCATCTGGTATCTCGAATGGGTTCAGCCTTTCCAACATGGAGGCTAGCATTAGCTGCAAGGTGTAATGCGCGTCGTTGCCGGCACAGTGGATCGATCCACGTCGATACGGTATGTTGTAGGCGTTTATAATGTCACAAAGACGCCCGCCTCGCCCGCGCACACAGAGACGACTCGTATCGAGTGTGCCCACAATCGATGGAAAGGACTCAATCGAGACTCCATATTTGTCCAGCTGGTGGATCTCCGCAGCCCATAGTCCGTGGCCAACGAGGATGATGCCGTCTAGACATTCCTTGTGGTCGAAGGCTAACAGTTCTCGAAGGACGGTTGCCAGCATGTGGGTAGCAATCCTAGTAGTCTCTCCGAAAAGGAATCCGCCGCTGCTGCCACGCTTGGCCGTGGCATAGTGTTCGTCATGGATGCTTAGTCGTAGAGTATCTTCGTCGAATATCTCCTTGGTGTTGGTGGATGAGATGCCGATTTCCGTGATCTTCTCCGTTCCACCCTCAAAGTCAATGGCAACGAGCACATAGTTCTTCGAAGGCCTTTCGCCACCTCTCAAGGCCGAGAGTAGATCGTCAAGGCATATCCGCCCGTTATGTGCGTATGTTGCTTGACGTGCCTGCTGAGATAGTTTGGCTTGCACCGCTGTGAAGAGTGCCATGCCACTTGTCAGGAGCATGTCCGAGGAATAGTCGACACCTTCGGGACGCCGGCGATAGTACGCCAACAGAAAGGAGTCGTGGTCGTTCTTATACATTCTCCGCAATCGACGTCGTTCGCGCGGTGCTGGCCGGTACCAGCGGTCGCAGTAAGCCTGCCAGGCTTTGGAGATGGTGCGTCCCATATTCGCAGATGTCTCGAATTTGGGTAGGTTTCGGGTTTTGAACAGAGCTGATAGCAGTGATGTTAGAGTTTCCCAGATTTGATAGAAACAGCAGCGATGCCACGGAATCGCAGAGTTGCGTAGAATCCCAGTAGACGTGTGGCAGCCCCGCGGCTCCAATGGCGAATGCCTCCCCCTCTCTCCCCCCAGCTCTGGAACGCCCTGATCCGCACCCACCACATCACCTCCCGCAAAAAAGTCGCTAAACTCAAGCAAGCCGCCGTTACCCAAGCCGTCTTCGTGCTCCTCCGCTTCGGCGGGGCGCCGGGGATCATGTATGTCGAGGGCTCGAGGGCCGGGGTGGAGGAGTGGGTTGGGGCTGTAAATGTATGCTTGTCTCTGTCTCCCTTTCTTGCTACCTCCTGCGTCGGTTGACAGTGGGATATTTCGGCTAATTCGGTGTTAGAGGTTACGGTATAAAGACTATCAACTTGCTGCTCGACCTGCGGTGTTGGAACGGGAGCATGAGGTTCGTGATGAAGAGGTTTTGGGTGCTGGCAGTGTGGTGGAGATCGAGTCTGTCAAGGACTTTGGTGCTGCGATGGACCGGCGGGGCGTTTATGGGTGGTGGTGTCGAGGTATGGGGTACACAGGCGACGAGGGACGGCTGTGACAGAGCTCGTTGGGCTGAATCAGTTGGCCTCAAACCGTGTCACACGAGACGAAGCGTGGCTGTGATGCGGAACGAATGAAGCGCGCTGCAAAATGAGGTAACCTCTACCACTGCCATTGTAATTACATCCTCATGCTAACCCAAGTACACTGACATCCATTAGTAGCAATAGCAAATGCTCAGCATTGAACCGCTGCTGCCGCCAGTCCCACTCACTCACTCCTCGCAAAACACAGGAAATCTCAGTACCTTGGTATCTTTTGCTCGCGTTCCCCACACTCGCACGTCAAAATGCTCGACTCCCAACTTTTCCTGTCTCTTACCACTCCCCGTCCGCTTAACGCCTGCCAGTCCTCGACATGCTCCCCTGCAAGCCCTCCACCTCCGTCTCGAGCTGCTTGATCACGGCGTGGCTCTGCTCCAGATCCTTATTCAGGCGGTCCCGTTCGGCGATCAGCTTCTGCTCCCATTGCCTGAAGCGCTGCTCCTCGACCTTGACCTGCTCGGTGAAGCGCTTCCGCAATTGCTCCTCTTCTTCCTTGAACTTAGGGTTATCGAGCTTCCGTGGTCGTGCCTCGCCGAATTTACGCGTCTCCATTTGCATGGCGCGGTATGCCTCGTAGTGATTCTCCTCCGTGGTGTGAATGAGGTCGAGCATGTGCGTGCGGATCAGGATTGCGCGCAGCTTCTTAAAGTCGCAGTGGTCCTCGTTCTCCACTTCGGCGACACCCCATGCGTATTGGCGACCCTTGACAGTGCGTCCATCGGGAGTAGTGACATCGCGCTCGCTGCCGATGACGGAGAAGGGCATCGCCGCGATCAGGCTACGAGCGTGCTGGAGGCCGGCTTCGTCATCTTCTTCGAGCGGTGGAGTGTAGATCTTGATGCCTTGCGCTTCGATGGCGGCCCGGATCTGTGGAGACCGTCAGTGTCAATTTGCGTGCGGCGGATGTGAGAGATGAACTTACGCGGTGCTTGAACTTGGCCAGATCAGCTGGGCTAAGTGTATCTGCCTTGGCCACAACGGGAATGAGGTTGACGCGAGTACACAGACGCTTCATGACCTCAATATCGAGCGGTTTCAGAGTGTGGCCAGTCGGGCGAATGAAGTACAAGCAGGCATGCACTCTCAGATCAATCTTCTCCGTTCTGCGCGGCTGCTGTTCCTGCAACATATAGCTCTCATGCTGATCGTCCAAGAACTCGATGATTGGTTGCCAGCTGTCGCGGTTGTTGACATAGTCGCCGAAACCAGGAGTGTCGATAACGGTAAGCCTGACCTTGAAGAACTTCTCTTCCAGCTCGGCCTTGGTGATTTCAATCTCAACAGTCTTGTCGATCTGCTTGGCGTGACGGCGGCGATGGTCGGCGTAGTTCTTGATGGTTGTGCTAAAGAGGGTGTTGATGAAGGTGGTCTTGCCCAAGCCGGACTCCCCTGCTACCATGATAGTGAAGGCCGCACCACGCTTGGCTACAATTTTGTGGCGCTGGTTGGGGAGCTGTGCGCGACGTTGTCAGCTATGGCATCCGCACATGGAGCGCCATGGTGTGGGACATACGTTGGCAATGCCAATGGGGCTCGCTGATTCGGCCATGACCTCTGCTCGCTGTGTTGGGATGGGCGGTGGAGGAGGGTGTCGCTCGGGCGAGGTGGGAGCAGTGCGCTCGGAAGGGACTTGGAAAGCGCCTGGCGGTAAGGTCTCGGGTGAGTCTACGGGTGAGATGGAGTCAGTGTCCGCGTCGCTCATCGAAACGTCGTCCATCGTGGAGTCGCTGTTTCGTGGAGGTTGTTGTTTGTTGGAGGGTTGGTGGGTGAAGAGAAGAGCGGCATACCTGTGAGAAACGCGGAAGGGCTGACGGGTCGGGTGGAGCAAGAACAATGGGGCTCGATCTTGCAGTCGCCGCCTGGAGTGATACTTTCTTCTTGCGCTGGATTTCTCGAGACGTGGAAGGTGCAACCCTGAAATCCTCCCCTTTCTCATGGTCAATGCTGTGAGCATCTGAGACCCAATCGGATGTGTTTGCCGACTTTCGCGCTAGTGTTCTGTGGGGAAATCGCATCTACATTTTTTTGCCTTGAAGTTCTGGAGAGCACTTTTGCTGTGAGAGCGACAACAATCAGGGAAATGTATACAATGCCTCGCTCGCCTGTACACATGTGTCAATAACACCACGGCAAGATGAAAACAGACTTCAAGGTTCGTGCGATTCTGATCAGTCTATCCATCTCGACCATCACACTCACATGCCAAGCGTAGTTCTCGAATCTGCTAGGAACAGTCTACCGCAAAGGCAATCTGGTGTATAGATCTGACGGAACAAGTCTCCTATCACCAGTCGGCAATCGAATTACTGTCTTCGACCTTATCAACAACAAATCTCACACTCTTCCATACGCTCATCGAACAAACGTGTCCCGGATAGCACTACACCCAAACGGACAGTTACTGCTGAGCGTCGATGAGCAAGGCCATGCAATTCTCAGCCACTTCCACAGACGGATTGTGCTCTACCACTTCTCCCTCAAGAGCGCGGTGACAGCGCTTGTCTTCTCACCATGCGGACTCTACTTCGCGGTGGCGATAGGCCGCAAAATCGAAGTCTGGAAGACTCCATCGACGCCTGGCATTTCAGAATCCAACAATGACGGCAGCGAGGGTGGTGGCCTAGAGTTTGCGCCCTTCGCGCGACATCGACAGTATACTGGCCACCATGATACAGTCCAGAGCATCGAGTGGAGTAGTGATTCCCGCTTCTTCCTCTCCGCGAGCAAGGACCTGACGGCGCGAATATGGAGCTTGAATCCCGAAGAGGGCTTCACACCGACGACGCTAGCAGGACATCGAACGGCAGTATATGCAGCTTGGTTTAGCGCAGATCAAGAAACCATCTACACCATATCGAAGGACGGAGCTCTATTCCAGTGGCAGTTTCTTCCACATCCTGACGCTGACCCGGACAGCATCGCCGAAGCTGATGAACGATGGCGAATCAACGATCGACACTACTTCTACCAATCACAAGAACACGCACATCTCACAACAGCAGCCTATCATCCCCAAACCAACCTGCTCGTGACCGGCTTCTCCCACGGTCTATTCATGATCCACGAGCTACCTTCGTTCTCCGAGATACACAAACTCTCCATCTCCGCATCACATGTTGACACGATCTCAGTGTCACCAGAAGGCTCATGGCTTGCCTTCGGTTCATCCGCTCTTGGTCAGCTGCTCGTCTGGGAGTGGCAATCCGAGTCATATATCCTAAAACAACAAGGACATTTCGATAACCTCAACGCTCTTACCTACAGCCCCAGCGGTGATCGGATCATAACGACTTCTGACGATGGTAGGGTCAAGGTGTGGGACACAGCTTCCGGCTTCTGCATCGTCACATTCACAGAACACACCTCCGGTGTCACGGCCTGCGAATTCGCTCGAAGAGGCAACGTACTATTCACAGCAAGTTTGGATGGCAGTATCAGAGCATTCGATCTTATCCGATATCGATGCTTCCGCACATTCACCGCACCCAAGCGACTCTCTTTCTCCTCCATTGCGGTCGATCCTGCTGGAGAAGTTGTTGCAGCTGGGAGTCTGGACGACTTTGACATCCACATCTGGTCTGTTCAGACTGGCCAGCTTCTAGATCAACTCGCCGGCCATGAAGGCCCTGTATCAAGTCTGGCGTTCGCGCCAAATGGTGGCAATCTGGTTTCAGGGTCGTGGGATAGAACAGTCCGAATATGGTCGATCTTCGCCCGGACACAAACAAGCGAGCCACTCCAGCTACAAGCAGATGTGCTATGCGTCACTGTTCGCCCTGACAGCAAGCAGATCGCCATCTCCACACTAGATGGGCAAGTGACGTTCTGGTCTCTTAACGAAGGTACGCAAGAGACTGGTCTTGAAGGACGGCGAGACGTCAGCGGTGGCCGTAAAACCACAGATCGACGCACAGCAGCCAACGTAGCAGGCACAAAGAGCTTCAACACCGTCACATACAGCGCGGACGGCAGTGTTGTGCTCGCCGGAGGCAACTCTAAATTCATCTGCTTGTACGCCGTCGAGACAGGCGTACTGCTCAAGAAGTTCACCGTCTCAGTCAACTTATCCCTGGAAGGCACACAAGACTTCCTGAACTCCCGCCTCCTCAGCGAAGGCGGTCCACGCGGTCTCATAGACGAACAAGGCGAAGCCTCCGACCTCGAAGACCGCATGGACAAGTCCCTCCCCGGCTCCAAACGAGGCGACGCCGCCCAGCGCAAAATCGCACCCGAAGTCCGCGTGCCCGCCGTCTCGTTCTCGCCCACCGGCCGTGCATTCTGCGCCGCCTCTACAGAAGGACTACTAGTCTACAGCCTAGACGCAACAGTCCAATTTGACCCCTTCGACCTCTCCGTCGACGTCACGCCCACCACCACCTTGACCACGCTCAAGAACGCCGAATACCTCAAAGCCCTCGCCATGGCCTTCCGCCTCAACAGCGCCAGACTCATCACACGCGTCTACCGCTCCGTGCCCGTGACAGATATCGGCCTCGTCGTGCGCGATCTTCCTGACGTCTATCTCGATCGCTTGCTCCGGCACGTGGCGAAAGAGGCGGACACGAGTCCCCTGCTTGAGCTGAACTTGCTGTGGATGGAGTCACTCCTGCGGATACATGGACGGGCGTTGAAGGAGCGGCAGGGCGAGTTCGCGCAGGTGGTGCGGTTGGTGCAGAGGGCGGTGGCGAGGGTGCAGGGGGAGATCATGAAGGTTGCGGAGGAGAATTCAAGGACAGTGGCGTTTTTGCTTGCGCAGCCGAGGAGGGTGGGGGGTGGGGGTGTGAAGTTGTTGGCTTTGAGTGGAAATGGGAATGGTGTTGGGGGTGGGGCGGAGGAGGATGAGAGTATGGGGGATGGGGAGAGAGATGGGGAGGGATGGGTTGGGTTGGACTAGATGTAATGAAGTGTCTCGATCGTTGGTCCTTGTCGCGACACCGCCTTGGCCGGAACACACTGTTGGCCGTAGTAAGGCGCCTTCGAGAAGACGTGGTGGGAGAGTTTGTTGACAGCTATACAAGTACATGTATGCTAGCACCAACACCTTCGTACAACGCCAAGATTCTCCATTGCTAAGGTAGAGAGCTTAAGTGACTCCACACGTTCGGCTAGCCAGATTCGGCATTTCCCGCGACCACTTTTCAAACCTTCTGCTCCTCCAGCAGCGTATTTCTCCAAGCTTGTTCCGCATTTAAACATGTCAGCTTGATCGTTTTTCTACCAGTCTGACCCGGATATCACGGCTCATTCAGTGGAGCAAGTCCAATCCTGCCTATGGCCCCGTAAAGCCAGTTACGGGGGCCGAATCATCTGCTGACCTCGCCGTCTGGTCGGTGCTGTATGCAGAGAACCCGGGGTATAGAGGTACCGCAATCTAGTCCCGGATATTGCGTCTACCATCTTTGCGCTAATGTCGAAAGCTGTGAGATAACGACCGACTGGTCGGAGGATACTCCAAGCAGATCCGCGGACCTTGGGTCACCTCTGTATACGCCTCTCAGCGGCCGCAGCTGAGAAGTCAGACGGAGCTCGCAAGAGCTGTGTTAAAGGCAGCCCCATTTCATATAACCTCATGGTAGGCAAGACGAACCACCTTTCTCGCCTCCATATATCCACTTCCCGCCCATTTCCATCTACTACCAAATACCCTCAAGAAGTTGAACAGCAACCATGCCCTTCCCAATCCCCACCTCAAAGATCGAAAACCGCCACTTCATCAACGGCTCCTTCAGCTCCTCCTCCGACAGCGGCACCTTCAAGCTCACCTCCCCTTACAACCACGAAAAGATCACAGATATGTGCGAGGCAACCGTAGACGACACCAACCGCGCCGTCGCAGCAGCAAAAGCCGCTTTTCCAGCCTGGGTTGCTCTCGATCCGCCCACCCGTGGCGGTTACCTGAAGAAGCTTGCGGCCCTGATACTCGAGTCTGGCAACGAGCTCGCGCAGTTAGACGCTATGTCCATGGGCCGGCCGATCTCGACGTACTTCGATCCGTATATGGCTGCGAGTACATTTGAGTACTATGCGCAGGCTGGGTATGAGGCGAAGGGGGAGACGAGCTTAAATACGCCGGGGTTTGTTAATATGACGTTTCGACAGCCTATTGGACCTGTCGTAAGTGTACCCTGATCATTGAGCGCCACGGAGAAGAGTCCAGCTGACCGACAAAGGCTGCCATCATCCCTTGGAACGCACCAACGCTGATGTTCACGATGAAAGTCGCTCCGGCTCTAGCAGCAGGCTGCACAGTAGTCCTTAAATCCAGCGAGAAAGCACCGCTTACCGTACGCATACCTACCCTCCTCTACCAAACCCTTCTGACTTCTTTCCCAGTCCGCCAAACTCGCCTCCCTCTGCAAAGAAGCCGGCTTCCCCCCCGGCGTCCTCAACGTCCTCTCCGGCCACGGCACCCCCTCAGGCTCCACCCTAGCCTCCCACATGGACATCCGCCTCATAAGCTTCACCGGCAGCACCGCCACCGGCCGCAAAATCCAAGCCGCAGCCGCAACCAGTAACCTCAAAAAGGTTGTCCTGGAACTCGGCGGCAAATCCCCTGCCCTCGTCTTCGAAGACGCCAATATTGCCAGAGCCGCCGGCGAAACGGCAGCCTCCATGTCACTCCTCATGGGCCAAGTCTGCATCGCCAACAGCCGGATCTACGTCCAGAATACCGTCGCGGAGGAGTTCAAGGAAGCGTTCATAGCGAACTTTAAGGCGGCGAAGAAGGGCGACCCGTTGATGCCTGAGACGCAGCAGGGTCCGCAGGCAGACGAGGTCCAGCATGAGCGGATAAAATCGTTCTTGGACTCCGCGTCCAAGGGGCAAGGGAAGTTGGCGCTTGGCGGAGGAGCTACGCAGGTCGATGGGCAAGGGTACTTCATCGAGCCGACTGTTTACACAGACGTGGACGAGAACGAGCGAACGCAGAAGGAGGTAGACCAGCGATCAAGCCCCATCCCATGTCTGAGATCCTGCTAATTATTCTGGCCTTCGGTGTTTAGGAAGTGTTCGGCCCGTTCGTGAACATCAACACGTTCAAGACGGAGGAAGAAGCGATCGAGAAGGCTAATGCGACGGAGTATGGGTTGTTCGCTTCGGTGTACACGAAGGATATTAGTCGTGCGATGAGAGTGGCGAAGGCGTTTGAGTCGGGGAACGTGGTGAGTACTGCTTCTTCTTGTTTCATCACCAGGTGGTTGTGCTGACCTTGATTGACGCGTAGGGTGTCAATTGCACTTCGCCGACGCACGCTGCCGATATGCCGTTTGGAGGGTATAAGATGTCCGGCCAAGGAAGGGAAGGGTACGTTTGATGGCCATAATATCCTCCGCTGAGACATCACGTGGTTCTGGTCTTGGACATACACTAACTTGTCCGTTTATCTTCCTAGATACGGATATTCCTTGTTCGAATATCTCGAAGTCAAGGCCATCACGATCAAGCTCGAATAGAGAGAGATAGCATGTGCGAGAACAGCTGGCTCAAACTTACCTTCTCCACCATACCAACAACGATGCTGCCACCGTAGTGCTTGATAGTAGTATGGTACGGCCTTCAGGCCATGGGAGAGAACAGTGCCAACCGTAGGATTTCATATGAGTTATGGTCTTGCTATTCATGCTAGCTCATTCATCGTCAACGCCAAACACCCTGCTAAAATACGATGCCATTTCTTCCCAAACTCCCGCACATCGGCAGGGTTCGTTCCGGGGTGGTGACGTCTTCCTTCACTTGCTCTCCGGCCACGCTGGCTCCTCCCTCCGCTCGCTCGCCAGAAGCACTGGCTCCATCCTTTGCTCATTTTCCACACCCGCTGGCTCCTTCTGTCGCTTGCTCTCCAGACGCGCAGAGGACCTTCGTGGGGCTAGCAGCGTACTGTCCAACGCTCCAATGCCTTGCATCTCGGAGGCACCCTACTGCTCATACGACTTCGCCTCCATACCGTTCGGCGGCACCGTCTCCACCTTGCCCTTGCTCACCTCGTCCCAATTCGTGCTAAGAGCCGTGCCGTTGCTCTCGGTGTACGACTTCATCATCGCCTTCTGCACGTCCGGCGAGGCGCCCTTGTAGAGCTTCTTGAAGAAGTGGTTGGCCTCATCTCCGCCCTCGTAGTCGTCGTCGTCTTCGATGCCGCCTTTGCCGGTGCTATCGGCTCGGAGTGCTCCGTCGGCGACTTTGTCCCAGTTCTTCGGGCCGGATTTGGAGGATGTTGGGTAAGCTGGACCGGTGTTTGTGGCGTCGTTTAGGATGGCTTGCTTGACTGTGTCGTTCGTCTTTTTGGTGTCGTCTGCTTGAGGAGGAGGAGTGACAGGCTCGCTGGTCTCCATCTTGCTCCACTTCTGATCAGGCACGGCTTTCTGAAGGATGACTTCGATCTTGGTTGCCCAGACTTTGTGTTCGCATTTCTTCACGTTAACAGGGGCGAAGAGCGGGTCGAGAGTGAGGTCGTAGGACGCTCCAGTCACAAGTGGGAAGGAGATGCTCAGTGAGCGCTCCTGGATGTCGATCTGTAGTTTGTCGTTCGGCACGCCCTTGGCGAATAGAGTGAAGTAGACGTGAGTGGAGTTCTGGTACCACTCATGTCGGATCTTCTCAGCTGGTGTCTGCTGAGGTGCCGCAACCGGTGCCGCTGGTACACTGCTCGAGCCGTTCGCAGCTGGGAGAGTCTTGACCTCACCGTTTGCATCGACCTCTGGTGTTTCGCTCACAACGCATTGCGCCCTGACATCGCCGGCTGCCAGCCTCTTCAGGGAGTTGTCGTTCCTCCCAATCCACGTGCCGACCATCTTGTGCTTGTCCTCCATCTTCTTCACCAGTGCGAACACGAACTGCGCGTCTCCATACCTCTCCAGACTGTGGAGAGCGCATCCCCGGCGAAATTGAGCCTCGACTATCAGCTCTCGCTTCGCACGCTTCTGGGCGTGAATGACGGCGCTCTCCGCATCGTTCAGGGCCAACTGATAGTTTTGAGTACGCTGATAAGCCGTAGCACGCTGGATGAGGTAGTCAGGTGACGTCGGGACCGACTTCAAGGCGGCCGTATAGTGCTGAGTTGCTGCATCGTATCTGCCGCCCGCCAGAGCCCTCTTGCCCAGGTCAGCTTGCTCCATCGGGTGTGAATCAGTGTTCTCGAAGATCGTGATGGGGTGTTGAAATGCAGTTGATGGTAATATGGGTCTAATCACTGTCGTCGAGAAGATATCGTCAAGTGAGTTTGCTAGCCTTGTGACACAAAGAAGCAGGTTTGCTCGTGTGAGGTTGAAGGAGCGAAGGCTGCCGTGACTTTATGATTCAAGAAAGCTCGGACCATGCTAGAAATCTGGGGTACACTAGCTCCGATCTTAGCGTTCACCCAATGGGGCAGGAGCGTTTATCCATCTCCAAGAACCTCCCAACTACACATGCCACTGCACTACCAGCGAATACGCTCACGCTTGATTTGACAAAGCGGAGAAAGATGATCTAGCCGTCCAGCAGCACCATTTGTAGCCCGCACCAACGAACTATGGGCTTCTGTACTGATTGCCACTGAAGCTACTCAGCAGCTCGCGTCCGGAGGGCTGCGTTCTATCAGCTCCATTCACCATCCGACCATGTCTCGCATGTCGGTTGCCTCCTTTTTGTCCAAGGCGAAGTCCTCGCTTGCCCAGTCGCTGAAGACCAAAGGCGAACACCCAGCAATTTTCGTGATCGGCAATGAATCTGCGGATCTGGACTCCATCACTTGCGCCATAGTGTACAGCTTTATCCAGTCCAGCACACCATCAGCACGGAAAGAGGCCAAGTACCATATTCCGGTCACCAACATACCAGCCAGCGAACTCAGACTACGCCCTGAGCTCATAGCGTTGCTCAAGCATGCCAATCTCAAGCCTTCAGATCTTATCACCCTGAATGATCTTGGCAAGGTACAGGATATACTACCACCCTCTACGACTTCATGGACGCTGGTAGACCACAACGTCTTACAAGGTGTGCTAGGCGAGCACTACTCAGGTCGTGTCGTGGGTGTTATGGATCATCACGACGACGAAGCCAAAGTACCCCAGGACGCCCAACCACGAATCATCGCGAAGTCCGGTAGCTGCGCTAGCCATGTAGCCAACTATTGCCGTGACACCTGGGAGCACGTCTCATCTGGAGCATCATCCACCGGCGTTGCACTAGGTCAAGGCGACGATGCAATAGATTATTCCGCTTACACCGTGAACTGGGACGCACAAGTGGCCAAACTTGCTCTCGCCTCTATCTTGATCGACACGATCAACCTTGGTGCCGAGCACAAGATCACTGAGCATGACAAGAAAGCTGTGAGGTACCTTGAAGCCAAGATCAACATCTCGCCACAGATTGGCAGGACATACGACAGAGACACTTTTTACAAGGAGATCAACGATGCGAAGTCAGACTTGGAAGACCTAAGTCTGCAAGATATCCTAGAGAAGGACTACAAGCAATGGACCGAAGGCAGCCTAAAACTCGGCATCAGTTCTTGCGTTCGCAGCATCGAGTACCTGGAGACCAAGGAAGAAGCCCTGGTAACTGGTTTGCTAAAGTTTGCCAAAGCACACGAGCTCGATCTCTGCGCTGTGATGACGGCACACAACGATGGTCCTTCATTTGGTAGGCAACTTCTGCTCCTGGCCGTGAAGGATGGCAAGGCCGTAGAAATTACAGAGAAGTTTGTGAAGCAAAATGCACACGAACTACAGCTCTCAGACAGCGATGTGAAAATCGCCGACGATAAAGCTACATGGCTGCAGTTATGGGATCAGAAGAATCTTGCGGCGAGCCGGAAAAAGGTGGGGCCGATGCTGAGAGCGGCCATGCGATAGCAGTCGCGCCGCTGTACGATCTTCACTGATCTTGCTGTGCGATGCAAATTACTGCGCCTGGTGCTTACCAGCAAGTTTGTTTACCACGGCTGCAATGCCTTGACCGCACCTCGGGCAAAGACCTGCATTTCTGACGCCTCCCCGCACAACCAAGCCAGACCAAGGCCATGCCAATGCTGCCATGTTCACGTTCTCCAGGATCGACATCTGTGTCTGAATCAGCATTGTGTGGAGTGGAGTGGAAGTGCGCAACCTACATCAGCTTCGAGCCTATTGGAACAATATGTCGGGTATAGCAATGCTCTCGCCAAGACTTCCTTCTCCACGACGTACACTGCCATGCTTCTTGGCCACGTATTCGAAGTCCAGCGTGCAGCCTCGTGGTGGACACGGTACGGTAGGTTTGATCGACGGTGTCGGTCGCCGCGACCGATGATGATCTCCGGTAGATCTTTGACCTTAGAGCAGAAGGTAGGTCAGGTATAAGAAAACGTTGTGTCCCATTCTGCTGAGTCTTGCTCTCGAGTCTGCGAGAAGATTGGGTCATTGTTTTTTCCTACCTTAGGCACCGTCACTGAGGAACAAGGTCTCCTACACAGCAGCGAGGCTTCAACGAACATGACGATCGTCATAGCCACAACCGAAGACCGCGCCAAAGAGAAGGCCACATTCGACGAAGACCGTTGAGACAACGGATCCCTGGAGAAAGAGCAAGTCCGCCACATCGAAGCCGCCGCCCGATCATCAGGACTCAGCGCCGAGGACGCAGAATGGCTTGCAAACATCGACCCGAAGGAACAACGTCGTATCTTCCACAAAGTCGATAGACGGCTGGTGCCAATGCTGGCTCTGCTGTACCTCATCGCCCATCTGGACAGAGCTAGTATGGCACAAGCAACCGTTCATAGCACATTGTTACTGACGCTATTTGCAGACATCGGCAACGCCAAAATCGAAGGCCTAGAAGCTAGCCTGGGAATGACCGATACCGACTACAACGTCGCTGTGGCCGTTTTCTTCGTGCCGTATGTGCTTTGCGAAGTTCCGTCGAATCTGCTTCTGGCCAAATTCACACGTCCGAGCTATTACATGGGCATGCTGGTGACGTGCTGGGGTATCGTGATGACTTGTGGTGGTGTGGTGCAGAGTTTTGGTGGGCTGGTGGCTACGAGGTTTTTGCTTGGGGTGTTTGAGTATGTCCTAATGATCTTTGGACAATGACGACGGTTGTTAACTTGATGCGAAGGGCCGGGTTCTTTCCAGGAGCGATCTGGATTGTGTCGCAGTGGTATCCTCCGTACAAGTCACAGAGCCGTATGGCTATGTTTTATTGTGCCTCCGCGCTCTCTGGCTCGTTCTCCGGACTCCTCGCTGCAGGTATCGCTCAGATGGACGGACTAGGAGGTTACGAGGGCTGGAGATGGATCTTCGTAAGTCTAAGACACGCATATGTTCTCGTTGTGTCAGACATCCACTGATCATGCTCTTCTTATACCAGATCATGGAAGGCATCGCATCAGTGGCCATCGGCGTCATGTGCTTCTTCACACTCCCAGACTCTCCCGGATACGCCAAGTTGCTCTCGAATGACGAAGCTCGAGTGCTGGAGCTCATCCACGCTTCTACCCGTGGAGTCAAGCCCACATCCGAGAAGTCGAAGAAGCGATTCCGCTGGAGTGTGCTGTGGCAGGTTGTCACAGACTGGCAGTTGTATCTGCAGGCTATGGTGTTCATGTCGAATGCTGTGCCAAACTATGGGTTGAAGTTCACGATGCCGCAGATTATGGCGAATATGGGCTTTGAGTCCACTAGGGCTCAGTTACTGGTAAGGTGCTTTGCTGAGGTGTGCACCGTATCATTGCTGACTCGATCCCTAGACCGCACCTCCATATGCCTGCGGCGCTATCTCCGCAGTCGTATCCGCCTATTTCGCCGACAAAGTGACCTGGCGCATGCCCTTCATCGTCGGCGCCCAATCCCTCCTCATAATCGCCTACTCGATCCTCTTCGCCAAAGCCGCAGACATCGCCAACAACGTCGCACTCTGCTACTTCGCCATCTTCGTCGCCTGCATCGGAATCTACCCCATCCTTCCCGGCTGCAACGCCTGGACCATCAACAACCTCGCTGGCGCTGAGAAGCGTGCCATGGGCATCGCATTCATGATCTCAATTGGCAATTGCGGCGGTCTGCCTGGATCGTTCATCTACTTGGATTCGGAAGCGCCGAAATATCCTACAGGGTTTGGGAGCTCGTTGAGTTTTGCGTCCGCCGGGCTGGTGTCGGCTCTCGTGCTTGAATTCTTATATTGGAGCCATAACAAGCGGTATGCGCAGATGACGGAGGAGGAGGCGAAGGCAAAGTTTGGTGAGGCTAAATTGGAGAAGATGGGGGATAAGAGTCCGCTTTTCAAGTACGCTTACTGAAGGCAGAGACATAGTCACGATGCAACGGTTCAAAGGCTGGTCTATGGTACCTATTTCTTAGAGTACGTCTGTCCGCTTCGCAAGAGGCGACGGTGACCTCTTCCGTACCGCTGAAGTCGAATGTGGTGCTAACCGCCCATCCTCGCTCACCCTCACCAAGCTGTCCAGCGACTCAGATCTCACTTTCAGACCCTCATGAACCTTCTCAAGGCTCAGTTCGTCAAGCTCAGTCATCTCCTCCTCATCACTCAGTCGTGGTGAGTCAACCGCAGGTCCACTACCCGCCGCTCCGCCTTCATACTGATGGAGCTTGACGTCGATGAACAACACATACAATCCGATATCGTACGTCAAACGGCACACGCCAGCCGCGATGAAAGCAATCCAGAAGCTATCGTTCCCAGCCAAGATCCCAGTAATAGTCGGACCAGCCATCGCAGCCAGAGTCCGAATCATGCTCGTGATGCCCATCACTGCTGTTCTTTCCTCGGGCTTTACAACCCCAGCGATAAACGCTGATCTCGGCGCTTGGTCCATGTTGTTCAACCCAGCTCGGATGAACAGCAGTATGATCGTGAAGGCCAGATTAAACGCCAAAGGGAAGACCAGAACTGCTGCCGAGGACGGTATATGCGTGAACACCATGGTATTGATCAAGCCAATCTTTCTGGCCAATGGACTGGCGAATACGCTGGAAGTGGCTGCAAGTACGAAAGCTGCGGATTGAGCATCGCCGAGAGTCGACTTGCGAGGGTGGAATTTCTCGTCCATGTAGTAGTTCGTCAAGGAGTAGGGTACCATGCCGTCGGCCACAGAGTCCAGGGCCAGGAGTATCCAGAGTTTGTACATAACCTTGCGAGTCGGTGCAGAGATCTGCGAGAGGCGACTGAAGAGTCTGCTCCCCCAACCGCCCTTCGTCGGTTCCACAGTGGGCTTGCCGTTCGATTGGTTCGTCGCCTCCGACTCGTCCACCTCATCCTCTTCTTGCTGAGGCACCTCAGCATACTCCCTCCCTCCCTTCCCAAGCTCACAAGCGTCAGTCAACAACAACGTCAACCCAAGATTAATCACCCCCATAGCGCTATAACTCCAAAACAAAACATGATAAGCCCCGGCAAGCGTCCACCCCTCCCTCCCCTCAAGAAAATGCACAACCCTTCCCGCGCCCTCACTCCCCACCGCCGCCCCAATCGAACTCGACGTAACATACCACGCCAACACATCCGCCCTCGTCGTCGGACTCGTCAACTGACTAAGCATACTCTCCTCAATACTCCTAAAAGGCCCAAAATCGCCTCCCGTAGCGCTAATAACGCCAAAAATAGCTCCAAAAAGCAAAATCCAGAAATTGTCAAACACAGCGAACAAGATCCCACTCATGACCATGAGTAAGGAGCCGGCGATCAGGACGTTGCGGCGGCCGGAGCGGTCGGCGATGAGGGTGAGGAAGCCGCCGAGGAAGATGTCGCCGAGGAGGGTGAGGGTCATGAACTTTCGTTCGTGCGGAGAACCCGTCAGCAGATGTCTTAGATTGTGTCTTGGAGGGGGTTCTGCTCAACAGCGTACTTACGAGGCCGATTTGGTAGTCGGTGAAGGAGAGGGCGGAGAAGAAGAGGGCTGTGTTGCGACGTCAGCATATTAAAATCTTCGAATTCCGTTTATGAGGTTGTCACGTTATACATACCGAGAATAACAGTGATGGCTCCATTAGCAACCATTCGACAAGACCGGGCCAAGATGATAAGGTAAGCATTTCGTCCTGTCTCATGGATAGCGGCGACGCCGAAGTATCGATTAAACCACTGTAAAGGGTACAGCAGATTGACCATAGTTGTTTGATATATGCAAGTATGAAGTGAAAGAGGAAAGCGCTTGGCGGAGGTTTCGAGATTCAACTTTGATCTCGTCGAGAAGATCGACACTGTGCAGCCGACTTCGGCGATAGACTCATACTGGCCCCAGTGCCTGACCGGCTCCACATCAACGACTACCTGGCTAACTTTCGTGGTTGAAGACCACGAATAGTCCGTTTGAGTGGTCTCTGAGGTTACAGCAGTGGCGGACATCTCTGCTTGCCTACCGTTTCCACCAACCCATGCCAGCCCATCGACTTCGCCGGGATGAGCTCCAGCTGAGTGGACGCCCACTAATGCTTGAACGCTCGAACGCTGAAGTCAATCGACCTCCTCGCCTGCTCTGTCCTCAAGAGTCTCTTGTTCTGCTTGTTCCATACGAACACAATCCCATCATGAAGCCAACCCCTGAACATCAGGTAACCGCACAGCGATATCGCCGCTCTGTGTGATATACCGTACCCACGGTAGTGATGGGTATTGCAACTACATAGACATCAGCACACACTATCGTCGTCAACAGTGCAAGCAAACCACATACCTTCGGCTCAATAATCTTCAAATACCTTACCTGGATCCCCGAAGTCGTAAAATACGGTATCTCGAACTTAACCCCAATCGGCCGCTTTGCCTTTCCAGAACCACCGACACCGCCCATGGACCCGCCGAAGCCACCTGCGCAAGCCACGAGTCAGCAAAACCCCCCAAACCCAACCGCCCCATTTCCAGAAGTTGTAACTCACCCATCATACCACCCCCCCTCTCCTCGTCCCCGCGCACACTCGGCAGCCCCAACTCCGCCCGCATCAAAAACTCCTTGTTTCCCCCAAACTGCTTGATCTTCCACACAATACTGCTCGTCTCGGGCGCGTAATGCACGCTCCCGATATTCGTCCTGAACCTTGGCGTATCCGCATCCTCAGGCACAGGGATGTTAATTTCGACGTTATTCGCCGTGCTCCGGCGCTTGAACTGGGATTTTGCTTTGAGCATGTACTCCACCCTGCTCCCGGAATGGGACTCGACGATGCATTCGACCCAGATTAAGGGTTTGACTTGGGTGTTGAGGCGGTAGGACATCAACTCGAACTCGCCGTCAGGGGGGATGAAGGAGATGGTGCGATCATTCTCGAACCGCGAGAGGCGAACGCATTGGTGGAATTTGACGTCCTCCATTTCGACGGATTTCCCCCGCGTGGCGCGGCCGGTGGACTCGAACATGGCTTTGTCGTTGAGGCCGAGGCGGAGCTCGGGCATGCCGGAGAGGTAGCACTTCATTTTCACAGCGCCGAGAATCTCTGACCGTAGCACGTTGCCGGTGGAGGAGACGAGGAGGTTAAGTGATTCGACGACGTCGAGGAAGACTTCGTTCTTGCGGTATCTGATACCTTCTGAGCGCCAGCTGACGGCGTTGGTGACGGCGATCGGGGGGCGAGCTTGGACGGAGGTGTCGAGTTTGTGGCTTTCTTGGGTGATGTACTCTTGCAATATCTTCGTCTCGGTGGTTTGGGGGTAGCCGAAATCCATCATCTCATCCAGAAGCTCGTATATCACGACGAAGTTATCCCTGATGCTCTCTTCTTCGAGCTCTTTGAAGTATTCTGTGAAGACCTCCACTACCCTGTGCAGGAAGAGCAGGATCTCAGCGGCGTTGGTGTTGCGTTTTGTGAGGGCGAGCAGGTAGAGGTTGTTGTGGCGGATGTAGAGGTAGTTTATGCCTTCGTCGGAGAAGCAGGGTGGGACGGACGAGGACTCGTCTTCGGCTTCGCTGAGGAGGATGGGGAATTTCTCGACGGCGGACATGGGGATGTCGCCGCGGTAGTTGCGGGCGAGGAGCGTCTTGCCTTTGAGGTCGAGGAAGAAGAGGGCGGAGGCCATGGTGGAGTGGGGGTGGGCTCGAGGCCCGGTGTGGGAGGTGTTGTGTTGTACTTATGGATCCAGTCCAGTCTGGTCGATCGGCTCCAGGGGTTCAGTGTAGTGTCGTTGTCTCCAACGGTTGCTGCCTTCACATGCCTCTGATATGTGTTTCGATATCGATGTCAGCCAGAACCGCCTACAATTGCGGAACGGAGGTGCTCGGACCACATCGCCAAGTATACCCGGAACTCTTTCTCGACCTCATCTTGTGATCCACACGACGCGCCTCATGCCCCATTGAATAGTACCTATCACGTGCACCAGGATGGCGCTCAGCCACCTCCACCGTTCACCACGAGTGCCATCGATAGCGGCATTATCAGCCCTCGAGTCGGCCCTCTCAAGCTTCCGCATCTCCCCCCAAGCCGACCTCCCTTCAAACCGCCGACACGCCTCCCACCAAGCCCAAGGCCGAGCCAACGGACCCAAAGACACCGCAGGCAAACGCCTAGGCTCCAAAAAAGCAGATGGCCAATACGTCGTACCTGGCAACATCCTCTTCAAGCAACGCGGCACCCTCTGGTACCCTGGAGATGGCTGTTTCATGGTAAAACCCTCCCCTCCTCCCACACCCATCCCCGAGTTTATACTGATGTTGTAATTATAGGGCCGCGACCACACCATCCACGCCGCCGTCCCCGGCTACGTTAAATTCTACCGCGACCCCATCCCCCACCCCAAACGCAAATTCATCGGCGTAGTCTTCGAGCGCGCCAACGTCCTGCCCCAACCGCACAACGCAGTCCGGCGCCGCCGTCTCGGTATGCTGGCTTACCAGATGCCTGCCACCACCGCCTCCACCACCGGGGATCTCTCAACCTTCACTCCCTCCTCCCCACTTCCCCAGTCCGACGACGCCGCTGTCGTTGCAACAATCATCCGCGAACAACCCCAAGAAGAGCGCCTAACCAAAACCATCAAGACGAAACGGGATGGACGATGGGTGGAGACAACGCTAACGCGACGACCGGGGTACCAGTGGCGGACGGCTAACTGGGAAATTGGCATGGCAGCGGAGCGGAGTCGAGCTGCGCAGAGCGTGAAGGCTTTCAAGCCTGGTGATAGGTTCGCGGCCTGGCGGAAGCGGAACGCGCGGATAGCGCGGAATGCGGAGATGAGGGCGATGAAGAGGGGTGGGAAGAAGCAGGGGGGAGGGAAGGGGAAGAAGTAGGTGGGGGTGGGAGTGCATGTGATGTACACACATATACATTTGGGCTCATACGCACATCTCACACGTGTTGAGCAACACTATATTCCGCAGTAACTAAAATACACCCAATGCAGTACGACGCAGCCTCAAAGGCTTTGCACACGCAATGCAGACTACGCACCGTTGCACGTTTTAAGCATCCGCAGCAACTCCCCGAGCAGTTCCCGCTTTTCCAGCGCCTCAGCCGCCAATTGCTGGCCGGATGTATCTTGAGATAAGCCTGCGTGCTCAGCAATAGTCTCCTCCCACAGTCGTAACTGCCTCTCGACTATATCGGGTCCGATGTACGGGCAGCGTGCCAGTGGTTGGCGCACCACGTCCAGATAGTTCCGGCTCAGTGCCAAATGCAGTGGCGTTTGGTTATCGAAGGTACGGGCGTCGACATCGGCGCCGTGTTCGAGCAGTTCGTGCACTATGTCCACATAGTTCCATCTCGCCGCTAAATGCAGTGAAGTTTCGTCATCGAAAGTGCGGGCATTGACATCGGCGCCGTGTTCTAGTAGTCGACGCACCACAACCGCATGGTGCTGGGTTACAGCCAGATGCAATGGCGTTGCATTGTTGATTGTGCGGGCATTGACATCGGCGCGGTGGTCGAGTAGGCGACCCACCACACTCACGTGGTTCTGGCTCGCTGCTAGGTGTAACGCCGTTGCATTGCGGGTAGTGCGGGCGTTGACATTGCAGCCAGCATCGAGTAGAACCTTGACGACATCCTCGGACCCGATTACTGTGGCATGATGGAGTGCGGTATGATTTGCGTCGTTACTGTGGTCAAGGTCAACGCCGAGTCGGATAAGGTGCGAGACTCGTGCGACCTGCCCTTTCATAGCAGCGTTCAAGTAGCGCGTCGTTCCTCCCTTTGGAATTCAGAGTCTCGTCGGAGCGGCGTTTGCGTGCAGTGTACTGATACTCGTAACTTGGGCGGCCGATCATCGAGGTTTCATGATCGGTTGGTCTCGGGCTGCGCCGCGGCTCGTTCCCGACATCGAGTTGTGCGGACGAAAGTACTTCATTAGTTCCTTGTTCAGTCCGGGCCATGCTCGCCCCCGACGTATCCATGATGTTGGTCGGATCGTCTCTCCGAATATGGATCCGCTTGTGCTGTGCTTCCGCCTCCAACCCCATGGAAGTCGTCCCATAGTCTGTAACATCAATCTCGCGATGGTCCGCCGAAAGTGGAGGCTCGTGAGTTGGAGTTGCATCTTCCTGCCTAGGCGTTGCGGCACTCGCACTTCCCTCGGCTCTGTCGTAGATCTGAGGGTCGGGATCGAAATCGACAACTAAGCGCTGACCCATGAAGTCGGATCCGTGGTAAGGCGTAGCGACATGAAGCGCATCTACCCAATCTTTGTACTCAAGGAAGGCGAAGCCGTGGAAGAGCTTGATATCTGTAATCTTCCCGGTGCCCCTAAAGTGATGCTCGATATCAGCCTTAGTGGTACTATGCGGGAGGTTTCCAAGATATAGGCGCCTTCTGGAGTCCGGCTCGGCGTCAACCTTGGGGTAGTCGTGGAGTAAAGGGAACCCAGAAACTCCTGTTGCCGATCCCTTGTGCACATCCCGCAAATACCGTGCCTCCTCCTCGTCGCCCATCAGCACCTGTCCGCAGCCGGAAACCTCGAACATTCGATGATCCCGCGCGTGGATAGCAGACGCCGCCGCACTTTCAGCAGTGTGGTCACAGCCACGAACCTGGCATGGAGTATGCCCATAGGCGTTTTCCGCGAACGCCTTCATCTCTGTGTTCTTCGCAGATTCGGAAACTGACGCTACGGCTTCAGTTATAGAGGGCGTGGCAGCCCCCTGCACGCCAGTCCCTAGGGCCTTGAGGAAGTTATTCTTCGCCGTGCTGAGCGCTGGCAGCATGCTTTCCTGCGCAGTGGAATCTTCGGCAATCCTGCCCATCTCAGCAAGAGCAACCTGGGTGGGGTGCACATCCCGCAGATGTCGTGACGCCTCCTCGTCACCCATCAGAACCTCTCCACACCCCTGAACGCGACAGATCCGGTGGTTCTTCGCATGCACCGCCGCCTCAGTCTCAGTCTCAGCAACATGATCGCAACCAGGAACTCTACACTCGCAGTGCTCGTGCACGAGCTCCATATGCCTCTTGAGATGCGCCTTGAGCTTGAACCCTGCGGTGTGGAGAGGCACGCACCACGGGAGAGGGTAGATGGACGACCCAAAACGAGAGTCTCCCCAGGCCCCATAGACGGTGCCAAATGCCTCCCCACCCTGTACGTCCCCATGTGTGTGCTGACAATGCGCATACATTTTGTCAGGACGAGAGTACGTGTAGCCATCGTGATAGCAGACATATATCATGCTGTTCCCGCCCTGTAAATCGTGCTGGTGGCGCTCTAGATCTTTTTCGCGTTTGAAGAGTCGCCCGCACCCGGGCACCGCGCAGAGATGGGCTTTATCTGATAGAGTGCCATGCTGGACTTTGCCCGGCGCTTGGGCATCGGAGCGTCCGTCTCCGGGTTTGCTAACGTGGGGACCAAATTAGTAGCTGGATACTGCCGTTCTAGACTGGCGTCCTGCTTGCTTTGAGATTCGTCCAAGCTGTGGATTGACCGCAGGTCCTGGTCGAAGTCGTCACTCGTGAGGGCAGACGAAGCCGACCGAACGCCACTCCCTAAGGTCTTGAGAAAGTTGTTCTTCGTCGTGTTGAGCTTGTGCAGCATCTCTTCCTCCGCACTGGGGTCGTCCTGAACAGTGGCCATGTGGACCTGCTCTTCCTCCTCGCTCTCAAACAATTCGTCGCAATCAACCACGCCGCAAGGCCAAAGCGTGCCGGCAGCAAGGGAGGGAATGGACGCTGGAGTGTCCTGAGGGGGTGAGTCAGGCTCCTCATACGACGATATAGCTGAACGGGAGTAGGAACGGTAGGTGTCGTGCTCGTCCGCGGGTAGTTGTGAGTAGGCTTGATCGACCAGCCGCTGTGCCTCGGAGGCGGATTCAGAGAGGGCGGTTCTATGCGCCACAGCCATATTAGAAACTGTACTGAACGGGTTGTGTTGCACTTACTTGTCAAGACGATCGTCCAACGACATTGGCTTTGCGGTAGCGGCCTCTGTACTTCGCATAGCCTCGTTCTCTTCCACATCATCCGTGATGTTCTTTGCTGCAGTGGCAATCGCCTCAGCGCAAGGGTCGGAATCAGAGCCGTGGCGCGTTCTCCCACGTGCATGACTGACAACTATGCGCTCGCCCATAAAGTCGGATCCGTGGAAGGCCGTAACGACATCTCGCGCATCTCTCCAATCCTTATACTCGACGAAGCCGAAGCCGTTGAAGAGCTTGATATCTGTGATCTCCCCCGTGCCGTGGGCGTTGCAATGATCCTCAATATCAGCCTTGGTAGCATTAAACGGGAGGTTTCCGAGATATAGGCGCGCGCTGGGCTGCAGCTCGGAGTCAAACTTGACATCGTCGCGGAGCCTCAGGTTATTGTTGATCCTCTGCGTATCCAACTCTGCAAGCGAACTGGTTGTGACCGGAGGCATCTCTTCAGCAGTCGGTTGAGACACTGATCTGGGGTGTACATGCGCATCCTGGAAATGCTGCACCATCTCGTCGAAAGAGTTTGGGCCATTGAAAGTTTGGCCGCACTCAGGCCATTCGCAAGCCCGGTGCTGGCTCGCATGTACGAGAAACTCGTCCCGGCTAGCTGTTGTTTACGTGCACCACGGTACCTCGCACATCCCATGTTCATGCACCTCTGCTAGATGCTCATGCAACTCCCGTTCCATCAGCAGTCGGTCCCCAGTACCGGGGCATTTGTTGTCAAGATTGTAAAAGCAGACCAAGCCAAGCTCAACATGGGTGAGCAGATGGCTCCTGCTATGAGCATTGTCTGGGAGACGTAGGCATTGGTCGCAGAAAGCTTGCTGGCATTGGAGGCACGAATATTGAGCGCGGCGGTCTGCCGCGCGCAGGGCGGCGCATGGAGCGCCTGTGCAGAGGGCTGGATCACCTGGAGGTAATGCAACATAGCCCCAACTCTCTCCTTGGGCCCACAGCTGCCAAGGATCACGGCTGGCGTTGCCTGTGGACAAGGGGTGATCCGGGACCTGGAGTGAGGCTGGATGATGAGTTGCGTTAGATAGCTTGTGAAGCTTGCTGTGCTGTACATTGTCATCCCAACTGTCCGTCTGCTCGGTCATGTCGTTCTTTCCATCGACCAAACTGCCGGACTGCGGTGAAGCTGGGGCTCCATCGTGGCCCTCATCGTGAATTGTAGCGTCTGAAGGGAAAAGTATGGGCTCGAAGAAGGGTCTCACTCGTAAGGATGAGCCCTCAAGTATGTGGCCGTTTAGATGTGAGCGCGCCCGTCTGGCATCTTCTTCTTTCTCGAACTCGAAGTCCACACTCCTGTCCAAGCTGTCCAGTCTACAGAAGTAGTGTATGCTGACAACCGGACCATAAGTAGCGAAGAGTGAACGGAGTGTGCTGTCAGTGGTAGCCATGGGAACATTCAATACCCGATCGTGGCGAGAGGACTGCTAGGGTGACCTGTGCGCTCTTCAGTGTGCCTTTCGTCGCTCGCCTTCTCCGCGAGTCCCTGGTCCGGTGCTTTCAACGTCTCCCTTGCGACAGGTTTGCGTTGTTGTTCTCGCTCTGCATGCTTCGGCGTCTTGGAAAATTCGCTTGCCCAATCTACAAATAATGGTATTCCCTCCACTATATGTCCATGCAGTTGAGAGTACGCCAGCTTAGCAGTCGACTCATTGTCGAACTCAACTAGTACAGCTTGAAACCAGCCAGCGTCAGAGTCGTCGGAGATGCTTTTCACAGCGCCAAGCTCCTTGAATAGTGCGCCGAGCTTTGATATGTGGTCGATGCGGGAAGATTAGACACTCTGAGCGTGGCGTGTATGTTCGGCGCGGGAGTTGCGAAGAAACCTGTTAAACAAGGGTTATTGCCGGACACATCACGCCTCGTAGCATCGTTCATTGATAGAGAAGCTTCTTCCTTGAGCGAGTCCAGTGTTCGTCTAGCGCTATCGATATTCTTCGGGTCGCTCAGGTCGTAGTCGGCGAGAATTGCATAGACAGTCGAAGGCTCTAACAATGGGCAATAAACTGTCCGAAGTTCAGCGAACGTGTCGTCCAGCGTTTTCTCTCGACCACCCGGCTTTGACTCTCGTTGTGGGTGGTCGTGCTCTGCGGCCGTAAACCTGATCGTTGTCTCTGCTTCAACGCTTCTTTGCTTTTCCTGATCTTCGCCTTCGTGTTGGACATTAGTCTGATCCATGCTACCGTGCAGCGGGCGAGTCCCACGTCCACGCCATGTGGACTCCGTTTCGTCATACATTGTAGCAGCGTCGGTATAGGAATAGGCATTGTCAGGGTCAATGCTCTCGTGTCTGCGGTCCGTAAGAACAGGCGGGCTAGATCTTTCGGATTATTAGCGCGAGGGTTCGAGGTCTTGAGTTCCTACTATATAGCGTTCTTCTGCGAAGGTGTCAGCCCGATGGGTCTCTGTAAATCTATATAGGCAAGCCAAGGAGAAGGTCTGCGCGGTCAGCAGTCCGCGAACATCAGGAGGGTCTGGGCCCAACAATCGACAGGCAAATGATCAAGTATTCGATTCACTCGGAGGGTCGGAACAACGCTCTGAAATGGTGAGACTCGAGGAAAAGCACTGAAACATACCTCTCAGCTCCTCTGTGCGAGCAGCAAGCTTTGCAATCTCTTCTTTTGTAAGTACTCTTAGAACGATCACACAGTCCAGACGTTCTTCGAAGCGTTCATGGCTTCTTCTAAAGCCTCTGGAGTAACAAGTTTGCGATCGATCTTCGTCCATCGAGCGCCCGGCGGGATGCCAGTCTTTCTGTGACTCTTCAAAGGGGCAACACCTTCTCTCACTGCATCAGGAAACTCTGGGAACTCGACTTTAGGTCGTTTCAAAATGCCTTCCGGCGTAGCGTCGCTGTCCGGATCGATCAGTTTCGCTGCGCTGAAATGTCCCGAAGTAGAGTTTAGGTCAATGCTGGACTCCTTGGATGTTACATTCCCTTCTTTATTCTCACGGCCCTGTCCAGCTCTGGAAATCTTCCAGCGGGTGATAGCAGCCCGCAAAGCGGCACGGATGGGCGCCGCGTCTTTGGTAGCATCATAAACCAGGCTGTCCAGCAATCAAACACAAACAACGTTTGGCTTGTTTGAGAGCCTTAAACAAACAAGCATAGATAGCTGTTAAGCACAAGCAAACAAGCAGTAAGGCTAGTAAACAAACAACGTTTGCTAGGCACGGACACGGATGTAGTGTGATTTTGAACCTGACTACATACCGATGAACATCCTTCTTAAAGTGGTTAGCGTGTTTCGGAAGTCCGGGCCGTCCCGTTAGCTCAGTCAACTCGTCCATCGAGCCCTTAGCGCGCTTCAAATTTGCTTCCGGCGTTGATATCATTCATTCACTAGTAGCGAGAGAACTAATCAAGGTTCCCTATACTGTATCACATGGCAATAGACGCCCTCGCTACGCTAGTAACTACTACAGCTAACGAGCGTGTACTTAGTGAGAGCGACGACATCATTAACAACGACCGCGCTAGGCTCTATAAGGAAGTAGCAGAGCAGACAGTAGCTCTAAAGACCTAGATCACGTGTGGCCTCGTTAATCTAACGTAATTGGTAGGCTACGAGGTCATTAATACGCTCGTGGACGAGCTTGACGAGGAGGACATTCACTTAGCCACTTCCGCGGAGGTCATTACCCAATGAGGCAGGTACAACGCTATACAAACAAGCACTGCTTGCTTGTAAGCCTTAGCAATCAATCAATCAGTGCTTACTATTCACTCAATCAAACAAGCACTAGTCCTATTCAAGCTAAACAAACCAGCAGTGACCTCACAAGCAGTTTGTTTGATTGCTGGACAGCCTGTCATAAACCACATCGCGAGCCTTGAGACCTTCATCATTCTTTCGTAGGGGATCGACGCCTGCAGCGAGGAGAAGCTCGACGACGGCTAGGTGACCCTTGGCCGCCGCATTGATCAGGGGAGTGTTCCCGTTGCTATTGGCGCAATGTATGTCGCAGCCCTGATCGATAAGGTAAGAGACGATTTCAGCCTTGTCAAAGATTGCGGCTATCTGCAGCGGATTGTTCCCAGCTGAGTTGGCGATGTCCAGCTGTTCTGGAGCCTCCGCTCTCCACTTTCTGATGAGGTCCAGACGACCTTCTGTACAAGCATCGTTGAATTGCTTAAGCTCGTGGCTCCCGTGCATACTTTGTTGATGCTTGTCCAACTTGGCTTTTTCGGTGAAAAATCTTGGGCATTCCGGCCAGTCGCAGTCGAAAACCGGGAATCTGAACCACGTCTGCCCGTCGTCCAGCTCCGGGTATGGATTCCTGCACTTGCGCAAGCATTCCATGCTTCTCGAGCGGCAGTGTCGGCACTTGAACATTCCTTTTCGAGCTTGAGATACGCTTTCTGATGTCCTTCCTCATCCAACGTCCCGGGTGTCTTGAGCCGTTTGTGCTCAAGCCAGTCCGCGCTGAGAGACTCGAACTCTTCGAGACGCCACTGGCACTCCATCGCTGTGTCGCGCCGCTCAAGATACGTGACCAGGAGCGGGTGACTGAAATTCTCGGAGGCTGGCTCTCCGAATACTTCGGGGCTAGCTTTTTCGTCCTCGCGAGGCTCTTCCATGCCAGAATCGAGCGAAAAGTGCCGTTTGAGTGCAGTGTAGGACTGCTCGGACAATGCTCCTGCGTCTACGATCTCTGATCGCTCAGGGCTTGTCATCCTTGCGTGCCTACCGTGGCTCTTTGCCATATGATCCTGCAGTTTCTGGCTGCTGCCAAAATGCGACTCGCAACCCTGCCGTGGGCAGGTCCACCCATGTGAATTTCCATGATGCTCCGCACCCCAGCCCGCTTGCCAAAGAGCGTCGGCATCAATGCCAGCGTCTTGACAAGCCTTCGTAGCTGCTTCAAACCGCAACTCTGCATCATACAACAGCGCATCCGAAGAGGAGATACTGGCCGCTATGGCTTCTCTAGATTCCATCGAAAGCTGGCGGAACTGGCGACGCGCTTCTAAATACTCCTCGAAAAGCGGGTTGTGCTCCAGTATTGGCCACTGCTCTAAAGACTGGATCGGACCAACGACCTCATCTTCGTCGTCCACAGTAGCTGTCAAGGATGGTCTGAACTCCGTCGTGGATGCGAATGCAGAATTATTTACATTGTCGGCATTCCCGGCATTCACCTGAGCCCATGAATACCCCTTCGGAGGCGCTAGCCACTCGATTACGCCAGGTTCGAAGCTATAGTGTGTTCCATCGCTCGTGATCCAGTCCGCAGCACCGTGCGGAGACGTGCTGAAGGCGCTATCGCCATCATCGCAATCGAAAACTCGGGAGCTTTGGCTTGCAGGAATCTGTGGTCGGGAACCCTGTTCTCCCTCCGTATATGTTATTATTTCACCTCCGGGGTGGACTATGAAGTAGATACTATCATTCCCCTATAGTCGGAAGAGTCTTGTGTGGTGATCTGTGCTCCAAAGTTCGCATTTCTCTATGTCTTCCAGCGGCAAAGTTCCGCCGTTGAACACTTCATGAGTCGGGGCTGGTCTAGCCTTCTTCAGGTGTCTGTCGTGATCCGCATCCAGCTCTTCAATTATCGGGGATGCAACGGATCCTTCAGCACATGGCCTTGTCTTCGTCGAGCATTGGCTGGGAAGTTCACTATCTGTGTTGCCTCTAATCCAGTTTTCTCTTCAAGCTCTGCTTGCTCCTCTTCAGTGGGGTACGGATCCTGAGAATGGTCGTCCAGCCATAGTCTGAGCATCTTGACTGCATCATGTGAGAAGTGAACGCCAGAGCTTTCGTACTGTTCGTCGTCCGTATCGGTGACCTGGTCCTGCCAGTTTTTGAGTTTCTATAAGACGTCAGCTGGCTCCGTCTCGGGAGCTGATTCTCGATCGGCTGATTGCCCTCATATGCAAGCGATACTCACCTCTTCTCGATCCACTCCAGCGTCACCAGTACTATGGCTGCCTTGATCAGAGTTCAGGTCTCGTTCGAAGTCAGGCGTAATCGCAAATAGAGCCAACTGCTCGTGGTGGCTACCAAGATGCTGCTTGAATAAGCTCAAAGATATACTTGTCGTATCTGCCAGTCCTGGCGCTATCTTGAGGTGCTCGGTCCAATGGCACAGGCTGCATGCGTTAGGGTCGACACTGTCCACGGGCCTAGAGCTGGACTTTGAGATGCTCGCTATTATTCCGGGTTCAGCATATCCGTGTACGGTTCTTAAGTGGGAACGGAAAACATGCTCGGAAGCAAAAGTCTTGCTAGAAAATGGGAGGCAGATCCACACCCGCAGATGATGCTCCAGCAGGTGGGCGAACCAGGCTGATATGTCTTCGAATAGACCAGAGTCACAGTCAGGAAAAGTGCAGACATAGGCTCTTAAGTCGCGGAACACGTGCTTCTTCCAGGCACGCTGGTGCTTGAACTGGACAACTCCGCGACAGTAAGGACATTCGAATGGCTCGTGGTTCTTGGTCAGACCATCGAGCTTGGCCACGTTCGCACGACTAGCGCCTTCGTTCTCTGGAGCGTTCGTGATGAATGTCGTGGCCACTGAAACGTTATCGTCGTCATCAGCATCAGGTTCCGTGAAACTCATAGCTGCGACACGATCAATCTGGAGCGTAGATGCCTTAGTGGAGCCACCAGCGGTAGTCAGCGTGTTGCCCAGCGACCGATTATCCGCGGTACGAAGTATCGCGCGGAGCGCTTCGTTCGGCGCCGAAGACGGTTGGATTGTTGCTATGAAGGCATCCTTAGCAATCCTCTTGTGATGTCCCTGGGCATATCTCAGGTATCTACGGCGTTGCGTGATAGCGCTGGACAACCTTTCACGTAGCCAAGGCTGCTCAAGAACCTTCGGGAACTTTTCGCAGACGTGCCTATCGTCGAAGTAGCCGTACTCCTGTGGCAGGGTGTCATGCTTGGAAGCCGCGGCCAGGGCATAGCGATCCCGAGTGGTGGCCTTCCTGAGCAAAGCAGATACTTTCAATAGGCTGGTGATGCTGTCGCCTACGGACAAACATAGATCATGGGCCACATCGCCTTCGTCGTCCTCGTCCTCATCCTCGCTGGGCTGTGCGCCTGGAGTAAGGGCGGTCTGAAGGTCTTCATGGGTTTCACAGATATCCTCGAGGATTTCTGGTATACGACTAGCGACCTCTGGAGCCTCCTTTAGTCGGTAGTCTGCGCTTGCTTTGCTCGAAGACCTCTGCAAGGCACCGAGGTTACCAGCCCAGATGCGGAAGCGTGCATCATTGTCCTCAACTGCAGACCGAACGCTTCTCGTAGTAGCGGTCTTCAGGCTGACGAAGCCAGCAAGACATTTTATTGTTCTGTCGTGTACTGGCGAGGGCGAGAGTTCCATCGTCGCTTGGTCCCTTGGTCCGTTGCGAACGGCTGGCACGGAAGACCCACATCACATCTTTGGACTCCAGACCTCAGACGTAAACCTAACACATGTGTTTCTTCATTTCTTGAGCTAACGACTGACTCAACTGTGTGCGGGCAAGTGGTTTGCTTGATAAAGTCGATAGGATGATACTGATTAGGCTGGTGGCGCCTTTCGCCGAGTTGGAGACACCCTAGTTAAGGCTAGAACCAGTTTCAAGCTACCTGTCGCGCCAAGGCTCGGAGAACTTCCGTAATTTTTATATAGTGTTCTCGACGCGTCTACCTATAAATACGTAAATTACTATTATTAGCGCTTATCGAAGTAAATATTAAGGCAAATATAGCTCTAGTTAGTAAATAGCTATAGCCGTAGGCTTATAACTATATTAAATTACTACTTTTCTACTTCTCTTTATCGTATAGTTCTATTATAGCTAAAACTAGCGTATACGTCTATACGATTAAGAGAATTAGGCTTAGTTACGACCTTTTTAATACTCTATATCTATTATAAATAGCTCGTTTAATACGTAACTTCCGCTTATTACCTAACTAAGTAGTAGTAAGTATTCCGTAGTATATTATAGGCCTATCTCGTCTCTTACTAACTTACTTAGTTTATAATAGACTATATAACTAGAAACCCTACTACCTACCTTAATAAAGTCGCCCTTAAGATATATAACGCGTTTAATATTAAGGTATTTTAAGTAACTATTTAGCGGCTATTAATATAGAAGAGGTAGTCTTAAAAGGTAGTTAGAGCCTTCGCTCTATAAAGAAGCGATTATTTAAGGGCTATATAGTAAGTAAAGAGTATAGACTAGCTAGTAGATAAGCTTTATATAGTAGATAAGAGCGGAACGAATAAAAAGACCGATTATTAAAAGCGTAGATAGGCGCCGATTAGCCTTAATTATATATAGTTACGTATACTAAAGCGGTTTAAGAGGTAGTTAATACTACCGGCTCTAATAGTTAATAGTTACTTAGATAACTCCTTTATCTACTAGAGCTTAATTAACTATAAGATCTTTATATAGTAGATACTAAATAAAGTTATCCCCTTCTTACTATTTAGAGCTATCGTCGTAATAGATAACGCGTCTATATACTACGGTCTCTACTTAGATAACGTATTAACGTAGAGAGGAATAAGAATTAAGTACTTACTACTATACTTACTAGACTTTAACTATATTAAAAATATTTTTAATACGCTAAAGATATAGATCTAGCGTAACTAGAGCGACGTATAGTAGTTCTTAAGCTTTAGTAACTTCTTAAAGTATACCGTAAGGAAGGTAGTAGGCTCTAACGTACGTATATACTTTAGATACTACTATTATAGCGTATAGAGGGTAGTAGAGGTATTAATAATAAGGTAGAAGTTTAAAATTACTACTAAAGGTAAGGAAGTAAAGTTAAATTTAGCTTATTTTAGCGTCCTTTTAATACGAGAGACGTATTAAGTTTAATATATAGAGGTTATAAGACTATAGTTGTTTTAGTACTAGATTTTTCGATATTTACTACTAAAAACTTATAGAATATAGTTATCTTAGCCCGCGCTTCCTAATATATAAATACTTCTACCTCTCTAAGCCTTAACTTTAGATATATAGGGTAGTCTTAGTAATAACGTAACTATTATAGGTATATAATATATATATATATAAACTATAAGCTAACTAGTCTATAGGGACTAATAGTAAAGGCTTAACTCTTAGTAAGGTAAGTTAGAGGTAGCTTAACTTCTTAAGTATTAAGCCCTAACTCTTAGTAAGGCGAGCTACTTAGGCTTAACTAGATAAAAGTTAAGCTTAACTTTAGAAGAGTCGAGCTAGTAACGCTTACTCAATATATAAAGAGATAAGAAAGTCTTAGATATTCTCGTATTTAACTTATATTATAATCTTACTAAAAGGTCTATAGCTATTTATATATATTAAGTTATCTTACCTATAATACCTATTACTAACTACTCTTTAAAGAAGTATACTTATAATACTACCTTATAGAATCGTAATAGTAACCTAGAGAATACTTTTAGAAATAGTAATATAGAATAATAACTACTTAAGAGAAAAAATTAATAATAATATATATAGAAAGCTACGACTTTAAGCTATTACCTCGTAGTCTTAGAACGTTTATAGCGTAAGTAGTTATTACGCTAACCTACCGTTAAGTTTTTCGCTCTTAACTACCCCCCTCCTACTATTACCTAAGGCTACTACGAGCGTCTACTTCTTTTCTACTTATTTATACTATCTAACTATCTTCTATATATACTACGACCTAACTTAAGCTTATTAACCTAAAGTTTAAAGCTAATATTTACGCCTATATCGATATTATATCTATTAAGCGTAAGTACCTCCTTAATACGAGCTAAATCGCCCTTATAACTACGCTATATAGTCTACTCGCTAGCCTACTCGAAATACGCTTTAAATAGATCGTATAGTAAAGTCTCTATTAGTTACGATAAAGGTAGCTTGACGGCGATATTAGAAGGGGTAGTAGTAGGATCTCCGGTAGACTACTATAGTATACCTAGTATACTAGGTATACTAGGTATTACGCTAAAGAACTACTAGATAGTAGGTAATAGCTAATAGCCGTATAGTACTAGTATAGTATTTACCTAATTAATAGGTCCCTTACTCTTTATCTTATACTTATAACGTACTACGACTAACTCCTTAGCCTTAATAAGTATTATATATATATATAGCGTCGGTATACTAACGTTAGCCTTACCCTCTTTAATATCCTTAAACTACTAGATAGCTATCTCCCTCGTTAGAGGTATATACTCTATAGTAACGTTATTATAAAGCTAATAATAGTAACTATCCTTCTTATAGTAAGGATAGTCGTATTAACTATACGTCTAAATACCCTATATCCGGCTAACGAAGTTACTATACTCGTTAAGCTAGTCTATAGCCTCTATAGCCGCCGCTATCTAATATTATATAGTAGATCTACGCTATATTAAAGGAGGTAGCTCTAAAGTAGTATTATAAATACGTAACTATAATAGTAGAAGCGTAACGCCTTAGCTTTATAGACCTTATAAAACTATCGTACTTCTACTATATATACTATAAGCGCGTATTACGATAATAACGACTAGCGCCTATAGCGGTTATATCGCGAATATTATACTACGATTATTATATAGGAACTAAGGATATCTTTAATATACTTATATTTAACTTATATTATAATCTTACTAAAAGGTTAAATAACCCTTCTTACTATTTTCGAGTTATCTTACCTAAATACTTATTCTAGTACTCTTTAAGAAGCTCTTACGTAATACTATCTTATAGGATCTATAATACTTTAAATACCCTTAAAATAAGTACCTTAGGACGTAAAGGCTCTAGTAGCTAACGAGATACTAGTATATATAGTATACTAGTAGTTTAAGCTAGAGGAATTAACTTAGTTAAACCCGATTACTTCTATAGGGACCGAAATAAGCTTAACGTATAGATTAACTAGATATTAATATACTTTAGCCTTAAAGGAGTTAATATTAGATATAAGTCCTAGTAGCTACCTCTTACTTTAAGGATAAGGCCGAATAATAGTTACGTCTTAATCTTACTACTTAGCTTAAAGATAAGTAGCTTAACCTAATCTTCGTAACCTTTAGCGCCTTTAAGACTAAAGTATAAGGTATCTCTAGACTTAATAACGATAAGTAGGTCGCTATTTACTTTATCTAATATATTACTTAAAAGACCTTAGTATCCTAGTATACTACTAAGTTTTAGGAGTACGCTAATAAAACAAGATAGGATAACTAAGCTCTTATTACTATATACTACCGGGGACTAAAGGATAATATAAAGGATAAACTTATACGTACTAGCGCTAATTAATCGACCCTTAATAACCTTATCTAAGTAGTAAGGGAGATTAATAACCGTCTCTATAAGCGCGCTATAGAAAAACGCTACTTAGGGTAATTTTATAGATAATCTAGCTTTATTCTAACTAGCTAGTCTAGAAGGATATAATATTACGACCCTAACGCTATAGAAATCGACGCTACTTAATTAATACCTAAAAGAGGTATTAAGGCTAAAGTAAGAGGTAGAACGAGCCTTAGAATAAGAAAGATAAAAAGACTAGAGAGTACTATAATTATAGTAAGATAGGTTACTATATATATAACTACTATAGACTAAAGGTATAGCTATAGTAGTAGATTAATATAATAATTACTTAGGAAAATAGGTCTCTTACTAATAAGACTTACGATATAGCTATAACCTTAACTTACGGTTAAGGAGAGTATAATAATCTTATAGAGCTATAGATTATAGAACTAAATTACGCTATCTACCGCGGATACCTACCCTTTAAGTAGTATATAGGATTAGGAAAGAACTAATAGGTATTTAAGGACTTTAACTAACTAGAAGAAATAGATCGAACTAAATAGCCTATAACGAGTTTAGAGAGGAATAAATATAAACGACTTAAGAGAGTTATATACTCCTAGCTTCTAAAATATTAACCTACTATAGAAATTAATATACTTAAGAAAATAACTCCTAAACTAAACTATAAGGAAACTTAGGAATAACTAGTAGAGAACTAGTAGAAGAAACTACGACGTTTTAGAAAAGGAATTACCTTCCTAGTAGAATAAGTATAAAAGGAGCGATTCTTTTACGAAACGGATATAGCTAATAACCGTTAAGTACTTAAATAACGTAATAAACTACGATAGGTTCGTAAGTTTAATATTATAGAACGATAGCTACTATAGTAGGTACGGAATAATAGCTACTAACGCTAAGGAAGATACCTACCTCTATACTAATAAGAGGATACTACTATAAAGCTAATAAGCTATAGAAAAGATATAGTAACGTATAGAATACTACCTAACTAAATAGTTAGTTAATAGAAGAACTAATCTCTATAGCTCGTTAAGCGCTTATAATAAGTAAGATATACGCTAGTACGTTACGTAGGCTAAGGCTTCTAGCCTTAGCCTTATATCTAGTAGTTATTCTTATAACTACCTCTCTCTCTAGGAGGCGCTATTCTAGTAGCTATAAATATATTAGCTAGGTAATATTAATAGAAGGAATTTATTCTATATTCTTAAGTTTTAATTAGAGGTTTAGTAGTACGGTAGTAAGGCGCTAGCGCTATATATACAGAGTTTATATATTCCTTTCCTATTAGGCCTTAGGAATTTAGTTACTCGTAATAACCCGGGAATTTAGTTACTCGTAATAACCTAGTATAGCTAGTAGTACGCTAGCGTTTCGCCGGCGTTACCTTTATTTCTTAACTTAAAATAATTATTTAAAGTCTTTTACTTAAACTATAAACGCTAATAGGTAATAAATAAAGTACCCCTCTCTTAGTAGCTATACTACTAGCTTCTCTCCTTTATACTACTACCTCTATACTACCTCCTCCTCTCTTCCTATCTCCTACCTCTACGCTAGCGCTATATATAATAGTAGTACTACCTATAACTCCTTACGTAGAGCGTTATACTAATATCGCTCTAGCTATACCGCCTCTATACTATTTCCGCTATACGCGCTACCTAGATAATCTTAGTAGTAAGTATCCTTCTTAGCGTAGTCGCGCCTCTAGCGCGTAGCTACTAACTAAAGTACTAGACTACGGACCCTATAATAGTATAATAGATAGCGTACTAAAGAAGCGCTACTCCTACTATATAAAGAATAGTAAGGGGTACGTCGCCGTTAAGGAGCCGGATGTTACGGGCAGACGCTAGAACATAGGTAATTAGAGGAAAGGCGCACAGGTACGTGTATGTCTCGACCCTAAGCGAGCGAGACAATGTAGGAGCTACGTAACACTACTCGACTACTCGATAGCGAGATAGTAAGTACTACTCGACTAGCTCGTCGCGAGTCTAGTGAGCTAGCAAACACTTATTTAGTATATAGGAACTAAGGATGTCTTTGACATACTTGTGTTCAACTTATGTTACAATCTTACTAAAAGGTCTACAACCATTTATAGTACATTCGAGTTATCTTACCTAAACACCTACTGCTACCTACTCTTTAAAGAAGCACTTACGTGATACTACTTGTAGGATCGTAACACTTTGAACACCCTTAGAATGAGTACTACTAGCAGTGTACGAGGCTTAGGCTATAGAGACGAAAGCGCAGCTCCGACAACCGATCGTAGGACCGATAGTAAGACCAAGGTAGACTTCTTCTATAGAGACCGCAACAAGTTAGACGACTAGATCAACTAACTCTTACTTCACTTTGAGTTAGACGGGGTTGCTTCCTATAAGAAGAGATGCCTTATCGCGACGATGTATCTCTAAGGGGAAGCCTAGCACTAGATAAGACTAAGGACTAAGGACTTCATTATGCATTAGAAGGACGAGAGTAGAATCTTTTCCAACTTCGTTAGATTCTACGATGAGATGAAAACGATCTACGGGTTTAGTAACGAAAAGAAGGTTACAATCCGCATCGTTTAGGATATCGTTCAACGAATATTAGTATCCTAGTATACGGCTAAGTTTAAGGAGTATTCCGATAAGACCGAGTAGGACGATGATGCTCTTTGCGTTATGTACTACAAAGGTCTTAAGGATAACGTTAAGGACGAACTAGTGCGTACGGGAAAGAACGAAACAACGAACTTAGACACGCTTATCAAATCGTCGATCGACATCGACGATCGTCTCTACGAGAGAGCTATAGAAAAGCGACATATAGGTTAAGGACGCGGACGTACTAGCTATGTTCCAACTAGCTAGTCTAGAGGGAACAAACGCCGCGACCCTAACGCTATAGAAATCGACGCTACCTAACGAGTACCTAAGAGAGGACCGTTCGGGAAAGCTAGAGGCAAAGGAAAGCCTTAGGGTAAGAAAGACGGAAAAACCGACGAGTGCTATAACTGTTACAAGAAAGGACATTATGTACGTAACTACCGTAGACTAAAGGTACGGCTATAGTAGTAGATTAACGCGATAATTAGATAGGAAAATAAGTCTCCTACCGATAAGACTTAGGATACGGCTACGCCCTCGACAAACGATCGAGGAGGGTATAACAATCTTACGGAGCTATAGATCGCGGAACTAAATTACGCTATCTATCGCCGATGCCCGCCCTTTAGGTAGTATGTAGGATTAGGGAAGAACTAATAGGTATCCGAGGATTTCGACCAACTAGAAGAAATAGATCGATCCGGATAGCCTATAACGGATTTAGAGAAGGAGGAGTACGAGCGGCTTAAGAAGGCTATATACCCCTAGCTTCCAAAACACAAACCCACTATAGAAATTAACGTACTTAAGGGGACGACTCCTACATCGGACAACAAAGAAACTTAGGAGTAATAACGTTAACTAATAGAAAGTGGATAGGAAAAGTTACAACGCTTTAGGGAAGGAATCGCCTTCCTAAAGGAATAAGTACGCAAAGAGCGATTCTTCTACGAAACAGATACATCTAGTCTTCTACATGCCTAAGTACTAGAACAACGCGATAAGGAAGGACGACTAGTAAAGGAAATCAACGTACTCGAACGAATAACGTTAGAAGAACAGCTCGAGGAAATCGAGGATAAGCTAAACGACCTATACGTAGAACGACGAGAACTATAGGAAGACGTCGACAACATCCGACTAGAATAGCGCTAACTACGCGCGTAGTAGGGAGGTCACTAGGCCCGCGCTAGACTAGGCCAACTTACGGAAATATTACAACGACTATATAATCAAGCTTAGTAATAGTAGAACTAGCTAAACTAGCTACTAGACTAATAGGAATAGATAAGAGTATAAATACGAGTATCGCGACTATAACGCGAGTTCAACGCTATAGAACGACAGCTACAATAGTAGTTAAGGGATAACGGTAACTACGCCCGAGGAAGATCCCTACCTCCGTTTAGACGAGAGGACGCTACACTATAAGAAAACATATTACTATCTCTAGACGAGGAGATAGGTAACGAATCGGAAGGATCTCCGATCCTACTAATAAACCTAGACGACGACGAAATACTAGACTTACTAATAGACGAAATAGAGAGAGAGAATTAGGATTAATAGATCTCTTCTCTCTACCTAGATAACGAACTCTTAATAGACGACTAATAGACGTTAGAAGCAATTACTAGGATTACTAAATCCGACGCTAAAAACGAAAGTACTCTAGAGAGTCCTAAGAGCGAAGACTCCGACGAAGGACTAGACGACTTAGAAATACTTAATATCTCGGTAGAAGGACTATAGCTAATTATAAAGATAGCTCTCTACCTCGTACGAAGTTACGAGGAAGTATTTCCTAAGATTAGTAGGAAACGATATCTATATCCTATAGAATTCGATAGGATAATAGAATAGCTACGATTTATATTCTAGAACTACCGACTAGTCGATACTAACTATAGTAAATACGGATACGTTAAAGAAATAGTACCTATTAGAAGTATAATCTTCGATAAGGGGGATTACATACTTCCCGATAGAATAATCGTTAATTCGTAAATAAGAGAATAAGTACGACTTCTAGATTAATAATACTACGAAATCCTAACATACTAGGATTAGTACTAGTACGAACTACTTACCTTCGGGGAAATAAAATAGAAGTATAATAAGTATATACTATAGTAGGTAATACTACTACTTCTACCTCTAGGACCGCTACTATTAATATAGTAAGGAATAACCCTTAGTTATATTAAGACTATAATAAGAGGATTATTATAAGCGCGAATAATATAAGGTAAGGTTATATTTAGACCTCGAAATAGACCCCTTGATTAGGAAATCTATATCGAGGATACTAATTCGCTAGACTACTATTTAAAAAACGAATAGGCCCTATTAGTACGAGTAACCGAAAGGAGCTATATAACGCTTAAGTAATAATAGGAACGGTTTTCCGTACAAATTACATTGTCGACGGATACGAGATCCTTACTATAATAGACTCCGGAGCTAGCGGAATATTTATCTTAGAACGACTTATATAACGACTCGGGATAGCTACCTAAAAGAAAAGAGACAAAGGGTACAAAGTAAGAGCTATTAACGGCTCTAATCTACCTAGTATAGATAGCGAAATAATGCCGCTACTACTCGCTTTCTAAGAATACTACGAGGAAGTTATCTTAGATATCGTACCTATAGCTAGATACGACGTCGTTCTAGGTACTCCTTAGCTTAAAAAGTACAACCTAGATATTAACTAGGTTAAGAGAGTACTTAGGTTTAAGAGATATAGATACGTTACTAACATCTACTCTAGAAGCTAGTAGCGTTCGACTCTAGATAAGGAAAGGTAGATTAACGAGATGAATCGCTAACCGCTAACGATACTATAGAAATTTAGCTTAGACTCTATAGATACCGATATAGGCCGAACTAGGTTACGAAGTAAGAGTAAAGGAGGAAATTACGTACCTCTAGGAATCCCTAAAGAATTTAAGAAATAGAAGCGACTCTTTTAGGAAGAGATAGGACTTAAAGCCCTACCTAAATACTCGTAATAGGACTATAAGATTAAACTTATACTAGGATCTAGGCCCCCTTACTAGCTAATATACCTACTTTCTATAGTAGACCTTAAAGTAGATAGAGAATAGACTACGAAGA